>WNEZ01007682.1_pt1 | contig 18262 bp, 17 predicted proteins | sample 5400521 | NCBI WGS metagenome assembly WNEZ01 (sample SAMN13153339, study PRJNA577476) | soil metagenome | isolation source: 120 cm saprolite under Douglas fir tree site 2 hole 1 replicate 1 | place: USA:California | collected 2015-04-18
GCCATGGCGTCGAGCGGATTGGAGACGATGATGAGTATGCAATTCGGCGAGTGGTGCACGATCTTGCCGACTACGTCGTTCATGATTTTGTGGTTGGTATTCAGAAGGTCGTCGCGGCTCATGCCGGGCTTGCGCGGAATTCCGGCGGTGATGACGACGATGTCGGAGTTGGCGGTGTCGGCGTAGTCGTTTGTGCCAACGATGTTGGAATCGCGCTTCTCGATCGGCATGGCCTCTAGCAGATCGAGACCCTTTCCCTGGGGGATGCCCTCGACTATGTCGATTAGAACGACATCGGCTAGTTCTTTGGACGCGATCCAATGAGCGGCGGTGGCGCCTACGTTTCCGGATCCGACTATGGTTACTTTATGGCGCATGAAGTTCCTTTCTCATCAAGAGAGCAAGAGCGTTTAACCACTGAGGACACTAAGGTACACGAAGGAGAGTCAAATCTTTCAGTCTGCTGCCACTGCTACGCTCATGTTGTCGATCATGCACGTGGCAAATTCGCTGGTTTTCACTTTGGTGGCGCCTTCCATGAGGCGCTCGAAATCATAGGTTACTTTTTTCTGTTCGATGGTGCGCTCTAGGCTCTGCTCGATCAGATCGGCAGCTTCGGTCCATCCGAGATGGCGGAACATCATGACGCCGGACAGAATGACGGAGCCGGGATTGATGACGTCTTTGTCGGCATACTTCGGAGCGGTGCCGTGGGTGGCTTCAAAGATGGCGTAGCCGTCGCCGATGTTTGCTCCCGGAGCAATGCCGAGGCCGCCAACCTGCGCGGCGCAGGCATCCGAAATATAGTCGCCGTTCAGGTTGGGCGTGGCCAGAACGCTATATTCGTCGGCGCGCGTAACAACCTGCTGGAAGATGGAGTCGGCGATGCGGTCGTTGATCATCAGCTTTTTCTTCCATGCGCCTTTGCCGTGCGTGGCGTAGATGGAATCGAGGCAATCTTTTACTTCCTTGTAGAGAGCCTGCCGGAAATCGTCGGTCGCGAACTCGAGGCCGGGCTCGATGAGGTTCGCGTTTTCTTCTATGCTGAGACTGGGATTCTTGTCTTTGTTGTCGAGGATCCAGCTCTCGCGCTCGGTGACGACGTGGGCACGGAATTCTTCGGTAGCGAGTTCGTATCCCCACTTGCGGAACGCGCCTTCGGTGAACTTCTGGATGTTGCCTTTGTGGACTAGCGTGACCGCTTTGTTTTTGTTGTCGAGAGCATGCCGGATGGCCATGCGCACCAGCCGCTTGGTTCCGGTCACGGACATGGGTTTGATGCCGATGCCGGAATCGAGGCGGATCTGCTTCTTACCGCCTTTCAACATGTCCTTGTTGAGGAATTCGATCAAGCGGGCGGCATCGGGCGTGCCTTCCTCCCATTCGATGCCGGCGTAAACGTCTTCTGTATTTTCGCGGAAGATGACGATGTTCATGCGCTCGGGATGCTTCACGGGCGACGGCACTCCGGCGTAGTACTTCACGGGGCGCACGCACGAATAGAGATCGAGAATCTGGCGGAGGGCGACGTTGAGGGAGCGGATGCCGCCTCCGACGGGCGTGGTCAGCGGTCCTTTGATGGCGACGCGAAATTCGCGGATGGCGCTGATGGTGTCGTCGGGGAGCCAGTTCTGAAAGCGAGCCTTCGCCTTCTCGCCGGCAAAGACTTCGTACCACGCTACGGAGCGCTTCCCTTGGTACGCCTTTTCGACAGCCGCGTCGAAGACGCGTACGGAGGCTTTCCAGATGTCGCGGCCGGTGCCATCGCCCTCAATGAAAGGGACGATCGGGCGATCGGGGACGCGGTACTTGCCGTTGCTGTATTCGATCTTCTGCCCGTTGGATGGGACGGGAACTCCGTTGAACGACGCCATTACATCTGCCTCCACAAGCTGGGAAGGAACTAATTATTATAAAGAATATTGCTGGCGGAGCGCCGGGCGCCCCCGCCCGGCAGGGTGGATGAATTTAGTATTCCACCCAGTACCGTCCCGTGGACGGGCGAGGACGCCCGTCTCTCCACTGAATCCCGTTAGCGTTCGATTTTTACCGACTTCACTACTACGTCTTTGTTGGGACGATCCTGGCGGTTGCGAGCGGCCTTCGAGATTTTCTCCACGACGTCGTAGCCTTCGACTACCTCGCCGAAAATTGTGTGTTTGCCGGTGAGCCAGTCTGTGTTACCAACGGTGATGAAAAACTGCGATCCGTTGGTGTTGGGGCCGGAGTTGGCCATCGCCAGCTTCCCGGCCTTGTCGAAGCGATGCGGCGAACCTTTGGTCTCGTCTTCGAACTGGTAGCCCGGACCGCCGAAACCGGTGCCCATCGGGTCGCCGCCCTGAATCATGAAGTCGGGGATGACGCGATGGAAAACGGTTCCGTGGTAGAGGGGATCGCTGGTCTTTTTGCGCGTTGTGGGATGCGTCCACTCGCGCTTGCCTTCGGTGAGGTCGACGAAGTTGGCGACCGTCTTGGGGGCGTCCTTCTCAAACAGGCGGCACACGATGGTGCCCTCGCTGGTTTCGAACACGGCATAAGTTCCGGGTGTGCGGGTCATTCAGTCTCCTCGAACTCTCAAATTGATCTTCTTACTCTTGCTGTAGAGACGAGGCTTGCCTCGTCTCAGACGCGGGGCAAGCCGCGTCTCTACAGGAAGTTGGTTACGACGCCGATTTCTTCGTGCCAGCCGAGGGTTTGGGAGTGGCGGGCCTGGCGGCGGCCGCACCGGCGCGATGGATTTCGATGTGCGTGATCTTGATGGGACGGAGAGGGCGTTCGCCGTCCGTGGCCATGCGAGCGATTTTCTTCACCAGTTCGACGGCGGCGTCATCGCACTGTCCGAAGATGGTGTAGCCGCCGCTCAAATGTTTACTGTGGGCGACGTCCTCAGTAATGAAGAACTGCGAACCGTTGGTGTCGGGTCCGGAGTTGGCGTAGGCGAGACGCCCGGGCCGATCGAAAGTGACTGTCGGCGAAGTCTCGTTCTTGAATTTGTAGCCGGGATCGCCCGCGCCTGTGCCAGCGGGGTCGCCACCCTGAATCATGAATTCGGCTATCACGCGGTGAAAGATGGTGCCGTCATAAAGTGGAACGCCGTGCTTCTTGGCGTGAGAGACGGGATTTGTCCAATCCTTGGTGCCTGTAGCAAGGCCAATGAAATTCTCGACTCCGATCGGTGCTACCTTCGGAAACAGCGTGCAGTGCAGGTCGCCGGCCGTGGTGTGGATGACGGCGGTGGGCTCGGCGGTAGCCGCGGCGGCGGGACTGGCGGGCTTGCGGACGGGCGGCTTTGTCGCCGGTGGAGTTGAGGCTGCCTGTGCGGCGCCGAGCAGGGAGGTGGAGATGATCAGGACAAGCGTGTGCATTAAGGTTCGCATGGATGCTCCGGTAGGTATTTTGGCGAACTTCAATTGTACGACAGTCGACCGTCGCTTGTCGGTGGAGCGCCGGGCGTCTCGCCCGGCCGCGATGCTGCTGCAGGCGTGCCGATGGAACGGCGATACGCCCGTCGCTCCACTCTACTTGCTGGCCTGCATTTCGCGGCTGACTCGTTCCGCGTTGCGGAAAACGCGGAGCAGGTTGCCGCCCAGAATCTTGCGGATGTCGTCGGCGCTGTAGCCGCGGTCGAGCAGGGCTTGCGTGATTTTCGGCAAGTCGGCGGCGGAATCGATGCCATCGGGAGTTGCGCCGCTGACGCCGTCAAAATCCGAGCCCAACCCGACATGCTCAAATCGAGGTAGGTGACCGTCTTTCCCTCCGCTTTGAGTTTGTCGGTGTAGGCCTTGACAGCAGCATCGCGGTCTTTGACTTGCGCTTCAGCGGCCTTGCGGTAGTTCTCGTCGATGAAGGCGTTGTAGAAATTTACCTGGACGACGCCGCCGTTCTCGGCGACGGCGCGAAGCATGTCGTCGGTCATATTTCGCGGATGATCAGTGAGGGCGCGAGCGGAGGAGTGCGAGGCGATGAGAGGCGCCTTGGTGACGGAAATCGCGTCGTAGAACGTCTTGTCGGCAACGTGCGAAATATCGACCAGCATGCCGAGGCGGTTCATCTCGAGGACGATCCGCTTGCCGCCATCGGTGAGTCCGTTGTGGTGCTCGACTTTGGGATTGTTGATGTCGCCCGAAGAGTCGGCCCACTCGTTGCTGTTCGACCAGCTCAGGGTCATGTAGCGAACGCCGAGGCGGTAGAAATCGCGCAGCAGACGGACATCGTTTTCGATGGAGTGTCCGCCTTCAATCCCCAGAAGCGCGGCAAGTTTGTGCTCGCGGTGAGCGCGCTCGATGTCGTCGACACTGAAGGCCATCGTCATGCGGTCGGGATGGCGGGCGGCCTGCTCGTAGACGGAATCGATGAGATCGAGCGTGTGGCGGGCGAAGTGGCCCTGGTTGGTCTCCGGTTCCACCCAGATGGAGAAGAACTCGGCGCCGAGATTGCCGGCCTTGGCTTTGTCGAGGCTGACGTGGCCCTGATCTTTGGGATCGGTCGATCCGATGTCGTAGTTTTCGTCGAGGAAACGCTGCGGGGTATCGGCGTGCGTATCGACGACGAGGGCGGAGTTTTGAATCGCGCGCGCCTTCTCGCTGACGGGGGTTTGCGGGTAGGCGGGAACGGCAAAGGCGAGTGAGAGGGCGACGACGATTTGCGTCTTCATGGTGAGCCAGAATTCTATACGATGCGCTTGCCGATGGAGAGCCGGGCGTCCGCGCCCGGCGGCGATGCTGCTACAGGAGCACGGGTGGACTGGCGAGACGCCCGTCGCTCCATCGAATCTCTCATCTCCGGTTCCGGGAAGGCCCGCCATCAGAATGATCATTCTGTGGAGAGTGTAGCGGAGGCCGAGTTCAGCTCGAGGCTCAGATGAAGGCTCAGTTGGCGGCGGTCATTGCAGTGGCAGTGGCAGTGGCAGCGACAGTGCCCGGCGCTGTGACGGGTTGTTCCACCGGCGGACGCGGGAAAATCGTCTGCGTCTGACGCCAGTCATTGTAGCGGTCGGAGACCATCACGTGAAAACACCAGTGGCGGCGCTCTTCTTCGGGCTCGACCAGACCGAGCGCGTTCAGGTAGAACAAGTACCGCTCGACGAAACGGATCTGATCTTTCGACAGGCCGCGGCGCTGCAGATCGACCGTGACGCCGGCGAGATGCGAAGACGCGGTGTCGCCTTCCGCTGGAGCGGCGTTGCGATTGTGATGGCGAAGTTTTTTCTGTCCCTTGACGGTACGTACCGCGGAATTGACCTGGATCTGGGCGTGGAACTGCCGGTAGTACGCCTCGGAAAGGTCCTCGACAAAATCGCGGGTCCAGGGACGGCAATAGCGGCGAGACGGATCAAGACTTCGCTCAATCTTCAGCGACTCGCTCTCCTCGATGCGCACCAGCGCGCCCGCGGCCTTGAGCGCTTCCAGTTCGGCGTCGTCCTGAATGCGAGGCAGATCGATGCGGTCGATTTCTTCGTTTTGCCGGATCAGAGAATCGTGCGACGGACGGAACATTGGGTTCCAGAGGATGCCACGAAGGCCGCGGAAGTGACGCAGTATCCGGTGGTGATGATCGACGCGGTGCAGGGCAAACGCGGTTCCTGGCGCCGCGACCGTAACGAAGATCGCAAGCATGATCAGCGGCACCACCAGCGCACGCGGCAGTTTAGAGGTTTTCAATCCTCGCATTATTAATCTTCGCGTCATGAATCGTCGTGTCGTTGTCATTGCGATTGCATCTTGAAAAACTCCGGGTCCGTGGAAAATGCCCATGTCCCAAGAGTTGCTGAATTGTAAACCAGAGGTGAACAATTTTGTGAAGGAATTCCGGCTAAGGCCCCTTACTTAGGGGAGTTAGGGGTGGTTACCGGAGGGCAATTTGTTGATTTTGAGGGCCTGCGCGGGAAAAGCGTCGTTTGGGGACTGCCAAATTGTGGCAATGCCGAGCCTCTGAAGGGGCGTTTACCTTCCCGTGGAGACGCGGCTGGCCGCGTCTCCGCGGATGGAGGCAAGACGGGGCGAGACGGGGCAAGCCCCGTCTCTACGGAAGAAACTCGCAAAACGCGTCACTTTCGCAGCAGATCGCTGAGGGCCTGTTTCATTACCTGGCCACCGACTTCGGCAATCGACGTAGTCAGCGGAATATCCTTCGGACAAATCTCGACACAGTTTTGCGCGTAGCCGCATTCCTGGATGCCGCCGTCGCCCATCAATGCGGACAGACGCTCGCGCTTCAGGGCCTGCCCGGTGGGATGCGTGTTGAACAGCCGCACTTGGGAGATGGCCGCCGCGCCGACGAATCCCGTGTCCTCATTGAACTGCGGGCAGGCTTCCATGCAGCAGCAACACGAAATGCAGCTCGATAACGGATAGGCTTTTTCCTGGTCCTCCATGGTGACGCGCGGCCCCGGACCGAGATCGTAGCTGCCATCGACCGGGACCCAGGCTTTCACTTTTTTCAGATTCTCGAAGAGCACGCTGCGATCGACGGCGAGGTCGCGCACGACGGGAAATTTCGAGAAGGGCTCAAGCTTGATCGGCTGATCGAGGCGGTCGAGCAGGGCGGAGCAGGCCATCTGGGCGCGTCCATTGATCAGCATGGCGCAGGAGCCGCAGATTTCTTCGAGACAGTTCGAGTCGTAAGTGACAGGCGTGGTCTGCTTGCCGTCGCGAGTGACGGGATTGGCCGCGATCTCCATCAGCGCCGAAGTGACGTTCATATTCGGCTTGTAAGGAATCTCGAACTCTTCCCACGAGGGCTTGGCGTCGGGGGTGAGTTGGCGTTTGATCTTGATGAGGACGGGTTTGGTGTTAGGCATTTAGCTTTAGCCTTCAGTTCTTATACACCTGCGAAGTTCAGAGAACGCGTAGGCCCGGACGCATTCGTCCGGGCACGGCGAGCGTAGCTCGCCAGTTTCAGAAGGTACGCAAAACCGTGCGGAGCTTCGCTCCGCTGGGGCGGACGAATGCGTCCGCCCCTACGTGGGCATTGCTACTTCAGTACTTCCTCGGCCGCGGCGGAATCAGCGATGCATCCACCGCTTCGAACTCGAACTTCGGCTCGTCCAGATCGGGAGCGAAGGTTGCTTTCGTCGTTTTCATCCAATTCTTGTCGTCGCGATCGGGGAAATCGGGCTTGTAGTGCGAGCCGCGAGACTCGTCGCGCATGGCCGCTCCCTGCGCGATTACTCGCGATAGTTGCAGCATATTGTATAGCTGGCGCGTGAAGGCGATGGTCGTGTTGGCCCACTGTGAACGATCGCTGAGGTTGATTTTCTGGAAGCGATGCAGCATGTCGACCAGCTTGGCATCCGCTGCTTCGATCTTTTTGTTGTAGCGGATGACGGTGCAATTCTCGGTCATCAACGCGCCCAGTTCCCGCCAGAGCAGGAAGGGATTCTCGCTGCCGTCGGACCGCATCAGGCCGGCGTTGATGTCTTCCTGGCGCTTGCGCTCGGCGTCGAAGTGGCCATTGCTGGGCGCGGCTTGCAGGCTCTTCGCGTACTGCACGGCGTTGGGGCCGGAGACGAAGCCTCCAAAGATGCATGACACCAGCGAGTTTGCGCCCAGCCGGTTGGCGCCGTGGTATTGGTAGTCGGCCTCCCCTGCCGCGAAGATGCCGGGGATGTTTGTTGAGTGTTTGTAATCAACCCAGAGGCCGCCCATGGTGTAGTGCATGCCGGGGAAAATCTTCATGGGCGTGTCGCGAGGATCGTCGCCGACAAACTTCTCGTAGATTTCGAGGATGCCTTCCAGCTTGCGGTCGAGAGTTTTGCGGTCAATATGCGTCAAGTCGAGATAGACCATCGGCTTGCCGTCGATGCCGAGGTTGTACTCGTACACAACTTTGAAAATTGCGCGGGTGGCCACGTCGCGCGGCACGAGGTTGCCGTATTTCGGATACCACTCTTCGAGGAAATACCAGCGGTCACTCTCCGGAATGGACTTCGGATCGCGCTTATCGCCCTGAGTCTTCGGAACCCAGACGCGTCCACCCTCGCCGCGCGCCGACTCCGACATGAGGCGCAGCTTGTCTTCACCTGGAATCGAGGTGGGGTGGACCTGGATAAACTCGCCGTTCGCGTAATAGCAGCCCTGTTGGTAGAGAGCGGATTGCGCCGATCCGGTGCACACTACCGAATTCGTGGACTTGCCGAAGATGGCGCCAATGCCGCCGGTCGCGATGATGATGGCGTCGGCAGGGAAGGTGCGGACTTCCATACTGCGCAAATCCATCGCGCAGATCCCGCGGCAAACGCGCTTTCCGTCGAGCACGGCGGAGAGAAACTCCCAGTGCTCGTACTTCTTCACCTTGCCTTCGGATTCGTAGCGGCGGACTTGCTCGTCGAGGGCGTAGAGAAGCTGCTGGCCAGTCGTCGCTCCGGCGAACGCGGTGCGATTGTAGAGCGTGCCTCCGAAGCGGCGAAAGTCGAGCAGACCTTCGGGAGTGCGATTGAAGGGAACGCCCATGCGGTCGAGCAGATCGATAATGCCGGGCGCGGCGTCGCACATGGCCTTGACCGGCGGCTGGTTGGCGAGGAAGTCGCCACCATAAATCGTGTCGTCGAAGTGTTGCCAGGTGGAATCGCCTTCGCCCTTCAGGTTCTTGGCGGCGTTGATGCCTCCCTGGGAGGTCAACCTCACCGCCCATCTCGGCGATCTTGATGACGGCGGCGAGGCCCGCCAGGCCGCCGCCCACAACTATGATTTTCGGAGCTGCCATGCTGCCATGAGTCCGATCTGCCGGGCGAGGGCGCCCGGCTCTCCACCTACTATTTCTCTCTATCGCATTACGATGTTTTCCGAACCTGCATTTGAATCCAAGGGTTGGTACGGTCTGCTCAGGAATCCGTACATGCTGGCTGCGCCTATCGAAACCAGGCCAAGAGCGAGCGCCAGGCAGAGGTAGCCAAAGCGGCGGCGCGCCCTTTCCCCGGTCGTAATCCCCCACTTCGCGGCGAACAGCCAGACGCCGTAGCTGAAATGCCAGGAAGCGGCGACGATGCCGACGGCGTAGAAGCCGATCATCCAAGGATTCTGAAATTCCGCCTGGACTTTGGCGAATGACTGCATCGGGTGCGTCGCCAGGTGCACGCCGGTGAAGCGCAGAGAGTAGGTATGCTGTGCCATGTAGATGAGGGCGACGATGCCGGTCCAGCGCTGGTAGGTATAGAGCCAGTTCCCGGTCCAGGGGTAATCGGCGACGTTGGTGTCGCCGCGATACCAGATGTAGATGCCGTAGAGGCCGTGGTAGAGGATGGGAATCCAGATAAAGAACAGTTCCAGAAGAAGAACGCCGGGCAGGCTGTTCAGCAGCTCGACTTGCCTTCCGTAGGCCAGCGGGCCTTTGAAGGCTTCGGCGTTGGAGATGAAATGTTCGACAAGGAAGGCTCCGATGGGCACGACGCCGCTGAGGGAATGCAGACGGTGCAGCAGGAACGAGGTTCCCTCGCCTGCTCGCAGTGGAGCGACGCCCGGTTTTATGCGGGGAGCGACGGGATGGGTAGTTGACGCCACGATGAATGACTACTCCTTACGAGGTGCGATGGGAGAAGGAAAACTAATGATTATCGTTTTGCGTGAGAAGGGAAGTCAAGGAGAGACCGACTAGCACCGTGACCGCGTGCTGAGTTGTACGGTGGAGTGACGGGTGTCTCGCCCGTCCAGCCGGGCGGGGACGCCCGGCTCTCCACCAGCAAGCTTGGACCGACAGCGGTAACAATCACGGTCACGGTAGTAGAGCTCCGCATGATACGTTTCTCAACCTGAAAACACTATCCTCTCGACGGCATGCGACCCATTGAGTCCCCGCGCGGCAAGGGTAGCCCGATGCTGAATCTTGACCAAGAGGAACCTATAAGGGGAACTACGATGAACGAGCAAAATCACGCCCAGACCGCAGGTGCGCGCGACTGGGCTCCATTGACAGAATCTCATGCGGAGAGATCGGTCGACGTCTCCCGCCTCGTCTACCGGGGAAAGGGAACCGTCATCATTGCAGGACTCCAGTTTCGGCGTGTGTATGTATTTTCGTCGAACGAGCCTGAACAATCCGTGGAGCTGGAAGATGTCGACGCGCTCTTGAGAACGGGACTTTTTCTGATCGGGTGCTAGTACCCACCGCGATGATGAGTCATGCGGTGGAGGGACGGGCGTGTCGCCAGTCCAGATGGGCGAGGGCGCCCGGCGCTCCACCAGCACGCGAATCACTCGGTCTCGATACTAGTGTGCCCGATACCACGACAGGAATGCGCGAAAAGCTGCGCCACGATGACTGTACTGCGCTTTTTCTACCGGGCTCAGTTCGGCAAAGGTCTTGCCGATTTGCGGGAAATAAAACAGTGGATCGTATCCGAATCCGTGGTGGCCTCGCGGTGCGTCCAGAATGACGCCTTCGGCGGCACCGCGGAAGGTGTGAACCGTTTGGCCGTCGCGGGCTGCGGCCAGCACGCAGATGAATCGGGCTGTGCGTTTTTCTGCGGCGGCAGTGCTGGCGAGTTCACGCAGCACGCGCGCGTTGTTGGCTTCGTCATCCGTGTTGCACTCTGTTGTGTGCGGGTCATTATTTTGCCGGCCGGCCGCATAGCGCGCGGAATGAACGCCGGGCGCTCCGCCGAGCGCGTCAATCTCCAAGCCGGAGTCGTCGGCTAGAACCAGTTCGCCGGGAGCGGCCAAACTGTAGGATTCTGCTTTCTTGCGCGCGTTCTCCTCGAAAGTGGTCCCGTCTTCGAGAACCTGGGGCAGAGACGAAAAGTGCGGGATGTTTGCGATGGTGATGCCGTAGGGCGCGGCGGCTCCCGCGAAATCGCGGAGTTTGCCGGCGTTCGAGCTTGCCATCAGGACGCGACTTACCATCTTAGGACTCACCATCTGACGAGAGCCTTTCTCGGTGTTTCCCTGTGTTCCTCTGTGCCCCGTGGTTATCGCCTTTTCGTTTAACCACCGGGAACACAGAGGACTACATTTGCCGCCTTGTCCGGGATTTCGGCTGCGTCTTGATCCAAGCGCCAATCAGCAGCCCGAGGCTGATCAGCGAGACGACGCCTCCGACTAAACGATCTGTCGTCCGGCGAAAATGGATGCGCACATCGCTGTCTCCGGCGGGAACGGGAATGACGATCAGGCCGGTAACATCGGTTCTCCCGGTTTCGGTGGGCTTGCCGTTCACCACTACGTTCCAAGCCGGGTAGCTGAAAAGGCGCACGGTCATATTTTGCGGGGCGGCAGCGTGGACGGTGAAGTGTTTTTCCGTCTGCCGCCACACCAGCATCTTGTTCGGAACCGGTGCTCCCGTGTTGTCGCTGACGCGGAGCAGGCTTTTGTTCAACTCGTAGGCGTCGGCTCCGGCCGGGACGTATTCGTCAGCGCCCTCGTAGCCGGCGCCGTTGGCGACAGCATCGCTCATCTCACGGATATCGTCGGCCGTGTCCCACCAAGGAGGCTGGATACGATCGCCGGCGAGAATAACCGCGGCCAGCAGAACGGCAGACGCCAACAACCGCGAGGTCCAGCGTTTGGCGGCCATGGTCAGAAGCATTGCCAATGTGGCGTTCAGACACAGCAGCCAGCGGAAGGGAAACTGCATGAAGCGGAGTTTGGGCAAGTGCTGCCAGAGCAAATTGCTTACCGAAAGCAAGAGGACCGTACTAGCGGCGGCCCAGGCGGAGAGCAGCATCCACGGGCTTTGGTCAGCGGCTGTTCCTAGGCGTTTCTTCGGCGAGCGGCGGGAAATCCAAATCGCCAACGCGAGGACGACGATTTCGGCGAGCGCAATGGTCGAAACCAGACGGTTGAAGCGGTTGTGATCGGGATCGGCGATGGTGGTGAAAAGAAAATTATCCTGCGGCCGGACTCCCGGCGACAGCACCTCACCGACGTTGATCCATCGCTGTTCGTAGATTGCAGGGAGCAGATAGAACGAGGCCAGGCCGGCTCCCAGGAGCATCGCCAGCGCCGTCCGGACGAGGGGACGCCAGACCGCTGGCCCCCATGGTCGTTCATGCCAAACTCCTCGCGCGGCCAAGAGCAACGCCAGACCGGCCGTCGAGTAGTGGATCATCACGGCTGCGGGGACGTTCGTCAACCAGCCGGCGGCCAGTGTGAGACTCAACCACAGCCTCGGGCGAAAGCTATGCTCGCCAGGCAGACTGCAGTTGGCCTCAGCGGCTAAAGCCGACGCTTTCGCCGGACTTATGGCACGACTGAAGTCGTGCCCTTCCCAAAACCCGCCTAACTTGCGAGTTGCGCCGCCGGTTCCAGAATCGCTTCGGCGAAACGCGGGCTCCTGGAGCCGCAGAAGACAAAGCAGCAGAAGCGGCAACAGTGGCGCGGCCAGCAGTTCGGCGTAGGCGCTGCGCCAATAGACGATCAACAAGTGGTAGGGATTCAGCGCATAGAACACGGCGGCAAACAACGCGTCGGGGACCGGGAGCCACTCGCGAGCGAGCCGGTACATGGCCGCTCCGGCAAGCATGAGCGCAATCCAGCAATACGCGCCCGGCACCATCTTCCAGGGCAGAGCGGCACCGAGCACGGCGCCCAGGGTCCACGAAGCGGGCGGATAAAAAAGGAAGCGAGGCTCGCCGTATCCCCATTGCGCCAGCGCCGCCCAGCGCGGATAGGCGATGCCGTCCTTCCATTGGCCGAGCACTTCCATCCAGTTAAAGACATGAAACTCGAAATCGTGTCCGGAGGGACTACCCCACCAGAAAAACGGAGCGATGGCCAGCAGACAGGCGCCAGCCAATAGCAACGCACGCGAGATCGGATTTCTGAGCAAATGGCCTTTAGCTTACCTGAAGCCCCTGATTTCCCGTAGAGACGCGGCTTGCCGCGTCTCAAAACCATGGAGCGCCGGGCGCCCTCGCCCGGCTGGACAGGCGAGACGCCCATCCCTCCTTCCGTCGTCGGAGACGGGGCAAGCCCCATCTCTACAGGGCGAAGAGCATGCGGCAAGCGAAGAGCAATTCTATTGCATCGGAAAATTCTCGGAAAATTAACCGGCGCGAAATCTTTCAGGAGGGTATGTCGAGGTATTGTGCGATCAATCGATGGAACAGACCACCGGGGACTTTGCCGACACCAAAGACGGGGTGTCGACTTGGTTCCCGGTTTTTATTGGATCAGTTTTGCCGGATCACGGGCGCGATTGGGAAAATGTCTATTGGGTGACGTCCATGGACTGACTCTCCGCCGGAGTGCGCTGGCGCTGGAGTTCGGCGAGAAACGCTTCTTCCTCCAGCGAATTAGCGGTCCGCAGCAATTCCAGGAGCGGATCCTCGGCGTCGGTTCCGTCGCTGCTGGTCTGGTTGAGGTCGACGGTGTTGGCGACGAGAGAACGAGGGGAAGTTTCCAGTTGCGGAGTAGCGCCGGGCCGGCTGGTAAGGAATTCGATGAAGTCGCCGACGCTCTTGCGCTGCCCTTCTGTCCGGGCGGGGAATTCGATGCCCATGCCATGCCCGGGATGCATGACCCGGACCAAACCTTCGGTGTGAATCTCCATTCCAGCGGCGCGCAGGCACAAGTCGACGGCTGAGGACTGAGGGAAGGGAGATTCGGTCTGCACATAGCAGCCGCCCAGACTAAGGTCCGTCAGTTTACATGGGCTGACGGCGTCGGGTTCTTCGGGCAAAGCATTGTGCGAACGGGCGCCAAGCCACTCGCTCAATACCTCGCGCGTCCTGGCATCCATGTCGAGAAAGCGCAGGCCGGTTTGACCGTTAGCGGTACTCCAGGCGACTTCCGCGTCGCCTTCAATGCTCGCGCCACCGTCGGGAAGCTGAAATGCGACATGAACCATAGCCGCGGATGGAAGTGGCTTGGCGGCCAGCACATCCAAGCCGCCGGTGCTCAGGTCGAGCAGGATACCTTCCACCGTATTGCTCTCGTCGAGACGAATCGAAGCCGCTGCCTGGACAGCGATCCGCAACGCTTGCCGCCTTTCGCGCTTCAGCAGCGCCGTGGCGGCGCGCAAGGTGGTTTGGGCCTGCTCGGGAGCGATAGGCTTGGTAAGGATGAAATGAGCTCCGGCGCCGAGGATGGAGCGGATCTGCGAGGAGTCGTGCAGCAAGGCAACGGTGACGGGCGGCTTACAGTCGGGACCAGCGAGGCGGCGGCAAGCTTCGAGAACCAGCGAGGCCGCTTCGGGTTCGTCGAAGTCGGCATCGAAGTCAACGATGACCTGATCGAATCGCTCCTCCGTCAGTCGCGCCACGGCGACCTCGGCCGCGTTCGACCGATCGACCGCGACGCCGAACTGCGCCAGGACCTGAATCAGCGTTTCCGCAGCCGGGTCATCCTTTGACACCAGCAGTGCCTGCAATATCATGGGACCGAGCCCTTCCCGCCTCGCACCTTTCTTCCAGCTTCTCTTTCTAACTCCCGGCTTTTACGGCCAGCGCGGAGTAACGCCGCGCGCCGGCTTGGGCGCGGCAGTTGAGGATTGGGCGCTCGCCCTGGCGGCCATCGCATTGGAGTTTTCGTCGTCCACTTCCGTCAGCACCGCGCTGTCGTCCTCGGTGTCATTTTCGGCAAGCAAGGGCGCGACTTCCCGCAGTTTCTCGGCCGCCTGCTGCAGCATCTCGATCTGCTTACCCAATTGCGTGTACTGCGCCTGCTTGCGGCGCAAGACCTCATGGATATCCTTCATACGTCCCCCTGCGCCTGACTGTAGGTTTGGACAAAGGTAAGGTCAACGCCAAAGGCATCGCGGGCCGTTACGGCAGTAACGAAGGGGAGCGCTGTTGCAGTCAGGCTCGACTATGGGGCGGAGCAGTTGGAACGGTTCTGAGATGGGGGCTCGGTTCGACGGGGAGTTGCCCCCCTGGGAAGCCTATCAAGTAGCTTGAGGCTCAAAATCAAGAGCCCCGCCGGGGCGGCGGGGCCATGAGTTGAGTGTTTCCAGGCGACCAACAAAATCCAGTTACGCCCCGATCAGCTTGCGACGGAACATGCCGGCGATACCCACAAGCCCTGTTCCCAGCAGACCCAAAGTTCCGGGTTCCGGGACCGCGAGGTTCGTGGTGCCCACACGGATGTGCCCGATACCATTGACGAGCTGTCCGTTCACCGTGTAGAGGTTCTCGGTCACCGTTCCAGTCACGAAGCGACCGTTATACAGCTGGCCAAAGATCGTGCCGCTAAGCGTGTAGGTTAGGTTCTTAACGCCAGGCGCGCTAGTCAGAGTCCAATTAATCGGACCGACGAAGCTGCCGGTAAAGAGCGTTACGGGGTTCTTGGTTGCTCCCGTTAGTGTCTTTGCCCATTGGCCGACGCCCAGCACGACAAAAGACGAGCCCGTTGCTGAAAAGGTGCCGCCGGCAGAGATCGAGCCGCTGGTCAGAGCGCCGGTCGAGAAACTCACCTTGCCCATTGAACCTCCCGTTGCGAAGCCGCCCCAGCTCCTCAGTTGCGATCCCACCGAAGTGATGCCTGCGGTCGAAATCGAAATCGAGCCAAACTGGTTTGTGAGGTCAATCCCGCTCGCCCACGCGGCCATCGGTAACGCCAATGCCAGCAATGCCAGAACTACCACTCGCCTCATGTTAATTCCCTCCCAAATTTTTTCTCTGCCAAGTTCACCTTGAATACTTGTGCCCAAGGTATAGGTCGCCTTCGGTCAGTAGAGCATTTCGCATTCCAAAGCTGCTGGAGCTTGGTTACTGTTGTTTATCAATAACTTACAGCCATTTACTGCGACTGTTCCGAATCTCGGGATGCAATTTGCTGCATACTAGCAACAATCGCATTCCCCAGATCGCCCAGAGGCTCAATCCCGCAAGCGGTTAGCCCAGCTACGAAATGGAACAACTTGGGGTTCGGAATCGGCAGGGGAAGTCTCGCCACGAGAAAGAGAAACTGACCTCGGGAGCCGGTTCTAGAACCTTGTGCGACTGTGTAGTAACCAGCCGCAAGGTAGGTCATATTACCACGGATCGAAGTTTTTCAATTGGCTCATTGGTGCCATTTCGTCGCTCAAAAGTGGAATTCCGCTTCCGGGCGAGTTGCCATACTTTTGTGGGTGAGCAGTTCTGGGGGAGGGCTGTTCGGGCGTCCCGCGATCCTATGGATCCGGGGCGCTTCTTATTTGCAGTGAAGTCGCGCTCCCGTGGAGACGCGGCTCGCCGCGTCTTCCCCACGGTCGGAGTCGGGGCAAACCCCAACTTCTCCGACCGCGATTGCTTGCGGATTGCTTGCCGACGATCACTTGCCAGCGTCGCCTGAGAAGGCCGTTAACTCTTCACTTTTTCCCGAAGACAGGCTGCGGTAGGCAGCGTCCAGAATGAGTTGGTTCCGCCAGCCTTCCTCGCCAGGCACTGGAAACACTTCTCGTCCTTCGACCGCGGCAGCGAAGGCATCCACCTGCCTGGCGTAGGCAAGTTGGTTGGAAACGGTTTCTTCGGCGACGCGTTGTCCCTCGCGCCACAGATCCAATTTAATCGGATGTTCGACATTCAGCGCATCGTCTGCACAGAGCACGCCGGCATCACCGACAATCTCGAGCGGCGTGCGATAGTGAGCACGAGTTGAAACCAGCACCGTGGCCAGCGTGCCTCGCTGAAACTCCAGCGTCACGACGGCCGCTGCTTCTACGTCGCCCGATTGTTCGTCTGGCCCACCGACAGCGGTCACCCGCCGGGGCTCATCCTGCAGGATGTAACGCAAGGCATCGATGCAATGGACGCCCACATCGGCGATGGGGCCGCCTCCGGACATCGAGCGGTTGTAGAGCCAAGCGCGGGCGTGGCCGGAACCGGGATACGAGAACTCCGACCGCGCAAAAATCGGGTGACCGATGTCACCAGCGGCAACGCGTTCGCGAAATCTCGCCGTGCTTTCTTCAAAGCGAAACACCTGAGCGACGCCCAGGACCACGCCGGCATTGCGCGCCGCTTCGACCATCCGGCGGCATTCGTCAGAGTTCATGCCCATCGGTTTCTCGCATAGCACCGGCTTGCCGGCAGCGACCGCGGTGAGGACGTCCTGCAGGTGGCGGACATTGGGAGTGGTGACCAGCACGGCGTCGACCTCGGGGCAGCGGCAGAGCTCTTCGGTGGAGGCGAAGACATGCGGGATGCCATACTGCGCGGCGTTTTTGCGCGCCTCGTTGGCGTCGCGCCGCGAGAGAGCGACCACCTTGCAATTCTGAGCCAGCGCGAAGCCGGGCATCAGACGGCGCACGGCATGCAAACCGAAACCTGCAATGCCAAAGCGAATCATGTGAGTCTCACCATCTTGAAGGGACATTCTACATTCGACGCCGAGTCCCCCCTGTGACCTTTCCCTGTGTACCGGAGCCGGCCCTGAGCGACGTCGAAGGGTGCTCCCTGTGGCGATAGCCCTCTGTACGCGTCAAACCGAAACCAATAGGGATACGGAGACTCACAGAAGAAACCCTGCGACCGCTCAGATACGTCTCAGGTCAGCGAGGAGGGTGGGATCGATGTTGCCGCCGCTAATGACAGCGACGTTGATCGCCGTCTTGGGCAACTCATTGGCGTGGGAAAAAAATGCGGCTGCGGCCACAGCGCCGCTAGGTTCGGCCAGCGTTTGCATGTTCGCACTCAGAGCGCGCATGGCCTCGCGAATCTCGTCTTCGGTTACGCTGACGATGTCGTCCACATAGGCACGAATATGTTCGAAATTGATCGCTCCGATGCTCTGGGTGCGAAGACCGTCGGCCAGCGTCTGCGAGACTTGCTCCGCCGGAGAGGAGACGATGCGACCCGCGCGCAGGCTGGCTTGCGCGTCGGCGGCAAGTTCGGGTTCGATGCCAATTATCTTCACCTTGGGATTGCTGAGCTTGATCGCGGCAGAGATGCCGCTGATCAGTCCCCCTCCGCCGACGGGGACCAGCACGGTTTCCACGTTGGGGAGGTCTTCGAGGATCTCCAGCCCCACGGTTCCCTGGCCGGCAATGATCTTTTCGTCATTGTAGGGCGGCACGATCGCGTAGCCGTGCTCGGCGGCGAGTTCTTCGGCGCGCAGGCGGCGCTCTTCACTGCTACGCGCCGCGCAGTTTGAAGGCGCCGATGGGTTGCAGGTTTTCGAGCTTGAGGAAGAGTTTGCGTTGATCCGCCGCGCCCGTCCATTCGAACAGCGGGGTGCGGACAGCGATGCCCGCTAGGAGGGTTTGGGCTGTGCGAATGTCGTCGAGAGAGACCATTATTGATATTCTATGTTTTTCACGTTTTTCTTAACCTGAATGGAATCGGGTTTCCTCTCTGCCTCTGAGGATTGCGGCCATGATGCGGGGATTCCGACGTCCGTGCAGCACAGCAATC
>WNEZ01001764.1_pt1 | contig 18252 bp, 12 predicted proteins | sample 5400521 | NCBI WGS metagenome assembly WNEZ01 (sample SAMN13153339, study PRJNA577476) | soil metagenome | isolation source: 120 cm saprolite under Douglas fir tree site 2 hole 1 replicate 1 | place: USA:California | collected 2015-04-18
GTGCGCCAGTACGTGAGCAATTTGCGCATCGACTACTATTCGGGAATACAGCAGATTGTCAGCTACCTTTACAAGCATGGACATCGACGCATTGCTTTTGTGGCGGGACGGCCGCGGCTAAAGTCCAACGTTGTTCGGCTGCAGGGGTACGAGAAATGCATGCTGACGCTGGGATTGGAACCGGGGCCGATCCTACCAGGCGATTTGCGCTTTGAAGGAGGACTGACAGCGGGCTTGGCGATTGCGGGATTGTCTCGCCGGCCGACGGCGGTGATGGCCGTCAACGATCTGACCGCGGTGGGGGTGATCAAGGGGCTGCTGAAAGCGGGCTGCCGAGTGCCGCAGGATATTTCGGTTACGGGATTCGATAAGACGCGTTTAGCGGAATATAGCAATCCTTCGATCACCACGGTGGACATCCATCGCGACATGCTGGGGCAGATGGCCGCGGACGCGCTGCACGAACTTTCGTGCTCCACGAATCCTCACGGCCGGGAGTATGAAATTTCCGCGGAGTTGGTGTTAGGCGATTCCTCGGGACCGGCCCCTGCTGAATAGTGCGAATTCGCTGCGTTGGGCGAAGCTGCACCCCTACGTGCTAGCATGCGAACGCGAGGTCGTCGCGGCTTAGGCACGGGCGGATGGGGCGAAACAAACAGCACGCGCAGAGTCTTTCACGTCGAAGGTTTCTTCGCGGGATGCGCTGGGCGCCGGCGCTGTTCCTTCCGGCACCGCTTTACGGTTCACCTTTTCCTTCCCTGAGGCGACCTGGGGGTGGGGGTCCAGTTCCCTTTTTTCCGTTCGCTGATTTTCGCATTACCCCACATTACCCGACCAAATCTCCATTGGACGAGGTGCTGCGGCACGTCGTGCCCGGGCGCGATGAGTTTGTCGCGGAGAAATACGCTTTGGAAATTGCGAGACTTTTGAACGACTGGAGCCAGGCTCTTAGAGCGGCGGCGCCGGCTCTCACCACGCTGACGAAATTCCTCGACGCTGCGCTCGAAGCTACTTCACTGGTTCCAGCCGAGGAGCGCACATTGCGCTCTGGGTACGGAATCGAGGTGTTGCGGCGGCGGTTTGCGACAGGTGGGATCTCGGGCCGCGAGCGATTTTTACAACAGATGAAAACGTACATGGCTTGGTTTTCTCGAATGGAGACGGCTGAGTTCGAAATCGTGGGAATCGAGGAAATAGCGAACTCGCCCCTGACGGTGCGAGTCGACGTTCGCTACGACTTCGTCGGTGCGCTAGCTAGCGCGGGACGCGAGGAACGCATCGGGCATTGGTTGACGCGCTGGTCGCACGATGAATTGGGCGGATGGCGGGCCGTGAAATGGCAGGCCAGTGAAGAAACGGTCAGCCGGGCGCGGGAGCCGATTTTTGTGGATGTTACTTTGCAGGCGCTGGGGCAAACGGAATCGTATAAGACGCAGATGCTGCACGGAGTCGACCACTGGCGCACGGTGCTGGACGGGGCGTGTGGAATTGACGTTTACGGGAACAACGGCCTGGCTGCGGGAGACTTCGACAACGACGGCTTCGACGATCTGTACGTGTGCCAGCCGGCCGGACTTCCGAACCGTCTGTATCGCAATCGCGGCGATGGCAGCTTTGAGGATGTCACGGAAAAATCCGGGGTGGACGTGCTGGATAGCACAGCTTGCGCGCTGTTCGCGGATTTCGAGAACAAAGGAAGGCAGGACCTGTTGGTTGTGTGCGGGGGCGGGCCGCTGCTATTCGCCAACCAGGGAGATGGAAGATTCTCGCTGAAGCGCGACGCTTTTCAGTTTGCGCGGCCGCCCCAGGGCACGTTCACGCACGCTGCCGTTGCTGATTACGACGGCGATGGTTTTCTGGACATTTATTTTTGCCTCTACAGCTATTACGGTGGACTAGATCAGTATCACTATCCCGTTCCCTATTTTGACGCGCGCAACGGCCCGCCCAATTTTTTGCTGCACAACGGGGGCGACGGCACCTTTCGCGATCGCACCGGAGCGGCAGGGCTGAACGTCGACAATGACCGCTACAGCTTCGCGTGCGCGTGGGGCGATTCCAAAGCGAATGGGCGGCCGGATTTGTACGTTGCGAATGATTTTGGCCGAAGCAATCTGTACCGCAACAACGGCGATGGAACTTTTATGTCGGTGGCGGGCGAAGCAGGAGTCGAAGAGCCTGGTGCAGGCATGAGTGCGTCGTGGTTCGACTTCGATAATGACGGAAGGCAAGACATCTACGTCGCGAACATGTGGTCGGGTGCGGGGATGCGAGTCTCGGAGCAAAAGGCTTTCCAGGAAAAAGAACCGGAAAACATTCGCGGGCTGTATCGGCGGCATGCGCGCGGGAACTCGCTGTATCGAAACCAGGGGAACTGGAAGTTTCAAAACGTGAGCGAGCAAGCAGGCGTGGAGATGGGCCGATGGGCCTGGTCATCGGACGCCTGGGACTTCGACCACGACGGCTACGCGGATCTGTACATTGCGAATGGTTATGTTTCCGGCCCGGAGGAAACACGGCGGGAGCAGGGTGACCTTGCGAGTTTTTTCTGGCGGCAGGTGGTGGCGAAGTCGCCGGACAGCGCGACTGCTTCGGCGAAGTATGAGCTGGGGTGGAACGCGATTAATGAACTGATTCGTTCGGATGGTTCGTGGAACGGGCGCGAGAGAAATGTGTTTTACGCAAACAATCGCGACGGAACGTTTTCGGAGGTGTCCGGCGCGGTCGGTTTGGACTTTCCCGATGACAGCCGGGCGTTTGTGCTGGCGGACTTGGATTACGACGGGCGATTGGAAGTGATATTGAAGAATCGCAATGCGCCGCAATTGCGGGTTTTGCGGAATGCGATGAAGGATGTTGGCAACGCGATTTCATTCCGGTTGCGCGGACAAAGGAGCAATCGCGATGCCATCGGCGCAGCGGTGACCGTCGAAGCGGGAGCGCTTCGCCAAACGAAGTATGTGCAGGCGGGTTCAGGATTTCTCTCGCAGCACACTAAGGAACTTTTCTTTGGGCTGGGAAAAGTGGAAAAAACCGTGCGCGCTGCGATTCGTTGGCCTAGCGGTCTGACGCAGACTCTGGAGCATTTGCCGGTGAACCAGCGCGTCGAAGTTCACGAAGGCTCCGCGGAGTTTTTGGCGCGGCCGTTTGGGGCTGCGCCGCCATGGCGGGAGGGAACTGCTGAATCGCCCAACGTCGAGCCTTTGCCGACCCTGGTTGAAACGTGGCTCATCGAGCCTTTGCGCGCGCCGGATTTCTCGTTGCCCGATTTGGCCGGGGGCAAGGTGGAGCTGGCGTCGTTGCGAGGCGGGCCGGTGCTCCTCACTTTTTGGGCTTCGAGTTCACCAGATTCCTTAGAGCAATTGCGGCTTTTGCAGCGCGCGCAGAAAAAAGTTGCATCGAGTGGGCTTCGTGTCGTCGCCATCAATCTCGATGGGAGCGGTGCCGGTACAGCGCGCTCGCTGGCAACTGATGAGGATGTTTCCTTCCCGATTTTGCTGGCGACGACGGAGGTCGCGGGCGTCTTCAATATTTTCTACCGGTACCTGTTCGACCGACGGCGAGATTTGGGGATTCCGACGACGCTGCTGGTCGACAAGGAAAGCATGATCGTCAAGGTGTATCAGGGCACGGTAAATCCGGAGCACGTACTCGGAGATTTGCAATCGATTCCGCCTACGTCCGCGGAGCGAATGCGCAGGGCGCTCCCCTTCCCGGGAACGTTGCACCAGGGCGCGTTTCAACGCAATGACTTCACGTATGGCGTTGCGTTGTTCCAGCGCGGATATCTGGAGCAGGCGGCTGCGGCGTTTCAGCAGGTGATTGCCGCGAAGCCGGACGAACCGGAGGCCTACTACAATTTGGGGACGCTGTATCTGCGGCAGAAGAATTTGGCGGAGGCGCACCGGTATTTGGACCAAGCGGTGAAGCTGCGTGCGAATTATCCGGAGGCGTGGAACAACCTGGGCATGGTGGCCGCGCAGGAAAACAAAGGGGTCGAGGCGGTGCGCAACTTCCGACAGTCGTTGCTGCTGCGGCCGGATTACGTGATTGCGCTGTTGAATCTGGGGAATCTTTGCCGGCGGCAGGGAAATTTTGCCGAGGCGGAAGACCTTTTGAAGCGGGCGCTGGAATTGGAGCCGGATAATGCGGAGGTGCACTACAACCTGGGAATGCTGTACGCGCGGCAAGAGCAGCTTGCGGCGGCTTCGCAGTATTTGCAGAAGGCGGTGGAGTTGCGGCCGGATTATCCGGATGCGCTCAACAATCTCGGCGTGTTTTTTGTGCGCGAGCAGCGTTACACCGACGCGGAGGAGCGCTTCCAAGCCTGCATTCGCGTGGCGCCGAGCTTTGATCAGGCATATCTGAACCTGGCGCGGCTGTATGTGATTTTGGAGGAGAAGGAAAAGGCTCGCGCGGTGTTGCAGTCCTTGCTGCGCGAACAACCGCAGCACAAGATGGCTCAGCAAGCGCTGGAAATGCTAAATTGACGATTCGAACGGAGAAGATCGGATTGCGTGATCGTATTTTACTTCCGCATGCGCGCACGAGGATGTGTTTCCAGCTGCGGTTGCATGCAAGTCTGGCGTTGTTTGCGATTTCGTGTTTGTCCCTAAATTCGATGGCACAGCAGGCGGTTCCGCGTCGCGGCGACGCTCGGCAGTCGGCGAAACTTGCGCCGGGGCTAGTTGAAGCGGAAACGCTGCTGGGTCAAGGGCGCCTGGAGGATGCGAAGAAGAAAATCCTGGAGGAACTGGGACGGAATCCCAAGAGCGTGGAAGGCTACAACCTGCTGGGCATTGTTTACAGCGATGAGAAAGATTACGCGAACGCTCTGGACGCTTTCCTGTACGCGCTAAAACTCAGCCCGAATTCGACCAGCACGCACAACAACCTTGGGAATTTGTATATCGCGCAGCAGAAGATGGAGCTAGCCGAGAAGGAGTTTGCGGCCGTCTTGCGCATTGATCCTGCGAATCGCGATGCCAATTACAATCTGGCGCTCGTGCTGCTGGCGCAGGGTTCGCCGGCAAAAGCGATCCTGCACTTACAGCGGGTGCGTCCGGCGAATCTGGAAACACGCTTCAATCTGACGCGCGCGTATCTGCGAGCGGGAAGAATTGCCGAAGGGCTGAAAACGGCGACAGCGCTTTCCGCAGAAAACAAAGACAATGTTCAGCTTCATTTCACATTGGGCGTGCTGCTGGCCTCCGAAAAACAGTATCGCGCGGCACAACTCGAACTGGAAAAAGCCAACGCGCTGCAGCCGGAATCGTTCGAGATTCTGTATAACCTGGGTCAAACGTACCTTCGCGCTGGCGATTATGCGAAAGCGGAATTGGCGCTGGGCCGAGCGTTAAAGCGGAAACCCGACTCACCGGAAACGCTCTATTTGCTGGGGCAGGTGCACGCCGACCAATCCCGTCCGGTCGACGCTCTCGATTTGCTGGTGCGCGCCCACAAGCTTGCGCCGCAGAATACGGACATAATTTTTCTGCTTGCGCGGGTCAGCATGACACAAAATTATTTTGAAGATGCCATTCCGCTCCTGGAATCCGGTCTGACAATCGCGCCGAGGCGAGCTGATCTTCACGCCGCTCTCGGCGAGAGTTACTTCATGTCCGGCAAAACAGAGAAAGCCATCGATGAGTTCAAGATTCTGATTGGCTTGGACCGCTCGCCGCGTTCTTACGCGTTCATGGGCCTCTCTTACCGGCATTTGGGGCGATTCGACGAGGCGAAGAAATACTTTCAGGAAGGGCTGAAGCTCGACCCGAACAATCCCTCGTGCTTATTCAACATGGGCTATATCGAGGAGCGCCAGGGAAATCACGCCGCAGCGGAGGCGCTGTTTCAGCAGGTGCTTCGCGGCAGTCCCGATTACGCGGAGGCGCTGCTGGAGCTGGCGAACCTGCGCACCGCAAACAAGCAATTTGCAGAAGCGGCGGAATTGCTGCGCCGCTACGTGAAGGTAAGCCACGATCCGGCCTCGGGTTACTACAAACTGGCGATGGTGGAGCGCGGCCTGCACCAGACGGAAGCCGCGCAGCGCGATTTGAACGTCTTCCAAACGTTGTCCAAGGACGCATCGACCGGCCCGTATCCTTATCAGCATCTGTTCGATTACCTGGACAACCGCGCCAAGCTGCCGGCGCAAGCTCGCACGCAACTCGACCTAGCGCAGCTCACGGAGCAGATTCAAAAGCATCCGGACCAGCCCGAGGATTTGTATTTGCTGGCGGAAACGTATTTGAAATTGGGCAAAATCGAGGATGCTCGCAAGGCCATCGCGCAGCTCGACCAGCTCAGCGGGAATGATTATCGCACGCAAACTGGAGTCGGCGTGCTGCTGGCGCGCTATCGTTTGTACGACGATGCCATCTCGCATTTCCAGGCAGCTTCGCGGGCGAACCCGGATTCCGACGATGTGAAGTTTGATTTGGCCGACGCGTACTTCCGCAAGGGCCTCTATCGCGAAGCGCTAGAGGCCACGGAACAAGCCTCCGCTGCGGGGCAGCAGGACGATGCTTTCCTCGCTTTGCTCGGAGACATTCAAGGCCATCTTGGCGACAGCGCGAAAGCAGCGGAGATTTTCCGCGACGCAATCCTGCGAAATCCAGACAACGATCAGTATTACTTGTCGCTGTCTCTCGTGCAGCTGCGCCAAAGCGATCTCGCCGGCGCGAAGGAGACACTGCAGAAAGGTCTGTCGCGGATTCCCAGCTCTGGCAAAATTCAGTGGGGCTTGGGGCTAGTCTCAGTGCTGGAAGGCAACACCCCGCAAGCGGCCGAGCGTCTGGAGCGCGCGGTGGAGCTGCTGCCCGAGTGGGCCGGCAGCTATTCCACGTTGGGGGTGTTTTATTATCAAACCGGGCAGATCGACAAAGCGCGCGAAGTGCTGAATCGGTTCAAAGGAAGCAGCGCCGCCGGCGGCCTGGATGTAGACCGCATCGAGGAAGCCCTGTCGCGAGCGCCTGCGCAGGCTGCGTCGGCGCGCGAACCCATGACGATGGTGGCGCGTCAACAATTGCTTCAGCTCGCATTATCGCTCGCAGAACGCACCCTCTGATTGCCGATGCCAGCTTGCGTCCCTTCGAAAGCTGACACTCCGTTCGCAACGTCGGGTACGCCACGCCCGGGATGGATGGGGTTGTGTGGCAATAGCAACAGCTTGAGCACCTTCAGACCCAGCGCTACAATTTGTCATTCGACCGGAAGACTTAGACTCTGTGAGCCAACGTGCTCGAATGGGAACAGTGTCCTCTACACGCCGCGGGGAATGGGAACAAATTGAAAATAGCTAGAGGACCCGTTTTTAGACTGAGAATCAAACTCGGCGCAATTCTGGCGGTGGCCACGGTGTTCGGCACGGTTACCCATTTGCTCCTCTTCGCGGCGCAAACTCCAAAAACGCAAGAGGCGCGAATCCCTGTTCGCTACACTGATGTTCGCAAAGAGGCGGGCATTACCTTCCTTCAGGACGCCACGCAGACTGAAGAGAAATATTATCTGGAGACCATGGGCACCGGCGTGGGCTGGCTTGACTACGACCAGGACGGCTTGATGGATCTCTTTTTTGTGCAGTCCGCCGCCACGGACATTTACAAGCCGCCGCGGCCCCTGCGCTCCGCGCTGTACCACAACAACGGCGACGGCACATTCACCGACGTCACCGAAAAAGCCGGCGTCGGAGGCGAAGGACATTACGGGCAGGGCGTGGCCGTCGGCGACTACGACAATGACGGCTACCCCGACATTTACGTGACCGGCTACGGGCGCGCCATCCTGTATCACAACAACGGCGACGGCACGTTCACCGACGTCACCGCCAAGGCAGGCGTGGCCGACGAGGGCGGATGGTCCACCAGCGCGGGTTGGTTTGACTACGACAAAGACGGCTGGCTCGATCTCGTGGTCACAAACTACATCGAGTGGTCGCCAAAAAATAATCTTTGGTGCGGCGAACATCGGCCTGGCTATCGCTCGTACTGTCATCCCGGAAACTACAAAGGGCAGAAGACCAAGCTGTATCACAACAATCACGATGGAACGTTCACGGACGTGAGCGACGCCTCAGGAGTCGGCAAGCCAGAATCAAAGGGCATGGGCGTGGTCCTCGCGGACTTCAACAATGATGGGTGGACGGACATTGCCATCGCCAACGATTCGTGGCCGAATTTTCTTTTTCTCAACAAACATGACGGCACGTTTCAGGATGTCTCACTGGTTTCCGGCATGGCAGCGAGCGAAGACGGCCGGTATGAAGCCGGAATGGGTATTGACGCCGCGGACGTTGATGGCGACGGGTGGCTGGATGTGTACATCACGCATCTCGATTTTGAGTTGAATCGGCTCTATCGCAACAATCAGAATGGAACGTTCGACGATTACACGTACCGCTCCGGCATCGGCAATAAGGCGATTTTGCTCAGCGGCGTGTCCATGAAGTTTCTCGACTATGACAACGACGGCTGGCCGGACATTTTGCAATTGAATGGCGCGATGCTCGACAACGTACAGCTTTACCACGGCGAAGTTTCCTACAAGGAGCCGTTGCTGATGTTCCGGAATTTGGGCAAAGGCTTGTTCGAGAAGGTTTCGGAGTCGCTTGGGCCGGACTTCCTGCGGCCCATTGCCGGGCGCGGCCTGGCGACGGCCGACTACGACAACGACGGCGACATCGATATCATCACCAACAATCGTGGCGATTACCCCTCGTTGCTGCGGAATGACGGAGGCAACGCGAATCACTGGCTGGAGGTTCTGCTGATCGGAACGAAATCAAATCGCGATGGCATCGGCGCTTCGCTGAAGCTGACCTCCGAAGGGATTTCGCATGTCGAGCAGGCCAAGGGCGGCATGAGCTATATGTCGGCGAGCGATCCGCGCATCGTCTTTGGACTTGGCAAACGCACCAAGATCGATTCGCTGGAAATTACCTGGCCGAGCGGGCTGGTGGAAAATCTGACCAACATGCCCGTCGATAAAATTATCGCCGTCAAAGAGGGCGCTGGGATTGTTCCCCATCCATTTCCGAAAATCGCGTCAAAGACAGCCGGCAAATGAATTTTCCTCGACGACGGTTTCTCGGCTCCTCTCTGGTGGTTCTCGGCTCTACGCTGCTGGATGCGCTTGCGACTCCCCTCTGGAAATGGAAACGCAGTGCCCTGCTGCAAGCTGCAGCCGTTCCGAACACGGCCGCAACGTCTCTGGTCACCTTCGTCAACGTGGCCAAAGAAGCGGGACTGAATACGCCGAACGTGTGGGGTGGAGTCGATCACAAGCGGTACATCATCGAAGCCAAAGGAAGCGGACTTGCGTTTTTTGATTACGACCAGGACGGCTGGCTGGATATTTATTTGACGAACGGAACGCGCCTGGACGCCAAGTGGCCGGAAGGCAAGGCGCCGACTGCGCATCTCTACAAAAACAATCGCGATGGCACCTTCACTGACGTGACGGAGAAATCCGGACTGGCGCGCACCGGATGGCAGACCGGCGTGTGCATCGGCGATTACGATAACGACGGCTGGGATGACCTTTTCTGCTGCTTCTGGGGCCACAACATCTTGTTTCGCAACAATGGTGATGGAACGTTCACGGACGTCACGCGCAGGGCCGGCGTTTATGACGGACAGTTCCGCTGGGGAGCGGGCTGTACCTTTCTCGATTACGACCGCGACGGCCGCCTCGATCTTTTCATTTGCAATTACATCCGGCTCGATCCGGAAAAAGAGCCTTCTCCCACGGATCCGCTGTGCCAGTGGAAAGGAATTCCCGTGATGTGCGGCCCGCGCGGCCTGCCCGGCGACACGAATGTGCTCTATCACAACAACGGCGATGGAACCTTCAGCGACGTTTCGGAAAAATCCGGCATTCTCAAGCCCGGGCCGCGCTATTCCATCACCGCGGTGTCTTATGATTTCGATAACGACGGCTGGGCGGATATCTACGTCGCAGTGGATTCGCAGCCCAGCATTTTATTTCGCAACAATCATGATGGCACGTTCACGGATGTGGCGGTGATCGCGGGCGTGGCCTACAGCGAAAACGGCCACGAGCAAGCGGGCATGGGCATCGGCGTGGCCGATTACGATTGCGACGGCTGGTTTGATATTTTCAAGACCAACTTTGCGGACGACACCTGCAACCTGTATCACAACAATGGTGACGGGACTTTTAGCGACGTGACCTTCGCGTCGGGCATCGGGATCAACAATCAATATGTGGCGTGGGGCTGTGGCTTCCTCGATTTCGACAACGACGGCTGGCCCGACATTATGCAAATCAACGGGCATGTGTATCCCGAAATTGATGGCCAGAATATCGGCCAAACCTTCAAGAATCCACGACTGGTGTACAAGAATCTAGGCAAAGGACAATTCAAAGACGTCTCTGCGGAAATGGGCCCGGGCATTGCGGAGCGTTTCTCGAGCCGCGGCGCCGCGTTCGGCGATTACGACAACGACGGCGATATCGACGCGCTGATTCTAAACATGAACGAGATCCCTTCCCTTCTCCGCAACGACGGCGGCAATTTGCAGAATTGGACCAAGCTCAAACTGATCGGAACACACTGCAACCGCACCGCGATTGGAGCGCGCGTGCGCGTGGTCGCCGGCACTCACGCGCAGATAGACGAAGTGCACAGCGGCTCGAGCGTGATGTCGCAGAGCGATCTGCGACTGCACTTCGGCGTCGGCAAGGCGCAGACGATCGACCTCATCGAAGTGAAATGGCCGACCACGCAGAAGACCGAACGCTTCACGCAGGTAAAGGTGAATCAGATTTTGACCATTCGTGAAGGCAGCGGGATTGTGGGAACGGTCAAGCCGAAAACGAAATAATCACGTGAACTTTAGGGCGGCGCAGTCGGCGCCGGCTGGTCCTTCAGAATAATCAGGAATTGCCGTAGCTCCCGCCGTTGGCGCTCCACGGCTGCGGCTTCTTTTTGGTCGATCTGCTTATACAGTTGCAACTCCTGCTGCGCCTTCCCTTCGTCGCCGGTTCGTTTGTAAGCGAGCCCCAGCCGGTAATGCGCCTCGCCCGATTGCGGGTTTGCTTCAATCGCTTTTAGGAAGTCGCGGATCGCCCGCGAGGATTCGCCCCGCTCGGAAGACAAGATTCCCAGCTGCACGTAGGCTTCATCGAATCTCGGATCAATGCTCACTGCTTTTTCCAGGAGCGCTTCCGCTTGCATCAGTGCCGCTGAATTCTCGGAGCCTCTTGCCCCCTTCCACAGCGCCACGGCGTAATAGTAGTTGGCGAGAGCATTTGCCGGCTGCTCGCGCGCAAACCGCGCGAGCTTCTCCTCGGCGCAAGGCAACGGATCCGGCGCTGCCTTTTCCATCTTGCCGAGAAAAAGGTGTGTCGCAGGATCGGCCGGTTTCAGGTCCGAAGCGTCGCAGAGCCGGCGCGCGGCGTCAGCGAATGAGCCGCTGGCGTAAAGCGCCGCGCCCAGCCCCGCCAGCATTCGAGCCGAATCCGGGTGCGCGACGGTTCCCTTCGCGAACACTTCTATCGCCGGCCGCACGGCTTTGTGCAGGAGCAGCTCCGTCCCCCAATTGAAATAATTCTGCTCACTGGGCTCGAGGCGCGTCGCGGATTCATATTCGCGAACCGCTTCGAGAGGATCGCCGAGCCGCTCGTCCAGATCGCCCAGCAGCCGATGGTCTTCAGCTCTTTCTGTGTTCCCTAATAGTTTTCGCGCCTGCTCCCGCGCCCGCGCGAAGTCGCCGTTCGCCTGGTAAGCCAGCGCCAGATCGTAGGCATTCGCATAGTTCGCGGAATTGATTTGATACGCTGCTTGCAGCAACGGAATCGCCTCCAAATATCGTTCCGAGCGCAGATAGAACTGGCCGAGTTCGTGATTGGCCTCAAAGCTTCCCGGTGCCTGTGCCAGAGCCGCGCGCAGCTTGTTCTCTGTCTCGCGATTCTCTGGGTTGGTTGCGGTTGTTGTGGTTCCTGCACCACGAGATTTCAGCACAGCGGTTTCCCTGGCCAACGCTTCGCTCGTTCGCAAATTTGTGTCTGACCCGTGTCCACCGATGTTCGATCCGTCCGTCACGCCTGCTACCGTGAAGTTGGGCCTGTCGGCAAATTCCATGGGGCTCGAAGATGATCGGGAGTCTTCGAGCACTAGATCGACGCGCTTTCTCTCTCCTTCCGATAGCACGACGGAAGCCACAGTGGCGCTACACACACCGGATTTTTCTGCACGCAACGCATAAGCGCCATGGCGAACGGCGGAGAAAAGAAAGCTTCCATCTGTTTTCGTCTTCGTCTCGGCGACTCTCGAGTGTCCCTGATCCTCGAGAAACACCGACGCGCCCTCAACGGGCTCTCCTTTTGAGCTCCGCACCGTTCCTTCGATGGTGCTGACGTCAGACTGCCGAGGCGAGGGAGTTTGCGCAAACGCCAGCGCGCACGAAAAACTCATGAGCCCAAGAACGCACATCGTTCGCGCGGAATGCAGCAACCTTGCGGAAACGTCCATAATGGGCATTCTACGCCGAGGCACTCCGCCGCAAAATTCAATTCCGCGCCCGGAGGGATCAGGCTGCAAGGACTTGGTCGAGGAGTTGGTTTCAAAAACTAAGGCCGTGTGTCCAGCGGGTGCTTACTCTTCTCGTAAAACTCATTTTGAATCTTCAAGCTGGCATCATCGGCCTTCACCGCGCGAAGGGATTCCACAATGGAGTCAATCCAGCCCTTCATGTTCCACTCCCCGAGCTCTTTGCGAGCCACGGAGCCATCGCCCGAATAATGATTCGGGAAGCGCGCATACCACCAAATGCCTGTGTACACGTTGTCGGGAAGATTCAGCCGCTTAAGGTCCGCTCCCGATTCGCTCGCCGCGCGATCGAGGTGCACGAGATCGGGATGCGAAACCATGGTGTTGGAAGTTTCATTTTCACCGGCGTGATAGTCGATGCCGCTGGATTTCTTCGCCGGTCCGCCCGGTCGGCTGCGTTCGCCATCCAGCACGTATAGCACGTAATCGTGCGGCTTATCGAGCAGCGCCTGCGCGAAGAACGGAAGCAGGTGCTCGTTGCCGCCATGTCCATTGACGACGATGATTTTCTTGCAGCCGTTGCGCGCCATCTCATCGGTCGTTTCCTGCAGCAAGCGCAACTGTAGCTCCATGCTGTAAGCCACCGTGCCCGGCTCGTGCTTGGCCTCGAAAATCTGGCCAAAGTAGTATTCCGGGAAGACCACCGCATACTCCTGTGAAGCAGCCTGAAGCGAAGCGTAGCGCACATTCAACAAATCGGTTCCCAGCGGAAGATGCGGCCCGTGCTTTTCCAAAATCCCGAACGGAAGCAAGCACGTGCCCTTGGAATTCTGGATGCCCTGCCGAAAATCCCCGGCAGTGAGTTCCTCCCAGTGGGTCGAAAGCTTGGTCTGCGCGTTAAGGGCGGTAGCCGCCAAAAAACTGGCGGCAACCACCCACCTGGCTCGACGAATCATGATTTATGGCCTCCGATTCGAGGCGCATTCTAACGCCAAGCCCGCAAATTCGCACTATTGAATCGATTTTATTCGCGGAAGGGGAAGCAAAGACCGATTGACTCAGTCCCCTCAGGGCCGACAACTTTCTGCGTGTGCGCGAGAACTGCTCTGGCTTCGCCAAGGGTTTCCACAGCGGAACCGCCGAAGGACATTGCCTTAACCGCGTGGCCCAGAACGTCGGCTGCGATCCTTCCTATGTCAGCCGGGTTGCCCGCGGCGAGCGCACCTCGGAACTCATCTCGGAGGTCCTTCGTGCAGAAGTCCAACAGACTTGGACGATAGCCAACGTTGGTTCCGCGAACGGCTCTGCCAGAACCAGAAAAGCCAAGGCGCAGCAGTCCACCGAAAAAGCGGTTGCGTCCTCGAAGAAGTCCTGACCGACGCCGCTTCGTTTGTTTACACCGGTTGCACGCACGACAACCACCAGAATCGGCTACTTCTTACTCCAGCCTCCAAAATGGGTCACTTTGCCGTCGCAGACCGCCGCAATGTACCGGCCGCCGATCAGGAATTGCATGACCTTGGCGCCTTGGCGCGCCAGGTCCGCCCAGCGCGAGCCGGTGCGGGGGTTCTGCTCGAGTCCGCGTATTTGCTGGCCTGCAAACTCAAAATCCACTTGGGCCAGCGCGCGTTTCGGCGTCGACTGCACCGGATACGTATCTTCGCCCAGGCGAACGCGCTTTTTGCCGTCCACCAGCGCTTGCTTCCACACGGATAACAGCGCCTCGTCCAACTCCAAGGGATGCGGTTCGCTGCTCATCGGCCAAATCATAGCGCACCTCTGCTAACATCTTCGCGCCGAGCCCGGCCAAGAACAGCAGGGCTTCGGCTGCTTTGGCTGCCAACAAGAAGCGCACCCTTCGTCATGGATCAGGACGAAGCTGCGCACCTGCAAATTCGGGAGCGCCATGAATCGCACAATTCTCGTCGCGTCGCTACTCTTCGCAGTTGGTTCCTTCGCACAAGCTCCGCCCGCGCCGGTGGTCTCGCCCGAGGTCCACGGCGACGATCGCGTGACCTTTCGCTTTCGCGCGCTCAATGCCAAAGAAGTTGTGCTCGCGCTCGAAGGCGTTGCGAAAGATCAGCCGATGCAAAAGGATGAGCAAGGCGTCTGGAGCATTACGACTGAGCCGCTCGCGCCAGATTTCTATGGCTACGCGTTTGTGGCGGATGGCGTGCACCTCATCGACCCTTCCAATTTCTTGATGAAGCCCAACATCCTATCCACGCAAAGCCAGGTACATGTGCCCGGGCCGGCTTCGCTGCCGTGGGAAATTGCCGACGTACCGCACGGCGAAATTCACCATCACTTCTACAAATCCGCTGTCGTCGGCGATCAGCGCGATTTTTATGTCTACACCCCTCCAAGCTACGACCCACGCGGGAAGCAGACCTATCCCGTCTTGTATTTACTGCATGGCTTCAGCGACGACGCCAGCGGCTGGACCGCCGTCGGACGCGCCAACGTCATTCTCGACAATGTCATTGCGCAAGGCAAAGCCAAGCCCATGATCGTGGTCATGCCCCTCGGTTATGGCGCGCCGGACATTCTCAAGCTGGGCTTCGGCGCCTTCCGCAATGCCGAACTGCGCGACCGCAACTTTTCCAGATTCCGCGAAGCTTTGCTCACAGAAGTTCTTCCGCAGGTCGAAACTTCCTATGCGGTTTCAAAGGACCGCAGTTCCCGCGCCATCGCCGGGCTCTCCATGGGCGGGAGCGAATCCCTGCTGACGGGCCTCAACACTTTGCATCAATTTGCTTGGATCGGCGCTTTTAGTTCAGGCGGTCTCCCGGAGGAATTCGAGAAAGACTTCCCTGCGCTTGATTCGCGCGCGGACCAGCAGCTGCGTTTGCTGTGGGTGGCCTGCGGCACCGACGACCGGCTGATCGACCTGAATCGTAAGCTCCGCGCATGGCTGGCGTCTAAGGGCGTCCGGCATGTGGACATCGAGACCCCGGGGGCCCACACCTGGATGGTGTGGCGGCGAAACCTCGCCGCTTTCACCTCGCTCCTGTTCCGGTAACGCGCAAGCCTGCGGTTTTGCACTTGTGCCGGGCATCTGCAAGTCACCGCGCCAAAGGCGTGAACGTCCGGCTGGAGCGCGCAGCTAGCCACAGCCAAGACCGCGCGGCCCACCCGGCTAAGTCCCTCCATTTATTTTTGGCGGAGTTGTTCGATCCAGCGCGACAGGAGATCGTGGCTGGAGGATTCGACATCGATGAACTCGATGCCCATGCCGATGCGCGGCTTGACGATGCGTACTACCGCCAGTCCTTCCACGCTTTGTCCTTTGCGGGAGAGCGTGACTCGCGCGCGCGCTTTCAGCGGCAGCGGCTTGCCCGTACAGATGAAGCAGCCGCCGAGGGAAATATCGGAGGTCACGCCGGTCGATTGCGTGCCCGTTTCCAGATCGATCAGCTCAGCATCCGCGGCAAACGGATAGCGAATCGCATAACGACGGTCGCGCACGCCGCTCTTCTGCGAGAGGCTCTTTGCGATGTGCTCGTCCATAGAGATAACGTTGCTCACAGGCGCTGACCGTCTAGATGCCGACGGATGCATGCGGGAGGGACAAATCCCGTCCTTTTTAGTGTGCCGCAAAACCGTTATCCCAGGATGATTCCGTCGGTGGCTGTGGCGAGAAAGGCAATACGCCAGGCTTACTTCCCGCCAAGCTCCTCGGCCGCAGCGCAGCGCGCTATTAGTGGGTACGACAAAACGCGCGTCGGCGGTCTTTTCGGCAAATGCCGGCGTGCTAGTCTTAGAATCGTAAGTTTTTCTGCTTATAAAGAGCCTATGCGCCCCGAAGCACTTCGTCAGAGCGATCGCGTGAACTTGCGCATGCCGATCGAGGCATCCTGGTTTGCCTCCGGTGGCGTGGCCGTGAAGCAAGCCGCGCAGACGCTGCTGGTGAGCCGGAATGGCGGCGTCTTGTGCCTGGCCGAGAAGATGTCGCCGGGACAAGAGCTCACCCTTCGTCGCCAGAATGGAGATGACTGGAAATCCGCGCGGGCGCGCGTACTGGCGGAATTTGACCGCGAGCCCGAAGGCTTTCTCTACGCCTTTGTGATTTTGGAGCCGCGGAACGATTTCTGGGGCATTGAATTCCCTGCCCCGTACACCGCAGAGGACGCTCTGGCGCGCTTGCTGATGGAATGCAGCTTTTGCCAGCGCCGCGAGGTCGTTTATCTGAATGAACTGCAGGTGAAATCATTTGAAGTGCGTAAATGCGTGGCGCGGGTTTGCACCCACTGTGACGCGCCGTCCATTTGGATCGAAGCGCAGTCCGCAACCACGCAGGAGCCGGTTGCACCGAAACCTGCCGAAGAACGCATCAATCCTCACCGCAAGAAGAACCGCGTAAAGGCGCGGGTGCTGGCGTGCATTCGACGACGGGGTTTCCAGGAAGAAGTCGCGGTGTGCGAGGATCTGTCCAAGGGTGGGCTGAGTTTTCGCAGCCGTAATCAATATCCGGAAGGAACGCGCGCGGAAGTCGCGGTGCCCTTCACCCCCGGGGCCGGCGCTATCTTCGTTCCAATTCGAATTGTGTTCTCCCAAGCGCTGCCGGCCGTAGGTCTCTATCGCCACGGCGCGGCGTACGTAAAACTTCCCGTAGACGGCGGCACCTAGTTTCTGCAACTGCTCCGGAAGAACTGTTTTCCAAAATTGAAGTCTAGTCGAGAGCCGGGGCGGTTTCGCGCTCACTACGGCGGCGATGCAGGTAATGCATGGCGATGTTGAGGTAAACCTCTCCGCAGGGGGTTTCGATGCAGATGACCATCGCTTCGGTATCGGCGCTGCCCGCCAAACCTTCGTTGTTCGCGTGAATTTCCGGGGGAAACACTTTGAAGCGAAAACCCTGATCGTTCAGCAGCGTCACGGAATTTCCAATCACCATATTCGCAAGCTCGCACACCGTTTCGCTAGCGACTTGCTCGCTTTCGATCACCGCCGAACCGGCCAGTTGGCTGGCGATCTTGAGCGCCACCTCGGGCGCCAAATCGAGAATGACGCGGCCCTCGATTTCTCCCTTAATAAGAATCAGCGCGGCGATGCCTTTGCGCCGATACGTCTCTTCGTCCATCGCCAAGTCGACAATTTTTGTCGGCGCCTGCAAGGACTCAGCAAACACCGCATCGGCAGCGTTGATGAACGGCTGAATGAGCTCCATTCTCATGAGCGGTGCTCTCCCGCCGCCACGGGCGCGCCGACCGCGCTGGGATCGTCGCTCAGCACGTAGCGCAAAATTTCGTACAGTACCTCCGGCTTCACCGGCTTCTGCACGAAATGCTTCGCGCCCTTTTGCAGCGCCGCCAGGATATTTTCCTGGTAGCCCACCGAACTCACCATCACGATGCGCGCGTCCGCATGCTGGCGCACAATCCGCTCGACGGCTTCGATGCCCTCCATCTGCGGCATGGTGATATCCATAAGCACGATATCCGGCTTAGTGCGATTGAACTCTGCAATTGCCGTGAGCCCGTCGCCGGCTTCACCCGCCACTTCCCCGCCGAACATCTCGATCATTTTGATGAGATTCTTGCGGGCGAATACGGAATCGTCCACCACCAGGTAGCGGACCGGCTGATTGTCTTTTCGAAGCAGAGCGCCGAACGGTTGCATGGCCTTCTCCTTCTCCCGGGACCCGGTGTTATGGGCGCTAGGAAGAAACGGGTGTCCTTTGGTTCTTTTCCTGTTTATCGGACTTTTCTCTCTCGGAGCGCTCGCCTCCGCAATGG
>WNEZ01001766.1_pt1 | contig 18246 bp, 19 predicted proteins | sample 5400521 | NCBI WGS metagenome assembly WNEZ01 (sample SAMN13153339, study PRJNA577476) | soil metagenome | isolation source: 120 cm saprolite under Douglas fir tree site 2 hole 1 replicate 1 | place: USA:California | collected 2015-04-18
AGGAATCCCTCACGACCTCGATCGAGTGAGACGACCGCTCCCGCAGCCGGCGTTGGAAGCAACTCGCCGTCGCACCCAAAACGCTCCGCCAGCCGCTCGCTCGCGACCAGGAACGGAGCCCATCGCGATCTCCCGCCCTCGTGGAGCTCGAAGGCCGCTGTCAGGTACTCGCGCCCATAGACAACATCGTGGGCGGCCAGCTCGCGAAACTTCGATTCGGGCACGACCAGCACCATCGGGCCGAGCTTCTCGCCGTCGACCAACGCGCCGACCACCAGCGCCTCGTCGTTGCGGAGGCTGCTCGCGGTCACGGTGATGTGGACCTGTCCCGCCGGCGTCAGCTCCGTTCGGCCCTTGACCTGAATCGACAGATACGCAGTGTCGTGCAACCGGTGCACGACTCCGTCGATGCCCATATCCCGCAGCGGCAGGAACACATGCAGCCCGCCCATCGACTGCCGCACCAGCTCGGCCCATACCTTGAACTCGGCCACCTGCCCCGCGGCCAGCGTCTGGCCGTGATGCCACCGAATATCGGTTTCCACCCGGCGGCATTGTCCGCCGAAACCTCGGCCTACCGCCTGGGCAGCTTCACACCCATAACCGCCTCCGTAAACAAACGACTTGCCAGCCGGCTGCGCGGCTCGCGCAACCGCTCCGCCAGCTTGGCCAGCTGCTCGACGACGCGAGGTTCGACGCTGAGCCGGTAGAGCTGCCTGACGACGGGCGCCTTCTCTTTCATCCACGCTCCTCCTGGGTTTGCATGACAGGGTCAGATGTGGATTCTCAGCGGCGCCGGCCCGCGGGCCAACCCCGGTTGTTAAGGGCGGCCGGCGCTCACTCCTCAGGCCCACCACGGGCGGCGTAATCTGGATCGACCGCATGGCCGCCCGACGGCTGCGCATACATCGCGTCGATCTGCGGGCGGTATTTCGACTCGATCACCCGCCGCTTGAGCTTCATGGTCGGCGTCAGCTCTTCTGACTCGGGCGACCACTCGGTCGGCAGGATCGTGAACCGCTTGAACTGCTCGACACGCGAGAGGTGCGTGTTGGCGATCGTCAATGCGCGCCGCACCTCGGCGACCGTCGCCGGATGATCCGACAGCTCCGCCAGCGAAGTGGACGAATCGATGCCGTGACCTTTCGCCCACAGCGGCGCCACTTGCGGATCCAGCACCACCAGCACCGAGATGAACCTACGGCCGTCGCCGATCGCGACTGCCTGGCCGATGATCGGGCTCGACTTCGCGAGCGATTCCAGGTTGGCGGGCGAGATGTTCTTGCCCGCCGAGGTGATGATCAGCTCCTTCTTCCGATCGACGATCCGGTAATGGCCGTCAGCCCCAAGCACAGCGATGTCGCCCGAATGTACCCAGCCGTCGTCATCGATCGCCTCCGCGGTCTTGGCCGGGTCGTGGTAGTAACCGACCATCACATTGCCGCCGCGCACGAGCAGCTCGCCGTCGTCGCCCAGGCGCACCTCGACACCTGGAAGCGCCACACCGATCGACGGAGCCTTGTGGTCGCCGAATGGCACGGCTGTCGCGGGGCCGGTGAGCTCGCTCATGCCCCAGACCTCATATAGCGGCATCCCCAGCGCCGCCCAGAATTCGTGCACCTCCGGCCGGCACGGCGCCGTGCTCGTGACGGCGAGGTGCACGCGGTCCAGTCCGACCTTGGCGCGGAGCAAGGAGAACAGCGGTTGCGCCCGCTCGACCACGGCCGCCAGCTCGGCCGGCACCGGCTGCCCGTCGCGCTTCAATCGGTAGGCCTGCATGGAAGCGGCGAGCGCCCCCTGCGCCATCTGCCGTTTCGTTTCGTCCGGCTCCGCGCCGAGGCCGGCATTGATGCCGGCCATCAGCTTTTCCCAGACCCGCGGCACCCCGACGAACGCCGTCGGTCTTGCTTCGAGCAGGTATGGCAGCAGCTCCGAGGGATCGGGGCACAGGTAAACCTCGTGTCCGTTGTAGATGCTGCCCCACTGCGAAGTGAAGCGCTCTGATACGTGCGCCAGCGGCAGGTAGCTCAATAGAGTCTCGTTGTGCAGCTCGAGGATCCGTCGAGCGGACTCCAACGTCCAGACGATGTTGTTGTGCGAGTACATGACGCCCTTGGGCGGACCAGTGGTGCCCGACGTGTAGATGAGACTCACCGTGTCCTCAGGTCCGACCGCGCGCCATGACTTCTCGAAGGGGGACGGGTCGCGAGCATAGGCGGCTCTGCCCGCCTCCACTAGCGACTCCCACGAGATGACGCCCTCGGGAGGCTCGCCATGAACCAGAACGATGTGTCGCAGGCTCGGCACCCTCGATCGGATTTCGAGGAACTTGGCCAGGAATCCTTCGTCCTGGACGAACGCCACCGTGGCTTCGGAATGGTTGGCGACGTATTCGATCTGTTCAGGGGCGAGCGTGTTGTAGACGCTGATCGCCGCTCCGCCCGTATGCACGATGCCGAGGTCGGCGATGACGTGCTCGGGGACGTTGCGCGCCATGATCAGCCCGAACTGGCCGGCACCGAAGCCCAGCTCGCGCAGGGCCAGCGTGACGGCGGCGACCTGCTCCCGATAGGCCTTCCAGGTGAGCACTTGCCAATCGCCGTTTCGCTTCCAACGCAGCGCGGGCCGGTCGCCCCACTTTTTTTCAGCATCCGCAAAGATCGTGCAGATCGTCTTGCCCGAGACAGCTGCGTCGATATCGGATCGCTCGCCGATAACGTCCATCCCTACCTCCTCGCCCCGGTGGTCAGGCGCCCCCGGCGGACATACACTATCCCCCAGTGGGGGTTGTTCGGTGATCTATGCGCGGTCGCGGAACTCGATCGTAACGCTGGGCGCCTCCAGCCTTCTCTGCGTGCTTGGCTTCGGAGCCATGACCATGGTCGCCCTGCATCTCTCCGAAGCCGAAGGCTGGGTCGCCGGCATCGCCCTCGGCGCGGGTGCGCTCGGCGCATCGGCGGTCGCGATCTGGGCCGCGATTCAGCTCGCTGCCTGGCCCGCGAGCAGGCTCGGCTTCTTCCGAGATCGAATCGTGGTCGTCCAGGGCCGGCATGAAATGCGGGCGCTGTGGGACCTCATGGAGTCCATCACGCTCTCGGAGCCGGACTCTTGGCCGAAGGTCCGTGTGACAGACCGCCTCACGATCCGCCTCCGCAACGAGCAGCCGTTCGGCTTCAAGCCGGCCCACTTCGGGCTCGAGCCGGCGGCCTGCCGGGACCTCATCCTGCGCCTGAGGGATGACGCCGGGCTGCGCTCGAGGCTGCCCGAGTTCGACTCCGCCCGGGACCTCACCGTTTCCCCGATCGTCTCCGGCGAGCTGATCAAACCGAGGCTCTAGCCACAGCAAAGACGCAAGAGCGACCCGTCGGGGCATCATGATCCCTGCAGTGGCAAGTCTCCGGGGAAGGGACTTCCTGGACATCGCGGATCTGGATCAGGCCGAGCTGCGCTCGGTCCTGGAGCTCGCCCACGCCATCAAGGCCGGCCGGTGGTCGGAGCACCCTCTGGCGGGGCGTCACATCGCCATGCTCTTCCAGAAGCCGTCGAACCGCACGCGGGTGTCGTTCGAGGTCGGGATCGCCCGGCTGGGCGGGACGACGACCACCCTGGGCGAGCAGGACGTCCAGTTCGGGCGGCGCGAAACCGTCCACGATGCGGCCCGCGTCCTCGATCGCTACGTCGACGGGATCGTCGCCCGCATGCGCAGCCACGCAGACCTGGTGGAGCTCGCGGCCGGCGCCGAGAAACCGGTCATCAACGGCCTCACCGATCGCTCGCACCCATGCCAGATCCTTGCCGACCTCATGACCCTCGAAGAGGCGTGCGGCCCGCTCGGCAAACAGCGGGTGGTCTACATCGGCGACGGCAACAACATCGCCGCCTCGCTCATCGAAGCGGCAGCTTTGATGGAATTCCGGCTCACAGTGATCACGCCGCCCGGTTACGAACCCACGCACCAGGTTCTCGAGCGCGCGGGCAAAATCGGCTCCGGCATCAGCAGAGTTCTCGTCTCTAACGACGTCGCCGCCCTCGATGGCGCAACCGCCGTCTACACCGACGTCTGGGCTTCCATGGGACAGGAGGACCAGAGGGCGACCCGAAGCAAGATCTTTGCGCCTTATCAAGTCAACAAGAAACTCATGGACGCGGCCAAAGACGCCGTGTTCCTTCACTGCCTCCCCGCGCATCGTGGCGAGGAGGTGACCGACGAGGTCATCGACGGGCCGCGCTCGATCGTTTTCGACCAGGCCGGCAACCGGCTCTATGCTCAGATGGCGCTCTTGGCCGAGATCATGGGACCGCGATGATCCAGCACCTGCTCGATTGGCTCGCCCAGTCCTCATTCCTCGTCCAGCTCGAAGAGGTGGTCAGGCACCTGAGCTGGCTGGAGGTCATCGACGTGGCGGTGATCTCGACCATCCTCTATTACGTGCTGCGCCTCGTGCGCGGCACTCAGGGCACGCAGATCCTGGTCGGCCTGGTCGTGCTCGCGCTGGTCGGCGCGCTGGCGACCACCCTCAATCTCTTGTTGTTGTCGTGGTTGTTCAAGAACGGCGCGTACCTGCTGGGCATCGCGATCATCGTCATTTTCCAACCCGAGTTGCGGCGCGCTGTCGATCAGCTCGGCCGCCTCGGCCGCCTCGGCCGGCCGCTGTCGGCCTTCAGCACGCCCGAGTACAGCCAGGCCATGTCCGAGACCATCAGGGCCGCTGAGCGCCTGAGCGCCAAGCGAACAGGGGCGCTCATAGCGTTCGAGCGCGACGTCGGTCTCGAGGACTACGTGGCCACCGGGGTCCGCATCAACGGCGAGATCTCGGCCGAATTCCTGCAGTCGATCTTCTATCCCAACTCGCCTCTGCACGACGGCGCCGTGATCGTGCGCGGGAACCAGATCCTTGCGGCGGGTTGCTTGCTGCCGCTCCCGGAGGAGGGCGTCGTCCGGGAGCGTCTTGGCACCCGCCACCGCGCCGCCTTCGGGCTGTCGCTCGCATCCGACGCCCTGGTGCTCGTAGTGTCCGAGGAGACTGGGGCCATCTCCGTGATCGAGGAGGGCAAGATCACCCGCAACCTCGACGCGGACGGACTGCGGCGCCGCGTCAGCGTGAAAGTGCCGGCGCGCATCGCTCGCGCCAATGGACTGCTCGGCTTCCTGAATGGCAGAACCAACGGGCACGTCGGCGAGAAAGACAAGGTCAAGCACGGAAACAAGGAAAGGGACGAGTGAGCTGGATCACCGACGATTGGAGGCTGAAACTGCTGGCGCTGGGGCTGGCGGTGTTGATGCTGGGCGCCGTCGCGTTCTCCCAAAACCCACCGTCGTCCATAACGATGAAGGTGGGCATCATTTATTCGGTGCCGTCAGGCCTCATCCTGATCAATCCTCCGAAGCAGACCACCGTCACGGTCCAGGGATTGGCCGACCTGGTCAGCGCCGCGAACGCCGGCAACACAGCGGCGACTGCCGACGTCAGCAAGGCCGCCTCGACCGGCCCCAGTGTCAAGGTGAACCTGGTGGGGAAATCGGTGATCAACGGGCTGTCCGTCCAGGCCACCCCCATCGCACTCAACATCGACACGCGAAGCGTGGTCCAGCTCCCGGTGGTCGCGCGATTCCCAAGGGGGGCTGCATTGGGATGGCAGATCACCAAGCAGGAGGCGCAATGCGCGGGTGCGCCCCCACCGTGCACGGTCACGTTTGACGGTCCCGCCGGCTGGCAGGACAATTTGAAGGCTTACGCCGACTATCCCTTGCCGGCCGCTGGCTCGTCGAATGAATTGCCGAGCGTACCGGTCGTCCTGGAACAGAACGGAACTCCCCTCGACTTGACTACGTATACGGTGCCCAAGGTCGGTCTGAACATCAACACGGTCACAATCCATGTCGAGGCCAAATCCGGCACGACGAGCCGCCAGGTGACGCTCATCGACGCGCCGCCATCCAACCCCCCGCCAACCTGTTACCGAGTTACGAACATCACCATCGACCCGAGCGCGATCGTCATCAGCGGCCCGTCTGACGCTGTGCCCAACATCACGACGATCACTCTGCCCGCGGTCGATTTGAGCCAGCACACCTCTGACTTCGCGTTCAGGATCGCGATCCCACCGTTGCCGGCCGGGGTCACGGGTTCGGCGGCCACGGCCCGGGTGATCTATTCGATCTCGAGGAACCCCAACTGTGCCCCGCCCTCGCCTTAGGGGAACATCGCGTAACCTGGGTCCGGTTCCAGGCGTTCAAGGAAAGGTCTAGAAACCCCTGGCTAGGAGTTACTGAATAGATATGTGCGGAATCATCGGTTACCTGGGCGACCGCGAAGCCACCCCGATCTTGATGGAGAGCCTGAAGCGCCTCGAATACCGAGGCTACGACTCGGCCGGTGTGGCCGTCCTGGAGCTCCCCAAGCCCGGCCAGGCGATCCACACCAGCCTGACCAAGTCAGAGGCCAAGGTCGACACCCTGATCGAGAAGCTCAACGCCAACATGCCCACGGGCCACCTGGGCATCGGCCACACTCGCTGGGCCACCCACGGCAAGCCGACGTATATCAACGCCCACCCGCACACCGACTGCAACGGCAAGATCTTCGTCGTCCACAACGGCATCATCGAGAACTTCGCCGAGCTCAAGGCCGAGCTCGAGGCCGCCGGTCACGAGTTCACATCGGAGACCGACACCGAGGTCGTGCCCCACCTCATCGAGGCCAACTACAAAGGTGACTTCCTGGCCGCGGTGCGCGCGGCGCTCAAGCGCATCCATGGCGCATACGCCCTGGCGATGTTCTCCACCGATGACCCCGAGCTCTTGATCGGCGCCCGCCTCAACGCGCCGCTCGTCGTCGGCCTGGGCGACCACGAGTACTACATCGCTTCGGATATCACCGCGATCATTCCTTACACCAAGCGCGTCCTCGTCCTCGGCGAGGGCGAGGTGGCCGCGGTCACGCCTCTCGGAGCTGAGGTCTCGACCCTCGACGGGATGACGGTCAAGCCGAAGCTCATCCACGTCGACTGGGATGTGAGCCAGGCGCAGAAGGGCGGATTCGCGCACTTCATGCTCAAGGAGATTCACGAGACGCCGGAGGCCGTCGCCAACGCGATGCGCGGGCGGCTCACCGACGATGGTCTCGTTTCCTTCCGCGAGTTCGATATTGATGACAGGAAGCTGAAGGGGTACGAAGAAGCAGTCCTTTTGGGCATGGGCACATCGCGGCATGCGGCCATGGTCGGCGAGTACCTGATCGAGGATTGGGCGGGTATACCCGCTCGCGCGGTCGATGCATCTGAGTTTCGCTACCGCCGTCCGACCTTTGGACCGAAGACGCTGGCGGTCGTTCTGACGCAATCAGGAGAGACGGCGGACACGCTCGTCGGCCTGCACCGCGCCAAGGAGCGCGGCGCGCTGACCGTCGCGGTCACGAACGTGTTCGCCAGCTCGGCGGCTCGCGATGCGGATGGCGCGATCTACCTGCACTCGGGCCCGGAGATCTGCGTCGCTTCGACCAAGACGCTGGCTGCGCACATGGTCAGCCTCAGCCTGCTCAGCCTTCGCCTGGCGACTGTCAACGGTCGTGTGTCGCTCGAGCGCCGGCGCGAGCTCGTGGCCGCCTTCCGCGCGCTACCTGACCAGGTCCGTGAGCTGGTCGAGCGCGAGAAGGAGATCGCCAAGATTGCTCACCGGTACAGCGGCTTCCGCAACTTCATGTACTTCGGCCGCGGTCTCAGCTACCCCGTGGCGCTCGAGGGCGCGTTGAAGTTGAAGGAGATCTCGTACATCCACGCGGAGGGCACGACCGGCGGCGAGCTGAAGCACGGCCCGATCGCGCTGCTGGACGACAAGTTCCCGGTCATCGCGATCTGCACCGCGAGCGCGACCAAGGACAAGATGGTGAGCAACGTCCACGAGATCGTGGCGCGCAACGCACCCGTGCTCGCACTTATCACCAATGGCGACAGGTCGCTGGATGGAGTGGCGACGGACGTGTTCGAGATGCCGGCGGTGGAGGAGGTCTCGGCCGCGATCCTGAACACGGTCATGCTGCAGCTGTTCGCGTACCACGTCGCGGTCGAGCTCGGGGAGAACGTCGACCAGCCCCGCAACCTGGCGAAATCAGTCACCGTCGAATAGCGACAGAATGAAGCGGTGCAGCGTATCGGCGTCGACGCCGTCTCGGTGGACCGGATCGCGCTGGCGGTCAAGAGGTCCGGCCGCGGCTTCCTGAACAAGGTCTACACCCCCGCCGAGCTCGCCTACACCGGCACCAACTCCGAGCGCCTGGCCGGGCGCTGGGCGGCCAAAGAGGCCGTCATCAAATGCTTCGACGGCACCGGCATCTGCTTCCCGCGCCGGCGCATCGAAGTCCTACCGGGCCCAAACGGTGCGCCGAGGGTGAGGCTCCTCGGCGACCACCGCGGCGCGCGTGTGGAGGTGAGCATCACCCACCACGGCGGCTTGGCCGTCGCGACCTCGCATCTGGAGATGCCGGACGTCGCCGACGACCTCCTGCCGGCGCCGGAATCGGTCATCCTTCCCGACCGCCCCCGCAATGCCCACAAGGGCACCTTCGGGACGGTCGTTGTGCTCGCGGGGAGCCTGGGCTTCACCGGGGCTGCCTACCTGGCCGCCACGGGCGCGGCCAGAGCCGGCGCCGGCCTGGTCCGGCTCCTGGTCGCCGAAACGATATATCCGATCCTGGCGGCCAAGTGCACCGAGGTCATGGCGACGCCCATGCCGGAGGTGGCGCCGGGCGCCGTCGGCCATGCCGCATATGACTCCGTATTGCGCCAGTTGGCCGCCGCCGAGGTCGGTGTCATCGGGCCGGGCCTGGGCCGCGACCGTTCGACCTGGCGCTTGATGCTCGACCTCGCCTTGCATGCGGAGTGCCCAGTGGTGCTGGATGCCGACGCGCTCAACGCCCTCGCCGACTCCGCGCGTAAGAAGACCCGCTTGGGCAAGAACCGGGTCCTGACGCCGCACCCGGGCGAGATGGCGCGACTGCTGGGCAAGACCACCGAAGCGATCCAGGCGGATCGAGCCGGCGCTGCGCGCCGGGCGGCCAAGGAGTGGGGGGCGATCGTCGTGCTCAAGGGCGCGCACACGCTCGTAGCGCATCCCGACGGCCGCCTCAGCGAGGACCCTCACGAGGTCCCGGCGCTGGCGACGGGCGGCACCGGCGACGTGCTGTCGGGTGTGATCGCCGCGCTGATCGCGCAGGGCTCGGATCCGTACGCCGCCGCTGTCAGCGGCGTCTACGTCCACGCCGCCGCCGGCCGTCGCATCTCGCAGCGCCTGGGCGATGCGGGATTGCTTGCAAGCGACCTGCTGCCGGAGCTGCCTCTCGTCATGCACGCGCTCCGCCAGGGCGGCCTCTGACCATTACAGTCCTTCGCTGGGCGGACATCGACCTACGCGCTGTGCGCGCCAACGCTGCCCGCATCCTCGCCCACGTGCCCCAGGGGACGCGGCTGATCGCGGTGGTGAAGGCGAACGGATACGGTCACGGCGCGGTGCCGGTCGCGCGGGCAGCGCTGGGCGCCGGGGCGACGTGGCTGGCGGTGGCCACCCTCGAAGAGGCGCGCGAGCTCACCGGATTGGCACACGTGGAGCGCATCCTGGTGATGGGCGGCCTCGTCCCCGACCAGGCGCCTGCAGCGGCGGCGAGCGGTTTCAGCATCGGCGTGTCGAGCGCCGATTTCGCGCGCGCGCTGGGCGACAGCGATGAGGTCGTTCCGGTGCACCTGAAGATCGACACGGGGATGGGACGCTTCGGCTCCGCGCCCCACGAGGCCGCCTCGTTGGCCAAGCTCATCAAAGATTCGCCCGGCCTGCGCCTGGCCGGCACCTGGACCCACTTTGCATCAGCCGGCACGGACGAGGTCATGACGCGCTTGCAGTTCGATCGCTTCCTTGAATCCCTGTCCACGCTCGGCTTCGACCCGGGCCTGCGCCACGTCTGCAACTCGGCTGCGGCCTACAGGTTTCCCGAGATGGCGCTGGACGCGGTGCGAGCCGGGATTGCGCTCTACGGATGCGACTGGCCTGGCGCCAGTCCCGCCCTGGCCTTGCGCTCGGTGGTCACCCATGTCAAGACGCTCGGGGCGGGGGACACGGTGGGCTACGGCGCCACGTGGACGGCGCGGAATCACGCTCGTGTCGCCACCGTGGCCATCGGATATGCGGATGGAGTGATGCGTGCCCGCGCCAACCGCGGCCACGTGCTCGTGCGCGGGCGGCCGGCTCCGCTGATCGGCGCGGTGAGCATGGACGCCATCACAATCGATGTCACCGGCGTGCCCGGCGTCGAAGTGGGCGACGTCGTGACCATCATCGGCGCGGATGGCGAGGAGCTGATCACCGCCGAAGAGGTCGCGGAATGGTCGGGCACCATTTCATACGAAGTGCTCACGGCGATCGGCCCCCGAGTGAAGAGACGTTATAAGGAATAGCGACACCGGCTCAGCGGTTCAAGGTCTGGCGAGGCAGGTGTATCTAAACTGGCAGTACTGATGGCGGAGAGTCCCGCTCGAACTGCCTTCGCGGAAGAGGCGTTGACACATCTCGACACGCTGTACAGGGGTGCGCTCCGGCTGACGCGCGACCCCGATTCGGCGCAGGACCTGGTCCAGGAGGCTTACCTCCGGGCGCTTCGCTACCAGCACAGCTATCAGGCGGGCACGAACATGAAGGCCTGGCTGTTCGCGATCATGCGCAACCTCTTCTGGGATCGCTTCAAGGGCTCCCGGAAGGAGGACGTCAGCCTCGACGACGTCGGCGAGTTCGTCCTCTACGACAAGCTGCGCGACGAAGGCGCCAGACCGGAGGCGGACGTGCTCGACAAGCTGGCCGCTTCTGAGGTCGTCGCGGCGGTCGAAAAGCTGCCACCCCTGCACCGGGAGGTGGTCCTCCTGGTCGACGTCGAAGGGTTCTCGTACAAAGACGCGGCGCAGACCCTTGGAGTGCCCATCGGCACCGTCATGTCCAGGCTGCACCGGGCCCGGCAGCAGCTTCAGAAATCCCTCTATGAGTACGCGGTCGAATCCGGTATCGTGCGCGCCAACGGCACCAAGGAGGTGCCCACAAATGAATTGCAGTGACTGTAGTGAGAAGCTGGACAGCTACCTGGATCGGGAGCTCAGCAACACCGAGATGCTGGAGCTCCAGCTCCACCTCGAAGGCTGCCCACCGTGCGCCGACAACTATGAGTTCCAGGCCAGCATGAAGCGCCTCGTCAAGGTGTGTTGCGAGCAGGACAAGGCCCCAGAAGCCTTCCGCGAGAAGCTCCGCCAGATCCTTACGTAGTGGCCATAGCGGCGCCGGCCCCCCAATCCGTCGCCTCCAAGGTGTCGTGGTGGCTGCTGGCCGCGTTCATCGTCGCGACGCTGCTCGCACTCGCGTGGGCGTCGATCTTCACGCTAGCTTTCGTGAACACCCAATATGGCAACTACCCGCTCGAGAACTTCACGCTCAACGTCTTCGTGTGGCTGGCGGCGGTGGCGATGCTTGCCGTGCAGTCGACCGCCCTGGTCGGCCTTTACATGCGCCGTCATTGGGGTCGCGCGTTGGCGACGATCGCATCCGGCCTGTGGGTTTTCACCCTGATCGGGATCCCGTTCACGATCGTCACCTGGTACGTGCTGCATCGCCGCTGGGACCCCGGGGTCGAGTCGACATTCGACAAGGCACACCCCTCGGCGCCGGCCTACATCGTGGGTCTGTGCGGAGTCGGCACCGGACTCGTGCTGGTGTGGCTCTGGTTCCTTTATTTCCACCTCGTGGGCCTGCTCATCGAGCTGGCCCCGGCTCAGCCCGCGAGCGGCTGGTACTGGATCGCATCGGTGGCGCTCTACCTGTCGATCCCTCTATGGGTCGTCCAGGGTCTCGCGTACTTAGGGCTGCGCCAGAAGCACGACTGGGGCGCGGTGCTGGCGATGATCACAGGCGTGCTGTGGGTGGTGAGCGGGGTCGGCTTGCCTTTCGGGATTGCGGGACTGATCGTTCTCTGGCGATGGCAGCACCCGGCGCTCAAGTTCCAGACGAGCGGGGCCTCAGCGTAGACAGGCACTCGCGACTAGAGGCAGCGCGTCTCTACGTCATCACACCCGACCGCTCCCCGGACCAGGTCATCGCCCTCGCGCGCGGGGTCCTGCGGGGCGGCGCGGACGTCGTGCAGCTGCGACACAAGACGCTGCCGAGGTCCGAGCTGCTCGAGCTGGCTCTGAAGCTGCGTGAGATTACGCACGCGGCGGGGGCGCTGTTCATCGTCAACGACTACGTCGACATCGCGTTGATCGCTGCCGCCGACGGGGCGCACCTGGGCCCTGACGACATGAGCATCGGCGCGGCTCGCCGTCTCGCTCACGAGGGCTTTCTCGTCGGAGCCTCGGCGTCGAACCCGGACACGGCCAGGTCGGCCATAAACGCCGGCGCGGACTACATCGGCAGCGGCCCGGCCTTCGCCACGCCGGTGAAGAAGGAGAAAAGCGTCATCGGTCCGGCGGGGGTCGCCGCGGTGGCGGCGGCTGTCGAGGTGCCGGTGTTCGCGATCGGCGGCATCGATGAGTCGAATGTCGCCCAGCTGACTGCGCTGGGTCTTCATCGCGTCTGCGTGATTCGAACGCTTGCTGATGCGCCCGATCCAGAGCAGGCCGCCCGCCGCCTGCGTGCCATGCTGGATGACTGATGAAGCTTGGAGGCCTCGGCGAGAGCGAGCTGCTGCGCAGGATCCTTCCGTACCTGACGACAACCGGATATGCGGTCGTCGCGGGTGAGGATGACGCGGCCGTCTGGCCCAGCCTCGACCCTGACTACCCCGAGGACTATGTGGTCGCCAGCTGCGACACTTCGGTCGAGGGAGTCCATTTCGACCTTTCGTGGATGACCGCGGCGGACGCAGGCCATCGTGCCCTGGCCCTGGCGCTGGGTGACCTCGCCGCCAAAGGCGCCCACCCCAAATACGCCCTGGTGGCGCTGGCGGCCCCGAAATCGTGGTCCGTGGAAACCGTGACCGGGCTGTATGAGGGCATCCGAAGGCTGGCTGATCGTTTTGACATTGCCATCGCCGGAGGGGACACGACTGCGATCAACGGACCCGGCGTGCTGACCTTGACGGTGCTGGGGACGACGCCGATGGTGCCATTGGCACGCGCACGCGTTCGGCCGGGATGGGTCGTCGGGGTCACGGGCCCGCTTGGGGCCGCGGCGGTGTCGTTGCGTGAGCGCCGGGTCATTCTCCTGGAGCCGAAGTTCGAGGAGGGCAGCCTGCTGAACCAGGCTGAGCTGAGCTGCGGCGACATCTCTGACGGGCTGATTCGCGAGATGGAGAAATATGCAGCCGTGTCCGCGGTGGGATGCGTGATTCGTGCCGCGGACGTGCCGGTGGCTCCGGGCGCGACGATCGAGGATGCGTTGGCGAGTGGGGAGGAGGCCGAGCTGGTTTGCGTCGGACCCGAGGACAGGATGATCCACGTGGGCGTGCATCCGATCGGTGTGATGACAGTTGATCCAAAAGTTCGCGTCATCGGCGCAGACGGTCGTGATCTCGATCTGGAGGTCCGTGGCTACGACCACTTCGCTTGAGACCTCGTCGCCCGAGGAGACCGAGGCCGCGGGCGACGAGCTGGGCCGGCGTCTGCGCCCGGGCGATCTGGTCCTCCTGAGGGGAGAGCTCGGCGCGGGCAAGACCACATTCGTGCGCGGGATCGCCAGAGGCATCGGGTCGGCGGCGCTGGTGGCGAGTCCTACCTTCCAGCTCGTCCGCATCTATCCAGGCCGCGTGCAGCTCGCGCACGTCGACCTCTACCGGCTGGAACAAGGCGACGACCTGCGCGACCTGGGCCTCGATGAGCTGCTGGATGCGGGAGCGGTGGTCGTCGAGTGGGGCGATCGGATCAACAAGACAGTCGGCGCGGACGCCGCGATGATCTCCATCGAGCACCTAGGCGGCGACCGCCGCCTCATCCGGATCGACCGTGATCTTCGTCGTTGACACTTCGTCGGCCGTGAACGCCCTGGCGATCCTCGATGCCGCTGGGACAGTCCGGCAGGAAATGTTCCTGCCGGCGAGGAGCCCTGAGCTCATCGACCGGATGCGTGCGCTCGTGGCCCCTTACAGGCTCACCAGAGTCGCGGTGGCGACGGGCCCGGGATCGTTCACCGGTCTGCGCATGGGCGTGTCGTTCGGGCTCGGGCTCGCCATGGGATTGCGGATTCCCATCGTTCCCCTGCGGACTCTTGAGCTCCAGGCCGCCCGCTGCGCCACCCCGGTGATCGCGGTCTCAGAGGCCGGCCGCGGTCGCCTTTACTACCTGGAGCCCGGCGGACGGCCGGCGCTGGGAGAGCCGAAAGAGATCCCGACTACGCACCCGCTCGTCGGATTCGTCTCGCCGGTCATGGAGTCCGCGATCGAGGAGGCGGGCCGCGTCTTCGCACCCGAGCAGGAGGTGGGCTCGTTCGGTGGCGCCGCCGCGCGATTGTTGGAGTCGGCGCGCGATGTGCCCTACGGCAGTCTTAAACTCGAGTACATGCAGTTCATCTCAGTTCGCCCTCAGTGATGGTTCAGATTCGCCAGCAGCTCGCGCTGGAACTTATGCGCGAGGCGGACATCGCGACCGTGCAGGAGATCGAGCGAGAGATCTTCGCCACGCCGTGGCCGCGCAACGCTTACTTCCGCGAGCTGGCCTCGCGGTCGAGCGCGCACTACGTCGTGCTGCGCCAGGAGGGCGTCGTTCGGCCTGGCGGGTATCAGGGATCCGAGCTCGACCCCACCATCGTCGGTTACGGCGGGATGTGGCGCATGTACGACGAGGCGCACGTGACGACCATTGGCGTCCGGCGCGAACTCCATCATCAAGGCCTAGGACGCATCCTCTTCGCCGGTCTCATCCAGGCGGCCTATGACATGGGCGCCAAATGGGTGACGCTGGAGGTGCGCACGTCCAACGAGAACGCAATGCGGATGTACGAGGCCTTCAGCTTCAAGGTCATCGGCCGGCGCAAGGGCTACTACACCGACAACGGCGAGGACGCGATCGTGATGTGGTCGGACTCCATCCACTCGCCCCGATTCCGCCGCGCGTACGAGACCAACCTCGAGCGCATTGACTCCGAAGTCCGTGGCCTGCGCCGCGACCTACTGACCAAGGGCGATAACTAACTCGCCTCCCCACGCAGTGGGGAGGTCGGCGCGCGCAGCGCGCCGGGTGGGGAGAAACAAGCTGGCACTAACACTCGGCATCGAAACGTCCTGTGACGAAACCTCCGTCGCGCTGGTCGAGGACGGCCGCCGCGTCCTGTCGAACGTCATCCACTCGCAGGTGGACCTGCACAAAGACTTCGGCGGCGTCGTCCCGGAACTCGCCGCGCGCGACCACCTCGAGCGCCTGCCTGGCCTCCTCGACCTTGCCTTCGAGAAGGCCGGCGCGAGCCCGGCTGACGTCGGCCTGATTGCGGTCACGCGCGGCCCGGGCCTCGCGGGTTGCCTGCTGGTCGGCGTCGGCGTCGCCGAGGGGCTGAGCGCGTCGTGGTCGCGCCCCCGCCGGGCGCGCGCAGGGCGCACTCTCAAATTGGTCGGGGTCAACCACCTCTGGGGCCACATCTACGCCGCGTTGCTGACTCGCCCCGACCTGGAGCCGCCCCTGTTGGGGCTGGTCGTGAGCGGCGCGCACTCCGACCTCGTGCGAATGCCCGAACACGGACGGTTCGAGGTCATCGGCCGCACCCGCGACGATGCGGCGGGCGAGGCTTTCGACAAGGCCGCCCGCATGCTCGGGCTCGGATACCCGGGCGGACCCGCGCTCGACCGCCTCGCCCGCACCGGCGACCCGCGCCGCCAGCCGCTGCCGAAGCCGTCCTTGCCAGGCCTCGAGTTCAGCTTCAGCGGGCTGAAGACGGCGCTGCTCTACCGCCTGCGCGATCTGGGCGACGCCGTCACGCCGCAGGACAAAGCCGACCTGGCGGCGGCTTTCGAACGATCCGTGGTGGAGTCGCTCATGGAGAAGCTGGATGAGGCTTTGTCAGGGACCTCGGTTGCCAACGTCGTCGTGGCTGGAGGCGTGGCCGCCAACACCCTGCTGCGCCGGCGGGCGGCCGAGGTGGTGGCGGGCCGGGCGCGCCTGACCATGCCGACGCTCGAGCTCTGCACCGACAACGCCGCCATGATCGCCTCCGCGGGCTTCTTTGCAGATTCACCTCCCCACCACGTGGGGAGGTCCGCCGCGCCGCAGGCGCGGCCGGGTGGGGAGTCGCACTCATCAATCCAGGTGGATCCCTCATTAGGATGGGATTGATGGGCGTCAAAGGCTGGGTGGAGGTCTACCGCGGCGAGCGATTGCAGGCCGACGTGGTGGCGGCGGTCCTGAACGCGAGCGGGATTCCGGCCGAGGTCTTCGGCGATAGCGCTTACTCGGCGGCCATGAACTTCACCGAGGCCCGGATCATGGTTCCGGACTCCCAGGCGAAGCAAGCCCTCCAGCTAATCCGCAGCGGCGAACGAAAAGCGCCCGAAGGGGTTTAGCGGCCTCCCGCGGCTGGGTAGTAGACTTAGCAGTCGACCCCCCTGAGTGCTAAGCGCTCGGGCCTGGGGACTGCTAACCAGATCAAATTCAGCTGAGGAGGGTTGTTGCACATGAATCTGAGACCGTTGGGCGACCGTGTGGTGGTCAAGCCGTCGGAGAAGGAAGAGAGGACCAAGAGCGGGATCGTGCTTCCGGACACCGCCAAGGAGAAGCCCCAGGAGGGCACAGTCGAGGCAGTGGGGACCGGAAGGATCCTGGACAACGGCACCAAGGTGCCGATGGAGCTCAAAGTCGGCGACAAGGTGCTTTACGCCAAGTACGCCGGCAACGAATTCAAGGTCGACGAAATCGAGTACCTGATCGTGTCCGAGAAGGACGTGCTCGCGATCGTCGGAGCCAACGGCAAGACCAACAAGACCAAGAAGTAACTAAGGCAAGAGGGAAAGGTATATATGGCAAAGGTAGTCACATTCGACGTAGACGCAAGACAGGCCCTTAAGAAGGGCATCGACACCGTGGCCCAGTCCGTGCGCATCACGCTCGGGCCCAAGGGCCGCAACGTAGTCCTCGAGAAGAAGTTCGGCGCCCCGACCGTGACCAACGACGGCGTCACGATCGTGCGCGAGATCGAGCTCAAGGACCCCATGGAGAACACCGGCGCGCAGCTGCTGCGCGAGGTGGCGACGAAGACCAACGACGTGGCCGGTGACGGCACCACCACGGCGACCCTACTCGCTCAGACCATGATCAGCGAAGGCTTCCGCAACGTCACCGCGGGCGCCAACCCGATGCAGCTCAAGATCGGCATCCAGAAGGCCGTTGAGGCCGTGGTCGACGAGATCAAGAAGCTCTCGGTCCCGGTCAAGGGCCACGAAGACGTCGCCCACGTGGCGGCGATCTCCAGCCAGGACGAGCAGATCGGCTCGCTCATCGCCGACGCGATGGACAAGGTCGGCAAGGATGGTGTCATCACCGTTGAGGACAACCAGACCATGGCGACCGAGCTCGAGGTCGTCGAAGGCATGCAGTTCGACCGCGGCTACGTAGCCGCTTATATGGTCACCAACCCCGACCGGATGGAGGCGGTGCTCGAGGAGCCCTACATCCTCATCACCGACCGCAAGATCTCGGCGATCCAGGACCTGCTCCCCGTTTTGGAGCGCGTGGTCCAGCAGGGAAAGCCGTTGCTCATCGTCGCCGAGGACGTCGAGGGCGAGGCGCTCGCGACGCTGATCGTTAACAAGCTCCGCGGAACGTTCACCGCGGTCGCCGTCAAGGCCCCCGGCTTCGGTGACCGCCGCAAGGCGATGCTCGAGGACATGGCGATCCTGACGGGTGGCCAGGTCATCAGCGAGGACCTCGGCCTCAAGCTCGACCAGACCAAGGTCGAGCAGCTGGGCAAGGCCCGTCGGGTGACCGTAACCAAGGACAACACCACGATCGTGGAAGGCGCCGGCAAGCCGGAAGCCATCCAGGCCCGCATCAAGTCGATCAAGGCCCAGGTCGAGGAGACCACGTCCGACTTCGACAAGGAGAAGCTGCAGGAGCGGCTCGCGAAGCTCGCCGGCGGCGTCGCCGTGATCAAGGTCGGAGCTGCCACCGAGGTGGAGCAGAAGGAGAAGAAGCACCGCATCGAGGACGCGCTCAGCGCGACCAAGGCCGCGGTGGAAGAGGGAATTGTCGCGGGCGGTGGCACCGTGCTGCTGAACGCGCAGAAGAAGCTCGACGGCGGGCTCG
>WNEZ01002244.1_pt1 | contig 18243 bp, 10 predicted proteins | sample 5400521 | NCBI WGS metagenome assembly WNEZ01 (sample SAMN13153339, study PRJNA577476) | soil metagenome | isolation source: 120 cm saprolite under Douglas fir tree site 2 hole 1 replicate 1 | place: USA:California | collected 2015-04-18
AAAAAGAGCAGGAGTACCAGGCTATCCGCTGGGAGTGATGCTCCGGGCAGCCGAATCAGATGGCAATTACGGCTGTTGCCTCGTCTACGAGCAACGTAATCTCGTCATCGTCGTACAAGACGGTGATGCCGATCATGCGAAGGGCTATACAAGTTGGCATGAAGCATTGGCTGTGTCGCAAAAGCATCTTGCCGCCACCATGAATCAACAGATGGAATCGAGGATCGTCATCAGTCGTTTTTTAGACCTGGCTGATTCACCGGGTATATCTGTCGTTATCATGGACGGCCGTGTTGAATCCCTCGGTTGGAATGGTCAATTGCAGAAAAAAGGCAGTAAAGCGTGTATTGGGACAAGTACGTATAAGCCGAAGAACGCCTACATGGCTCGTATGCAGCAAGTATATGAGGACCAGACGGCGGTGTTCTTTGAGGCGCTTCTGCGAAAGACTGCGCAAAGGTGCTCAGTAGATTTTGCTTCCATAAGGGGTGTGGCAAACATCGATATCATGATCCCAGGGAAGTGGGAAGTAAGGCTTCAGAAAAGACGAGGCCAGAAACCCGTCAACTATCTTGCCGAATGTAATCCACGATGGACAAACTATACCGATGCTATTATGACCGTCATAGGGGCCAATAGACAAGAACAAACCATTATGAACATGAGAAAAGTGATACAGGATGGTATTTCTACAGCTGATAAATATGACTTGCATGAAAACGTAGATCCTGGTGTCTTAAGAGATTTAATCTTCCAAAAAGATGAAGTCCTGAAACAGGATGGAGCCAGAATTATTTGCCGCATGGCAAAAAATCCCATAGGGTTGATATTTTCTGGAGATGTAGCAAAAGCAGAACAAGAAGTGGCTACTCTTGTTCATGAGTTAGGCAATGAAAGGGTTTGAAGAGAAGGGGAGATAAAGGTTTCTTGGGAAAGCAAGGGATACTGGCCTACGCCTCATCATTGCTCACGGTCGCTGCTATAGCGAGCGCGCGCTTTACGACGCGAGGGATGGACTATCAACCATAAGCGGGTGGCGCGCATCATGCGCGAGCGTGGGCTACAAGCGCACCGTAAGCCGAAACGCCGAACCACCGACCGACAGTTCGCATGCCTTATAGACTGATCTCCTTGGCGAAGGAGCTAGCCTCGTCGGGGAATCAGTTTACCCTGGTTTTTAGAGTTAGGAAATCCCCCCCTCTAAGGCAAGGTTCACAAGATGCACGAAATACAATGTGGCTTCCCTTTGGAGGTGAGGCATTGTACCGGATCTGGACTTAACAGACATTGCAGAACGGCAACCCCACACTTAACCGCGTCACACGATTGTTGAGGGTACATCCCTGCTGCAATGTGCGCTGTGCTGACCGTTCGCACGACAGGTTTGGCTTGCTTAGGTAGCCTCATAGCTCTCTTTCCTTTCAGTACAGTTCATGTTCGTGAGCGGTGTGGCCGCCACATGACGACCACCGGTCTGAATGCGCCCAACAGGGCATCCAGGCTGGCCGTGTACCAGCGATCATACAAAACCGTGTTGCTGATCTGACCTCCTTTCTGTGGCTCTGCCTGTCTGCCGCCACCCCCAGATATGGCTGGAGAGTCGGCAGCAGCACAGCCTGTCATGACCACGTCCCCTAGTACACATACCAGGAGCGCACTACACCCACCGTGACCGGCATCACCTCGCTGACGTCCACGGTCAAGCGAAACGCCCGCCGGGCTTGCTCCAGGCGCCGAGCTGGGTTGAAGAAGGTGAGTATGACATCCCAGCAGTCGGAATGGGGTCGACAGATAAGGCTGCGTTCCACTGTGATGCTATCGAGTTGCATCCCCTCGGTGGCGGCTTGCGTAAACGCCTGCCCGACCTGGTAGAGGTTGGTCGCCGTGAAGTTCTTGGCTCGCTCCTGTGAACTGAGGCCCAGGTTGCGCATTTCATAGTAGATGCGATCCAGGTAGTTGGTGAGACCGGCCCGACGCTCGTCGTGGGCGGCAGCCAGGGCCGCCTCCGCAGGCCGTACGCCAAGCACAGCATTAACCAGGGCAGGGATGCTCCAACTGGCCATGCCGAGCAGTTCGGGTACAATCTGAGGTACCGTCTGACCGGAGAGCAGGGTGGCGCTGCCAGCCAGGATGCCGGGAACGGCGACCATCACCACCTCGCCAGTCACTTGGGCACTGAGGAACTCGCGCAGTCGCTCGTAGGCGACGCTGGCGTAGGGGCCGGCGGGACGGATCGCATAGATGGGAGTGGCGTCCACATTGAGGGTCCAGATCACCCAGGCGGCCTCATAGGGATTCGTCGCCAGATACGCCAGGAGCTGTCCGGCATCGCCGGGGTCGTTGCGCTCACCGGGCATGGCCTGAATGAGGGCATCACGCCGCGCCTCGGTGCCGAGGTCATAGCCGATCGCCCCCAGCGCATAGACGAGAGGTGGTGATTCCCCACAACCGCAACCGCAGTCGGTGGGATGGACCTCGCTGGGAGTGACCATCAATGCAGTGTCCCGGAATACAAAATTATACTGCTGTGAAACAGCGTGGAATGTCCTTGCTTTACTGAGTGCTGAATGTTGGCGCGTCGTTCCCCCTGGCATGACGCCGGCACCGTCCTGCGGTCGGATGTCCACCGTTTGTTGCTGATCAGACCCATATCCCTCCTGCTTCTTTGTCAGTGCATACAGCTCAACAGGCGCTGCCGCCTTCGCAGCCGTCGGTGTCATCATCCGAGAGGCCGGTGGACCAGATACCACCTTTTCTGCTCCCTGCACGCGAGCGGTTGCTCCCAGACCGTTTTCTCGTCCTTCTGTGATAAGCCTGTAGGCTCCCGCGACGTTGAGGCTGCCCACCATGAAGCGCCGACAATCTGACGCCTCTTGTGGGTTACATGGGTGAGCGCTCTTGAGGATGGCCACCCGCACGGCATGGGGGTCGGGTTTGTCTCCCCGTTTAAGCTGGATGCTCAGCAAGAGGCCAACGATACCCGAGACAATGGCGGTGGCGAAGCTGGTGCCGCTGCGAATAGCGACGCCACCCCCAGGTGCCGCCCCCAGGATGTTCTCGCCGGGAGCAAGAATACCCTGGATTTGATACAGTGGCCCCCAATTGCTAGATGCCAGGGGTGCTCCCTGGGCGTCAATCGCCCCTACGGCCAGTACCGAGGGAACGGCAGCCGGAACGTTGAGACACTGGCAGCCGTCATTGCCCGCGGCAGCCACGATAAGCACGCCATTATCGGCACAGAGACGGACGGCCCTAGCAAGCGAGGCATGAGGTTCGCCCGATGGCGTTAGCTCACCACTGCTGATATTGATGACGTGTGCCCCCTGCTCGACGGCCTGCGTGATCGCTCGGGCAAGGTCAATCTGGGAACAGGGGACCAGCTCACCATGCTTCCCCTCCGCGAAGACAGGTACGATCAGGCCACGACAGCCCGGCGCGATGCCACGAACAGAGCTACCGTGGTAGCCCCAGATCAGGCTGGCGACGTGCGTGCCATGCTGTGAAGCCACTCCCTGAGCAGCGGCACCCGAGACAAGGGTCTCCAATCGGGTGAGCTGGGCACGTGCGAAACAGGGATGAGATTGATCGACGGGGCCGTCGAGGACGGCGATACAGATATCGGGTTCGCCCATGGTTTCGGCCCAGATTGGGGTGAGTTCAAGCATCCCCAACTCCCTTATTCAAACTATTTAAACCCGAGTGTTGCCATTGCTCATGCCAAGTTTCCTTGAAGGCTCAAGGTCTTAACATACAGAAAGCAGGTGTGGATCTAGTCATCCCTACTTATTGAAAATAAGGGGGTTGAGCTAGTATCTAGTCAAAAAGTGAAATATAATGGGTGTAAAGTTGCCATGAAAAGTGCGTTAAAATCATCCAGTAGGGAGTCGCGCCACTTTCTTGGTTGCGCATCTAAAATGAGTTGGTGAAACATGGACTGGCGGAAGGGAGTCTCATAATAGATGCCTAAATTGTTGAGTGGGTCGACTTCCTCTCTCACCATCGAACTAAAACCCAGGTTAAGCGAAAGGAATCATCTGGGAGCAGTTACGCTTTAGCTCTACTGGTGAATGCCAACGAGAGAACGTGCCAACAAAGTGATACAAGTCGACGCCAACTACTTGCAGATGAATGCCCAGCAGAATATACTCAATCTGTACAGGAATTGCTTACAGCCCTCTACGTATATGTTGTTCCATTGCAGATACCATTGCCAAATACGTTGGCTGATCTCAATCTGAATCTGTTACTCCTGTCGAGACAGGCTTGGGCAACTGAGCACAAGAGATGGTGCTGACCATACTATTGAAGAAAACAATTCAAGATGATTATGTGTTTATTAACAACTCGCCATCGTTTTATTTACTTCAAAAAGTATAAGCTATATCTTTTGCTTTGTCAAGTGACCCCAGCACGATTGCTTCTTTCGTAGATTGCTTGCTAAAATAAAGTACCCAGAGAGGAAAGGTTGTGATATTTTGGATGCATGATGTATCTATCACATGAAGAACAAGAGGGCATTTCCTAACTCTTAAAAATCGAGTAAACTGACCTCAAGACGAGGTAGCGCGTTTTAGCTTATTTTTGGCAGAATTCTGAGTTAAGAAATGCTCTCAAGATAAGTAATACCCTTGATGGAATTAAGACGGATATTCAAAGGAACTCAAAGGAATTGCGTATAGCGGTCGCAAAAGTAGATACGGACAAGTGGAAGCTCATAGCAATGACCTTAATAGGGGCATTAACAAGCGGGGGTATATTGGGAATAGTTGATCTTATCATGATAACAATAGGAAAATAACCTATGAACAGAAACACACTTGCTTTTTTCAGCAATCTTACCAGGCGTATCAATAGTTGCCTTTGCAAAATTGCGATTACCCACCATACAAGTGATACAAGTGCAACAAATCTCATTGGAAATGCCCCCGGTTCTTGCTATCTACTCCCCTTTTTCATTCGTGCTCGTTCGCTTGCGTTTCGCCTCCAGTAGCTTCCCTGCCATCGAGACCTCCTGCTGATTCTGTGCAGACTTATTCTGTTCGTTCATAGCCGGTGTTTCCCGTTTGTTAAGTTGGGTCTGGCCGTTAGTTGATCCGGGCTCCATAGGGGAAGCCTTCGGCTTGAAGCTTTTCGCGCGGCTCTTACGTTCCTCACGATAAGCGCGTATGGTCCCAAGTACCGGGTTATCTGTACTACCTTTCCTTTGCGCAAAGCCGCGCAATCCAATACGAGAGGCCATCCACTGGTAGCCGACAGCAAGGAACTCCAGGCTTGAAAGGCGACGTAGCGCAATCTCTATGGGCAATAAGAGAGCCGCTAGTGCGAATAGCCAGAATGTAATCGGAATAGCTGCATACACAGAAGGCAGGTTTTGAGAAAAGGCGGAGGCATAAGCGTTTGGACCAAGCATGATTCCACTGCCAGCGTGGGCGAGAAGGTTAAGAAAGTGCAGGTCTGTTCCAGAAGTCTGGAATTCAGGTGAGTAGGGCACGACCAGCCCGCTGGTTGTGGTCAACTGGCTGGGAAAGCCTGTCTTAGTGCTGCTTCGTGCCTGCCAGGTGACATGTAACAAGTATGACCCAACTTGTGTAGTGGGGAAATTCCCTTCCCAGCGGCCAGGTGCGGAAGGTTGCAACGTCACCGTTTGCTGCGACAGATCAGGAGCAACAATCTTGACCTGTACTTGCTGCTGACTTACCGACCCGGTCGCGAGTGAGACTTCGGGAGGAAGATCAACTATGATGTGCCCATTTCCACCTGCTATTTCCCCGTTCACGATGAGCTGACTATCGGGTGAAGGCAGTGTCCAGGTAACCAGGTTAGCCCACCAACGTGCTGCATTGCTCCAGTTTAGCCAGTTAGCCGTCCAGAGACCCAGCGCATCGCTTGTCCAGGCAGCGACACGGCCAAGGCCGTACTGCCAGACAGCGAGAACAGGATCATCCAGGCGACTTATAAGCACCAGTTGTGCCACTGGTTTGAGTGTGGTTGCGACGTAGCCATCGAGTTCTGGAAGTGGACCTAAGCCCGTTAAGATAGGATGAGATCCGACAATTGCTGGAACAAAGGGTTCTTCAATGACCGCTCGCCTGGCTGCCTGTCGGGTCTCATCAAACAAAATCTGCGGGATGGAGTTAGGATTGTCGGCCCGGTAGAAACGTCCCTTACCCCAACTGGCGATCTGTTGCATCATCGTTAAATCCTGGTACGAACTTATGTTCGTGCCAACCACTGTTACGGTGATATGTTCCCTTGCCATTTTGAGCACCTGGGTTGCGTAACTATCCGTGGCATCACCATCTCCCAATAAGATCACATGCTTGATTTTTGCATCCGTATGCAGTAATGCATTTTCTGCAGCGGCCAGGTCTGGCAAATAACTTTGAGGATCGTTAGGTGTCATTGCATTGATAGCCTGGTTGATTGCTGCTTTATTTGAGACATGCTGCATTGGAATAACCAGGCTACCGAAGGCTGCTGAAACAGCTATATAATCGCGTGGGGTTAAAAGATTAACAACCGCCTTGCCCGCCTCTTTAGAGATATTTATTGCAGTATCTTCCTCTAAACTCTCGATGACGAGCACGACTGCGATGGTGGGGGTATCTTTATGCTGTGGTATCTCCATACTCACCGGTAACGTTTCTTCCAGCGGAGTGTTGGCGTAGCCGCCAAGGCCATAGCTGTTCTCACCTCCACTCACGACCAGACCTCGCCCCAGATCGCGCACAAATGATTGGAGGACCTGCATGCGCGTAGGGCCCAGGTCTGCTGCGGGCACATCTGCCAACACGACTGAGTCGTAGTTTACCAACCCTTGCAGCGTGATTGGCACGTCAGAAGGGGTACCGATTGTGACTTTGATCTTTGTGGCTTGAAGCGCTGCAGCAATGTTGTGCCCCGCGTTGGGTCTCCCCTCAATGATGAGCACATTTGGAGGCCCCTGTACACTGACAAAAGCAGCGGCCTCGTTATTTTGACTGATCGTGTCCAGCGGGGCATCCATTGTGAGGCGGAAGGTATGGAAACCTGCTGGTGGGGCTTGCAGGTTGAAAGTGACCTCTTGCTCACCAACGTTCAATTGAAGAGATTGCTGTAATAAGAGCGTTTGGTCGAGGTACAGGCGGAGTGTGACACGCTGAGCCACGTTGCTGAATAGTCGAGCGTGTAGTAGAAAATGCTCGTTTGTATGCAATGTGGTTGGGGCATTGAGGTTGTCAACGCGTGCCTCTGGACCGCTAGATGAAGGGAGCGGGACAATGTCCAGCCGGATCCCTTCCTGTTGCAAGAGTTGCGCTTCCGGTAGTGCGTCCTCCAGATTCTGATGCCCATCGCTCAAAAGCACGATGCGCCGCTCGCTGTCTTGCGGCAGGATGGCTGCTGCGAGCCGCAATCCGGCAGCGAGGTCGGTATAATTTGTATCGGGGGTGGACTCGAACTGGGAGAAGTCAATCTGTGTCCTGACCGATTGCTCGACCAGCGCATTACGTCCTACGGCTACAATGCCTACCTGGTCATCAGGTCGCTTATGCTGGATGGCGTTATTGATCCATTGTTGTATAAAACCTTGTTGTGCCGCTGTGCTGGCAGAGATATCACCGACAAAAACAACTGCCTGCCGCGAGATGGGTAGTGATAATGCTGCACCAGCCAGGGCCGAGATGACCAGCATGAAGAGCGCCAGCCGGCTGGCTAACATCATGTTGCGCTGGGGTCTTGGAAAAGGCAGGGACATCCGTCGCCAGGTGAGGAATACCAGGATGCCGATGGGGATTAAGAGCAATAGCAGTAATGGCTGCTCAAATGTTAGCATTTCTCTTTCCTTTCGCCTTTTGCTTGCCCTTCAAACGTTTTGTTACCTTTGTGACGCGCTTCCTTACGGCTTTATACTGTGTCACCACCTGGTTCTGTAAAGTGGCAATTGCCCCAAGTTGCTGAAGTTGTTGAGAGCGACCACCAATAGGTACACGGGATGACGAAGCTGGACGTTCCTGGGTTGAAATGCCGCGCAGTGTATAACTGCGGCTAAAGAGCCACCATTCTGCGCAAAGTACAAGCAGTAGAAGTGCAGCAATCCAGGGCCAGATCTCATGCAGCACTCGAGGCACGGCTGGGCCTCCCAAGTCAAAAGGTGCGCTATGAGCAATGGGAAGCTGGGCTGCTGGTAGCAGGCGCGATTGCAACGGATCGAACAGGTTAATAGCGAAGGCACCATGGAGTTCCTGATCCTGCGTATATTGCGTCACATCGTATATACCGGTCCTGTCCGTTTGATTAAATGCCGTCACTGGAAATGGGGGAGCCACAGTGGTAGGTTGCTGACCAGGCCCGCTAATGGTTACGCGTACTGCACCAGGCCATGCGTGAATAGTGACAGGTGTATCGGGTGCGACCTGCCCATCGCCTGGAACAGGAGATGGCAGAAACCAGTTGACCAGGTTATAGGTAAGGATGGGGAAACTTGGTTGTAGAGGCAGATCGGAGTCATGCAGGTCAAAGCTGAGTACCGCTATCCGCCTGTTATGTTCCTCACCAGCAACTAACAGTGGGGTCTCAGCCGCAACAATGACTGGTTGCATCCACGATGCAGCAATGAGTTGATGACTCACACGAAGCACATGGATGCTGCTGAGATCGACCTCATTCAGCAGTCCCTGATTGTCGCTGCCCGCGTTGATATGGCTGATATTTATTTCTGGACCTGACTTGCCGAACATGTAAGAGCCTGCCGGCGGGTTGATGAAGAATATATCGCCACTTGGTAAGTTCGAGGGTACAAAGCCATCGAACACCGTCAAGTCAAAATTGCCAATGTTTGCATATTTATCGGGGGTTGTCTCATAAAGGTCGATATTCGGCTGCACACGTAGAGCTGTTTCGAGAAAGCTATTGCTCCTGGTCACCAGCAATATTCGACCATGCATCGATCCGCCAACCATAGCCCATGCTTCGTGATCAACCTGCATAGCATCCTGAGACATGAGTAGTGCGTGCAGGAAACGAGTCGTTGGGGGCAGTGGCCCCCATTGGATCGCTCCACTGGCTCCGGCTGCCAGGATGGCGGTTTGTACACCCACCAGTTTACCATCAGCGTACAACTCGACAGGTATTGATCGCTGCTGGTGACTATAATTGGCGATTTGGGCCAGGGCGACGAGTTGGCCCTGGATAGTCTGCGAGGCGAGTGCCAGAAAGGCAGCATTTGGAGCATCGGTGCCGATCTGCAAGTAATACACGGGGAAAGGAACCACGAGTGTTTGGTCCAACGACAGGACATGTCCATCTCCGATGATCAATATTTTTGTACCTGTATGGCCTGTGGCAAGTGAGGTCGCCAGGGAGAGAGCCTGTTCGAGATCAGCATCCTGGTTTGTGACTTTAGCACGTTGGAGCGCGGCAGTAAGCTGGCTTTTATCTGAAGAAGAGGCAATTACTACCTGCGGTGTGCGCGCCATGGCAATGATTGAAAGATGGTCATCAGGGCCAAGTCCATCGATCAAATCCGAAATGCGATTTTTCGCCTTCTCAAATCTGCTGGGGGGGACATCCGTAGCTTGCATACTGGCTGATGCCTGTAAAATAATGATGGTGTCGCCACCGATGGGGCTACGTATAAAGGTTGCTGGCCGTGTGAGCACAAGCACGATCGCTATTGCTGCCAGTATCTGCAAGAGGAGAAGTGGTGTGAAACGCAGTCGCTGCCAGGGGCGGCTTGCTTGCAGATCCTGCAAGGCTTGCTGCCAGAGCAGAGTGCTACTCACCACTCGCTCTTGTCTTTTGGGCCGCATGAAATAGAGCAGAAGGATAATGGGTATGATGATGCTAAAGGCCAGTGCCGCCGGTATAAGTAGACTCATTTGACTATCTCAACCTGTCTAAGTAGCCTTTGTACGACATCAATCAGAGCGGTATCACTAGGGATCATCGCATAAGTCATGGCATGAGCATGAGCAAATGAGGCCAATTCCTGCATATATGTGAGAAGTCGCTGCCGGTATGCCTGTATTACAGCAGGTGTACTGCTTACCTCGACACTGCTACTTCCTTCGCTATCGCGGAGGCGCCAATCACCCTGTAGCTCTGGCTCGATTTCGTCCGGTGAGAGGATTTGCAAAAGTGCCACTTCTTGACGTAACTGGCGGACTCCGCGAAGTCCGGCCTGGTAGCCACCGGGTGCCAGGAAGTCTGAGATCACGATGGTAAGTCCTGGGCCCTTCACTACTCTGCCGAGATCATACAGTGCGCGATTTATATCGGTTGCGCCACTATGTGGCAAGCGACGTAGAAATTCACCGACTGTCCATATAGCATGCTTGCCGCTGCCTGTGCGGCGATGTGCCGCTAGCCGATCGGTGAGGGCACCGACGATGACGTTATCTTCACATTTGAGCGCTACGTATGATAACGCAGCAGCAAGGGTGGTCGCTAGAGAGGCTTTCGATGGTCCCCCGTGCTGCATGGAATCGGAACAGTCAATCAATATCGTAACCGTCAGGTTTTCCTCGGCTTCGAAGACACGCAGGAAGAGGCGCTCCAGCCGAGCATATGCTCGCCAATCGATACGTCGGAAATCGTCTCCTGGTGCGTAGCGACGATAATCTGCAAACTCCATTGATGAGCCTGCGAGCGGAGAGCGACGCCGGCCAGGTCGTCCAGTAGCCATTGCTTTACGCGTTATGAGTGTCAGGTTATCCAGGCGTTGCAGAACATCGGCGTCAAGCGGGAAGCGTGCTACATTGCTCTCGTTGACCATCTTTATCTATTCCTCCTGCACTATGACGTTGAGGTCTCTTCAATGATCGACTCGATCAAATCCTCCGGCGTAACCCCGTCGGCTAAGCCATCGAAGTTGAGGATGAGGCGGTGGCGGAGCGCAGGGTAAACAACGCTCTGCAGATCCTCCACAGAAACATTGTAGCGGCCTTCGAGTAGTGCAAGGACCTTGGCTGTCGTGATGAGCGCCTGCAGGCCACGAGGACTGGCACCGTAGCGAACGAATTTGTGTACTGCTTCGGGTGCATCCTCCTGGTCAGGATGTGTAGCCAGCAGCAAACGCACCGCGTACTCTTTGACGTGCGTTGCCACGGGAACAGCGCGAGCTGTCTCTATTAAATGCATCAATTGTTCGCCAGTAGCAACCTGTTTGGCACGTAGTGTCTGAGTGCCCACGGTAGTATCGATAATGCGCATAAGATCTTTGGCTTGCGGGAAACGAACGAGAACTTTGAGCAGAAAGCGATCAAGCTGGGCTTCCGGCAAAGGATAGGTGCCCTCCATCTCCAGCGGGTTCTGCGTTGCCAGTACAAAGAATGGCTTGGGCAAGAGACGCGTGGTATCCCCCACGCTGACAGTGCGTTCCTGCATGCCCTCGAGCAATGCAGATTGTGTTTTGGGCGTCGCCCGGTTTACCTCGTCAGCCAGTACGATATTGGCGAAGATGGGACCCGGTTGAAAACTGAAGGTACGGTGACTCCCTGCGGAGTTGTTGTCTGATTGCTCAGTGACGATAGTTGTGCCTACAATATCGGCTGGCATCAGATCTGGTGTAAATTGGATACGTGTAAATTTCAGGGCAAGTGCATCTGATAGTGTGCGCACAAGCAGCGTTTTGCCAAGGCCAGGTACCCCTTCCAGCAACACATGGCCGCCCGCAAGTAAAGCCAGGAGGAGTTCTCGGATAACCCGCTCCTGCCCGACGACGATTGAACAGAGTTCACTTTCCAACTGCTTGGCGATATCCGTGAATGTCTCGATATCAGCCTCGCCAGGTCCCTCCCCTTCCGAATCAACACCAGGGATCGCAGCCTCATTTCCAACTTGCACACCGAGATCTTCAAGCTGCGTTTCGATTGCTGGCTCTAAACCGGTCTGGGATGAAGTGCTCTCACTTTTTTTTGCCATGCTGTTATTGATGCCCTTCTAACGAGTTGTAATAGCCTCGAATAAGATCTTTCAAATCTGGTGGTATGTTACTGTTGTCGATGGCGTCGTGAGCCATCTGCGCATACTGCGCAATCACTTGTGAGTAGGCAACAGAGCTACCTTGCTGTGGAGTGCCGTTACCGCCATTGGTACTGGTACTGGTGCCTGATCCCACCTGTCCTGGAACAAATACTTGTTCGTTCTTGCCCTGTTTGTTCCCCGTATTATTCTGCCCGCCGGTGCCATTCTTCCCTTGCCCCTGCCCCTGTCCAGGAGCCCCTTGATTCTGCCCCTGGCTGGAGGACTGGCCCTGGCCAGCGGTTTTAATGTTGCTGTTGTCTGTATTTGATGCGAGAGTATCGGCCACATTTTGTAGAGTTTGATCTGCCTTATCGATACTGTTGGCAGCTGCCTGGTTAGCACTATCATGTGCAGCAGCCGTCTCGAAGGCCTTAACTGCATCTGAAACCTCGCTAGGGCTTCCGCCGGCAACAGCCTTGGCAAGCTGATGTAAAGCAGAACTGAGCTGGGGATTACCAATTGCTTGATTAGCCGCCTGCTCAATCTGTTGTGCCAGTTGCGCACGTTGTGCGGTGGTCATGCTGCTGATTTGCGATGCGAGCTTCTGTAAGGCGTTATTCAGGCCCTTGCTGTCTCCCGTGGCGAGTGCCTTGCCTGCTGCGTTCAAATTAGTGTTGGAACTGTTTCGTAGAGATGAGCTGAGAGCTGCACGCGCCTCTGCTTTGATGGTTGCCTGTGGGTCGCGCAGTTGATCGAGCTTCGCCTGTGCCTGGGCAAGGACCTGCTGCGCTTGCGCCTCATTTTTTGACTGTTGAAGTTGGGTCATGGTCTCGCTCAAGATTTTATCGATCAGCGCGCGTTCCTGCTCTGAAATCGCATTTTGGTTATTGATCGACGTTCGTACCTGGTTGATGGCCGCTACCTGCTTTGCAATACTGTTCTGAAAGGCAGCCTGCTGCTGGAGCACAGTATTCATAGGGTTGGGTAGCAATATGAGTAACGCGAGAGCGATCACGACAATGCCAAATATAATCAGACGAGTGCGCTTTGGCAACAGGGAAATTGCCGAGGGAGGTGTATGTTTGCTCAATTGCTTGAGTGCATCTCGTCGTTGTAGTATAGAAAGAGGTGCTATATCGTTGTGAAGTTCCCATGCTGTACTCAAGCGGTCATGTAATGCCAGGCGCGCATCAATCAGGCGAGCGCTACGGGCGAAGGAAGGACGATACCATAATGCAATTCCCAATGCGAAGAGCAGGGAAGCTGTGGCGATTCCAATGGCCCAGTAGAAAACGCCTGCCCACGGAATCAAGCGCGAGATGAGTAAAAGGAGGCAAGCCAGTATAATACCCGTAATTAAGCCGTTTTCCGTCCAGCGTAGCATCTGCTGTGCCCATAGCCGTCTGCGCCATGGGTGAAGGGCTTCGGTGAGCCTTTTACCGTCAGTGACACGTTGGGTGATTGCTCCATAACGTGAAGGTGCAATGGTTGCCATAAATTCCTAGCCTTTCATAACCGTCGCTGGTTTAAGTTTCTTACCTAAGAGCCGAATCCAGGACAGAAAGCGGCCAAGCTGGTTTGGCTTGACTAACACGGTACTGAGAATGAACAAGACGACTGTTACCACGAGACAAATCAGAGTATAGGCTACCCAGGGAGAGAGGTGTAGACGGAATAACGAAATGGTGCTGCCACTGCCACTCACGATACTATTGAGAACAGTGAGTGGATTTGAAGCATTCAACCACTGGATCCAAATCTTCCAACGGGGGTTGCTATTGAATGATGAGTTACCCAAAGTTAGAAAGTACACTATCCAGTATGAGAACATCCATAAGACAATGAATGTATAGGCTACCGCCGTTGAAACAGTAGGGCGATGAAAGAGCGTCGAGCAGAACAGACTAAATGTCCCTGCTGCAATTGTCGTCATAACAAAAATAACCAGCGTGCTGAGGACCTGCGTTGGAGCAACCCCTCCGAAGAAGAAAACCAGGCTGAACAGCGGAATAGATGCCGCAATTAGCAAGATTATGTTGACTAACCCCGCAATAAGTTTTCCCGCAAGCAGTGAGAATGCAGAGAGCTTAGAGCACAGGAGCAGGTCAAAGGTCTGCCGCTCCTTCTCACCATTGATGGCGGTAGATGTGAAGGCGGGAGCAATAAACGCAATCAAGAAGAGTTGTACGAATGAGAGCAAGGCGAAAAGTTGTGCTCCAATCTGGCTGAGCAAGTAACCCTGGTAGCCACCGCTGAATGCGTTTTCTCGCTGGAGGAAGCCAAAGCCCAGCAACCCCATCACCACCAAATAGATGATGATCACCCAGACGGAGCGCTCACGGCGCAGGCGCGAGCGCAGTTCTTTGGAGAGCAGTGCTGCAAATGTCATATGGAGCTAACTCCTTCCGTAATGCTCATGTAAACTTCTTCTAGACGTTCAGCAACTTTACGCGGTGCGAAGGAAACAACGGGTATGTCGTGTGTTATGAGTCCAGCAAGGATGCGACGTAGCGCTTGATCATCGCCGCTAAATTCAGCATGGATAACCTCACTTTCACCATTCTCATCCATCACGCTGCTGATTTCTGGCATCTCCTTGAGCAATTGCCTGGCGTCTGCAGCACGCTCCAAAACACGCACTTCGATGTGGAATCCTCCGCCCAGACTTTGAGTGATATGCTCAACATTTCCCGCTGTGACCAGTTGCCCCGCTCGAATAATGGCAATGTCGCTGCACATCTCGGCTAGCTCGAGAAGGATATGCGAACTGATGACGATGGTTTTGCCCATGCCTTGCAACGTCCTCAGTAGTTCGCGAAACTCCACCCTGGCTCTTGGATCAAGTCCCGAGGCTGGTTCATCAAGTAGTAGTACATCAGGATCATGGATCAGAGCACGTGCAAGGCACAAGCGCTGCTTCATACCGCGGGATAGAGTCTCAACGGGAGCATCCCGTTTCGAGGTGAGATCAAGTAGTTCGAGTAGATCTGTAACGGTACTGGCGCGTTTGCGGCGTTTCACACCGTGAATACCGGCGTAGAATTCAAGGTATTCCGCCGTAGTCAGGTCGGGGTAGACGCCAAAGAAGTCTGGCATATACCCGACTTTGCGCTGTATCGTTGCAGGCGATTGGGTGACCTCTTCGTTGTCAAACCAGACCTGGCCTGCAGTCGGTGAGATCAATGCTCCCAGAATGCGCAGCAGCGTGGTTTTACCTGCGCCGTTCGGGCCAATCAGACCAAAGATTGCTCCTTGCGGGATCTCCAGACTGAGATCCTCTAATGCATGAACAGAGCGATAATGTTTATAGACATGCTGGATTTTGATCATAACTTTGCTGTACGCACTCCCTGGTACGTTACCCGTTTCATGACATGTTGCCTAAAACATAGCCTTGCAGGTTTAGCGAAGGCTTGCCGAATGCGAATGTACTAAGTGAACTGTTCTTATTAGCAAGCTGCAACAAGATACGTCCATCTGCACCAATGTATGCACTAACATTGTTCGTTGCAAAGGTGTAGGTGCTCTGGTTGAATGAGATGGCATCCCAGGATTGCGTATGCCAATTGTATAAGTAAAAAGGCAAGGCGCCTGCATTTAAGACCGTTCCAACTTGTGCGAATAGATTGATGTTTGGGGGTTCAGTCAATGTCAAGCCATTGACCTGCAAATTAGCGATGTCAGGTACGTTGAATTCAAAAGTCATACTCCCGGTTGAGATCGTGTAGACACCGGGGAACTGAATCTGAGCGCTGTTGCCCTCGATATCAACCAATCGTCCCGCAATGTAGTTGGGCGGGAGGTCGAGCGAACCCGCGAGGTTAACATTAAGGGGCGCCTGTATAAGCGTCTCATGGAGACCCGCGGGATTGATGTCGTTGACTGTCACATTGTCGGTCGAGTCCAACGGACTCTGAGCCCAACCAATGAAAGTAACCGGCGAGCCAGGCACGAGTAACGGGTCACTATCTCTTGTAGATGTATATGGCCAGCTTGGGGTTGTAATAACATTCGTATTATTATTATATGCCGAGTTGGTACCGATTGGTTGAGCATTGATACCTAGCGGAACTGGCAGTATTGACACGGGTGGATTGCATTGACCAATACATGTGGGTGAAGAAGAAACGTAGAAACCCTCACCATCGAGTGCGAACAAAATTGCCAGGTGACGTTGCCTTTCGCTCCGAGATTGTGATGCAGGTATAAAGTCGTAAGGACCAAGTGAACCGCTGCTCGGGGCAATCAGGTCCGCGAGGGTTGCATTAGGATCGAGGGGTATGTTGCTCACTTTAAACTGAACCTTTTTCGTCTCTCCTGCTGCCAGGTGTCCGAGGCCGAACACCTGGTTGGACATCAACAAGTAGCTGTCACTAAGTCCGTAACCCAGCGTGTTTGTGACCGTGCCCATGAGAGCGCCATTTTGAAGTGTTAATTGGGAGGCGAGCCCTTTATGTATCTGCCGGTCTTGCTCTGAGAGGATCGTATGCAACGTCCAAATGTTGACGTCTTGCAGGTTCACGTCGGTTCCGCCTTGTGCTGGCTATTGCTCAAAATAGATGTGCCTTTCTCTTTGTAGGCAATTCCATAGCTGAGCAAAGAGAAGATAACGATGCTGCTTAATACGATGCGCCAACTCCAATCGCGGCGTTTCAGCCGCTTTACAAGCAAAAAACGCACGAGGCTAAGCACCAGGATATAGCCGGCAAACAAGATGGCAAGAGTCGACCACGGGGAAGGAATGGTACCCGGGAGCAGCGACTGTAATAATGAACTCATCCTATAGGCTAAAAGCGGTTGCTCCCCTCCGCTGTAGTTACCAACAGGGGAAGTACCTAAATGGGATAGAAGCCGGTCGCCCAGGCTCCGTATCAGGAGATTTTCCCAGAGAGAACCGGCTCCATGCCAACTGAAAATGGGTTCGAGCGTAGGATCGTAGGCAAGGTAAATCGTGGTTCCCTGGCCCTGTTGTGCCTGTACAATTAAAGGCGATGTGAGAGTTGTGAGGACAACCTCGCTCTTGCCAGGATCTCCTTGAGTCATTGGCGTTGCTGTGCTGATCGTAACACGAGATCGAACGCTATAAGACATGTTATCTTGTCCGGGGCGTCCTGTTCTGGACCCACCAAGTGGTAGGAGAGAGGTTCCTGCTGGTATTGTCGTTGTACCATATACCGTCACCGGTACAAGTCTCTCAGGTAGTGGACTTATCGTGCGATGCCATTCGGGTCCTCCAACTATGATGAGTGCTCCACCGTGAACGACCCAGGTTTGCAAGGCAGTCAACTGGGCTGCGCTCAGATTACTTGTCGTGAAGTTATCCAGCACGATGACGTTGAAGTTCTTCAGCACCGTTGAGAAACTGGGCATAGTACTCGCATTGAGAAACTCTGTGATGACTGAGCCCCCCTGGTTGGGCAGTGGAGCAGCGCTCAGCGGTCCAAAGCCCGAGCTTTGATCGGAGAGGATACCAACAAGAATGTCTCCGGGCATTAGTGGATTAAGTGTGGCAGTCTGGGATCCAACTACCTTACCACTGCTATCGAGCAACTTCACTGTGACGCTCTGTACATCGAAATAGAGCGGTACGTACATTGTCACCTGCTTCTGTGCACCATTAGCCAGGGTAATGGGGACCTGGTAATTTGATGGGCTGCTCGGGTTACTTTGTGCCATGAACTGAGGGTTGGGTGTTTTGAGTGAAAGGCTCCCACTGAAATCTGGGCCATCATTACGGAGTGAGACCTGCACGGGAATCCAGTTGCCGTCCTGGTAACGGGTCTCAAATCCGGCATTCACCTGGAACGATGGTCCACTTGTAACCGTTTGTGCCTGCGCTCGGGTTGGAGAGATGAAGAAAAGTAGAGCGAGTACGATGCAAGGTCCGGCAAGGGTCATGATTCGTTTATTGAAACTTCGTCGCAGATGCATGCTTTTCATAAAAGCAGTTAGTAGCGAGCCTTGCAGATGTACAGTGCGAGGCCAGGAATTTCCTGCTCCAGACTTTCCCACCCTTTTGGTTCCATGACGATTACTATGCAGCATGTTCCCAGGCCTTTCCTGTCGTGTAAGGGAGAGCTTTATGATCATTTTGTTCCGAAAACGTTATTCTTTTAGCTAACAGCATTGTTCAGGTTCAATGATGGTTTTCCAATTAAGATTGCCCCTGGAGAAGCATTCTGGTCAACTACTTGCAACAATATACGTCCATATAAATTAGTGTACGACTTAACATTCGCTATTGTAAAGGAGTAGTTATTGAGCGTAATTGCATCCCAAGAACTCTTATCCCAATTATAC
>WNEZ01002219.1_pt1 | contig 18240 bp, 17 predicted proteins | sample 5400521 | NCBI WGS metagenome assembly WNEZ01 (sample SAMN13153339, study PRJNA577476) | soil metagenome | isolation source: 120 cm saprolite under Douglas fir tree site 2 hole 1 replicate 1 | place: USA:California | collected 2015-04-18
AAAGTCTAATCGGCTAAACGGTTTAGAGGCAAGGTCCAGCTCTTTCGCATGCACGGTAGGATGCTTGCCCTCACCCTCCTGTTACATGGAGGGAGAGCACGTGAGGGACGGAGCGTCGCACATTCAACTGCGGGGTTGCACTACGCTGGAAGGGGCTACTCGCGGAAGGCGAAATTCAGCCGCAGCCCGCAAATTTCGATGATGTCGCCGTCATTCAGCCGCACCGGGCCTTGGATCGGCTTGGAATTGACAAGCGGCGTCTTGTCGCCCGGCCCGATGTAATAGCCGTCGTCGCGCCGGTTGATTTGCGCCGCGACCTCGGGCTTGAACCAGCCTTTCAACTTGACCGTCGCCATCTTCGATTTGCCGATAACCGCCAATTTGCTGGCGATCACATATTCTTTCTGGTCGGAGTTGCCGCTGAGCACAATCAGTGTGGGCATCTTCAACCGGCCCGCGAATGGCGAACGCTCGCCCATCGCCGCCGCTTGCTGCAGCATGTCGCGGCGCTGCTTGGTGTCCAACACCATCGTTTCGTTAATCTGCGGCGCAGGCTTGCGGCGCGCCGAGTCCACCGCGATGGGCATATCCCCGCTGGCATCCACTTTGATGTGGTGCTTGCCGATCCAAATCGAATCGCCGTCGTGCAGCGTGGCGCGCTCCACGCGCAAATCGTTGACGAACGTGCCGTTGAGGCTGTCCAGATCCTCGACCACCAGCCGCCCGGCCTCGAAAAACACGCGCGCGTGATGATTCGACACGGCCAGGTTGTCGACCGGCAAATCGTTGTCCGGGGAGCGCCCAATGCCCACCGGCCGGCTGCCGATCGGCACTTCCTTGACCAGCTTGTTTTCGAACATCAGGCTCAGCTTCGCCATACTACCTTCCTCCCGCGGTCCCGTTTCCGGCCGCATGTTTCCGCGCCCCCGGGCGCAGCCACGAAAACCAACCCTTGGATTCCGCTCCGATGCGCACCACGATCACGGTGATGTTGTCGGAGCCGCCGCGATCGTTCGCCAGGTTCACCAGCTTCTGCGCCGCCTTGGTGGCGTCCGGTTCGGACTGCAGGGTGCCCGCAATTTCCGGCTCGATGACCATGCGCGTCAGCCCGTCCGAGCAGAGCAGCAAGATGTCACGCGAGATCACCATGAGCTCTTCGGTGTCCACTTCCACATCCTCTTGCGAGCCTAGCGCGCGCAGCAACACGCTTTGCATCTGGCTCTCTTCCGCTTCCGCCGCGGTCAAAATCCCCTGGCGCACTTGCTCGGCCACCAGCGAATGATCGCTGGTCAACTGCTGCAGCGTTCCGCTCCGTAACAAGTAGGCGCGGCAGTCTCCCACGTGCGCGATGCTCAGTCTCGAGCCATCAATCCATGCCGCGGTCAGCGTCGCGCCCATGCCGTGCTGTTCGGTGTGCTCTTGCGCCGAAGCAAAAATCTTTTTGTTGGCCAGGTGTGCCGCGCTGCTCAACCGTTTGGTCTTCTCGCTCCACAACACTTGCTGCTCGCCATAGAGCGTTACTGCCGGATTGTCCAGTGCCTCGAGACAATGCTTAACGACTGTTTCCACTGCCAACGCGCTGGCCACTTCGCCGTGCGCTTCCCCGCCCATCCCGTCCGACAACACAAACAGGTGCAACGGGGCGACTATGCGAAAGCAGTCCTCGTTGTTGGTGCGCACGCGGCCCACATCGGTCACGCCGCCGCTCACGATCTGCACGGAAACTCCCCTGCCTTAGCCGAACACACCCGGCCTGCACGTAGCGCTGGCAACCCCGTTCCCACGCTAACAGACCTGCCGGCCTCCCGTAAGGCAATGAACCCTACTAATTACTCGCTTTTTCGCCACATTCGGGCGGTGCAAGACAAGGGGTTCGAGGTACGGTGCAGCAAAGCGGACCTCGTGCGATGATACTTTTCGTCTACAATCTCTCCATGCTCTCGTCGCATCCCGCTTGGTTATTCGTGATGTGAATTTTTCTGATGGCGAACGCCTTGCCACCGACGCCACCGGGCGCGCCTTGTTTGTCGCTCCTCTGAATCCCGGCGTAATCTACGCGACCATAGCCTCGCGGCCGACCCGCGTTTTCACTACTATCCTAACGCCCGCCGAAATTAGCTCTTCCTCTCTCCGGATTTCCTCCGCGCCCCGCTTTGCTTCGCTGGCTGATCGATTTGAACTTTCCGGCAGCGGCTTCTGTGGGGAAGCGGACGCCAACACGGTACGTGTCGCCGGGAAGCCCGCCTTGGTTCTAGCCTCCTCGCCGGCCGCTCTGATCGCGCTGCCGCCAACCGAACTGGACCCAGGTCCCGCAGCCGTCGAAGTTTCTTGCGCCAAGCGCTCTGCTCCACAGTTTTCGATCACGTTCCTGGCTTTGACCCTGGCCGCGGATTCCTCCCCGCTCGCTCCAGGCGAGCACTGTGTGCTGACCGTGCATGTCAGCGGCACCGCCGCCAAGGTCCCCCTCGAAGCACGCAATCTTTCGCCCAACGTAGCCCAGCTAGCCGGGGGCAATCCTGCGAACGCTTCCAGTAGCGGTGGCGCGCAAAATACCGCGCAATTCGAGCTCATCGGCCTCGGCCGCGGCAGCTTCCGCATTTCCGTGCGCCTTCTGCCCACGCCAACTCCCTTGCGCCCTTAGTCCCCGTCTGTGTAGATTGCTCCCAGAAACAATAAAGGCGCCCGTCCGTCTACACGCTAGGGCGAAACGGCATTCCAAACTTGGGTAGAATTGCGTGCCGGCCCCGGCCCGCCTCGCCCGGTGGGAGACGCAAACCATGCAAACTCTCTGGCAAGACATCCGTTACGCCATCCGCATGCTCACCAAGAACGCGGCGTTCAGTTTCGTGGCTATCCTCTCGCTGGCGCTCGGCATCGGCGCGAACACGACCATCTTCACCGTGGTCAATGCCATCCTGCTCAATCCACTGCCAGTGAAGGACGTCTCCCGCGTCGTCGAGGTGGACACTGTTGACTCCAAGACGCGCGTGACCGCCGCCAAAACCGTCAAGCTTGGAATGTCCTACCCGAATTTTCAGGATTATGCGCGCCAGACGCAGCTTTTCTCAGCGATGACCTGTCTGGTCGGCCCGCTACCACTGACTTGGAGCGGCGGCGCCGAACCCCGCCAGGTTCAGGGGCAAATGGTCAGCGCCAGCTATTTTGACCTGCTCGGCCTGCGCCCTGCCGCCGGACGCTTCTTCTTGCCTGATGAAGACACCAAGCCCAGCGGAAACAATGTCGCCGTGCTCAGCTACAGCCTGTGGACCAACAAATTCGGCGCGAATCCCAATGTGGTCGGCCAGACCCTTGCCCTCAACGCCACACCGTACACCATCATCGGTGTCGCCCCGCACGGCTTCAAAGGCACCTTCACCTTTCTCAACGCCGAGGAAATTTGGATTCCGGTAAGCATGTATACGCAAGTGCTCGCCGGCTTTTTTAAAGATAATTTCAACGATCGCCGCTTCCTGGCCACCACGGCCTATGGCCGTCTAAGAGATGAAGTGAGCATGGCTGGAGCGGAGGCTTCGCTTAAGACGGTTGCTGCTGGCCTCGAGAGCGCTTTCCCCAAGGATAATGCCGGCCGCAGCGTAGCTCTTACGCCTCTTGCCGAAGCCGCCGTCGGTGTCAACAATCGCAGCCAAATCACGCTCGCCGGCGGCCTCATGATGGGCATCGTTGGACTTGTTCTCCTGATTGCCTGCGTCAATCTCGCCAACTTGTTGCTCGCACAAGCCGCTAGCCGCGAGAAAGAAATTGGAGTCCGAGCGGCCATGGGTGCCAGTCGCGGCCGCGTCATCCAGCAACTCCTCACCGAAAGCATGGTGCTGGCCTTTCTCTCCGCCCTCGCCGGCATGGCCATCGCGTATGGTGGGCGCTCGGTATTGTGGTCGTTCCGTCCCCCATTTGTCGCGGACAGCGACCTCGACCTTGGCTTCGATTCGCACGTCCTGCTATTTACCACGGGCGTCGCGCTGCTCACCGCCGTGTTAATCGGCGTCGCTCCGGCGCTGAAGGCCGCGCGCCCCAACATCATCGAAGTTTTGAAAGTGGGCGGCCGCGGCAACACCGTCGGATGGGCGAGCAGCCCTTTCCGCAGCATGCTGGTGGTCACCGAAATTGCTCTCGCGCTCGTCGCGCTGGTTGGCGCAGGCCTTTTCGTTCGCAGCATGCAAAACGCGCAGGGCATCGATCCAGGGTTCGAATCCACCAACCTCTTCATGTTCAATTTCGATCTCGGCGCTTTGCACTACGATGAAGGTCACGGCCAGCAATTTTTCCGCGCCGCCATCGAGCGCGCCCAAGCCTCTCCCGGCGTCCAGTCCGCCACCATCGCCGATGCCCCGCCGTTCCTCGGGGGATTTGCACGCACCATTTTCCCGGAAGGGCAGGATGAAGCCTCCGGCTATCGCGGAACGCTGACGCAACTCAACGACATCGCTACGACCTATTTCGAAACGCTCCGTATTCCGCTCGTCGGCGGGGGCGAATTCACCGATTCCGATCGCGCAACCACCAAGCCCGTAGCCATCGCCAATGAAGCAATGGCCAAGCATTTCTGGCCCAATGAAAATGCCGTCGGCAAACGCTTCCACTTCTTCGGCGATCCCACGCTGCGCGAAATCGTCGGCGTGGTTCGCAACACGGTGGTGAACAACATCGGAGAGGAGCCGCAGCCGCTTGTCTACTTGCCGCTGGCGCAAAACTATTCTCCCGCGGTGACCCTGCAAGTGCGCACCAATGGCCGGCCCGAAGCGGTAATCTCGGGCGTACGCGCCCAGGTGCAATCGCTCGATTCGAATCTCGCCCTAACCAACGTGCAAACCATCGGTGAGCTTATGAGCCAGGGCCTGTGGGCTCCCCGCATGGGCGCAGCGTTACTTGCTGTCTTCGGCGCGCTCGCGCTCATCCTCGCAGTGATCGGTGTGTACGGCGTCCTCTCCTATTCCGTCAACCAGCAAACCCGCGAAATTGGCATTCGCATAGCCATGGGCGCGCAAACCGGCCAGGTACTTGGCCTCGTAGTCGGTCAGGGTATGCGCCTCGCCGCCGCGGGCCTGGCGCTCGGCTTGCTCGTCGCCTTCGCCGTCATGCGCCTGCTCGGCAGCCTGCTCTTCGGCGTCAGCGCCCACGACCCACTTACGTTCGGCGCCGTCTCCTTAGTCCTGGCCTTGGCCGCAGTGCTCGCCTGTTACATTCCCGCGCGCCGCGCCACCAAGGTCGACCCCATCATCGCTTTGCGTTACGAATAGACCCTTTCCCTTTGCGCTTCGACAAAAGTAGTGCAATCGTTCCTGTCGAAGCACAAGGGAAGCAACCGTTCGCAGCTAAACGGCGTCTCCTTAATCGGTACGACGCTTCACGTCGCATCCTAGAGAGCACCTTGTGTTCAGCGACCTTCTCTTCCGCATCCGCGCTCTGTTCCGCCGAAAAACGGTGGAGTCTGAACTCGACGCCGAACTCCGTGCGCATCTGCAACACGAAGCAGAAAAGTATGTAGCGTCAGGCGTGTCCCGAGACCAGGCCATGCGGCGCGCCCGCCTAGCTCTCGGCGGCCTTGAGCAAACCAAAGAACAATGCCGCAACGCCCGCGGCATCAGCTTCCTCGAAACTCTCCCCTACGATGCGCGCCTCGGCCTGCGCATGCTCCGAAAATCGCCTGGCTTCGCCGCCGTCGCCATCCTCACCCTCGCTCTCGGCATCGGCGCCAACACCGCGATCTTCAGCGTCGTACAAGCCGTCATCCTGGCGCCCCTCCCCTATCGCGAGCCAGATCGCCTGGTCATGGTCTGGGAGAACAATCCGCGCTTTCCACGCGTTTGGGTTTCCCATCCGAACTTTCTGGATTGGCAGCGCACCGCTCGCTCCTTCCAACAAATGGCGGCGTTCTGGGAGCAAGGACTTGATCTCACAGCTCCAGGCACACCGGAACATCTCAACGGCAAGCAAATTTCTTCGGGTTTCTTCAGCACACTAGACGTGGAATTGGCGCTCGGTCGTGAATTCTCGCCTGAGGAAGACCACCACGGCGGAGCCCCGGTCGTTATCATCAGCAATCGTTTGTGGAGAAATCGCTTTGCTGCCAGCCCTGAAGTGCTCAGCCACTCCTTAACCCTGAATGGAGTCGACTACTCCATCGTGGGAGTCACGCAGCCCGGGTTTCGTTTGGAGCGCGACGCCGATGTTTACGTCCCGCTCGCACAAGGCGATCCCATGGTCCTCAACAATCGCGCCACCCACGCCATCTACTCCATCGGACGCCTGAGAGTCGGAGTAAACGCGTCTCAGGCACAAGCAGAGATGACCGCCATCCAAAATGGCCTCGATCAGCTCTATCCCGAAGACAATCGCGATCTCGGAATTTATATCGAGCCTCTCAAGCAAGAAATCGTTGGAGACGTCGGCGAGACGCTCCTGCTGTTGTTGGGAGCCGTCGGCTTGGTCCTGCTGATCGCATGCGCCAATGTCGCCAGTCTGGTGCTTGCACGTTCGGCCTCGCGTGCGCGGGAATTCGCCATTCGCTCGGCCCTTGGCGCGAATCGCGCTCGGTTGGTGCGCCAGGTGCTTACGGAAAATGTGCTTCTCTCGCTGGCCGGTGCCGGTCTGGACCTCCTCATTGCATCGTTAGCGGTGAAATCGGTGCTTGCCGCGGCTCCGGACCTACTGCCGCACAGCGAAAACATCAGCGTGAATGCTCTCGTCCTGCTCTTTACGTTGGCAGTGTCGATTACCGTTGGCATTCTGTTTGGTCTCGCCCCGGCCTTGAAAAGTTGGAACGCCGATCCACAATCCTCTCTGAAAGAAGGCGGCCGCGGCTCTACAAGCGCGCATCACCGCGCGCAAAGCAGCCTCGTAATTGTCCAAATGGCTTTGACGCTCGTTTTGCTGGTAGGCGCCGGCCTGCTCCTCCGCACGATCCGCCAACTATGGGAAGTCAATCCCGGCTTTGATGCCCAGCACCTCATCACCTTCCGAGTAGGAGTCTCGCGTTCCCTCACGAAAACCGCAGCAAGCACTCGAATTGCCTATCAGCAGCTGATCGACCGCATCCGGCAAATTCCCGGCGTGCAGGCCGCCGACTTCACGGATGTCGTTCCACTGAGCAGTCAGGGCTACACCCTGCCCTTCTGGATCGGCGCGCAGAAACCCACCTCTCTCCAAGCCGCTCCGCGTGTAGCCGGATTACTTACCGGCCCGGATTACTTCAAAGCAATGGGAATACCGTTGCTTCGCGGCCGCTTTTTCACTCCGCAAGACACCACCAACTCTCCCTGCGTGTTCGTCATCGACAGCGTTTTCGCGCAAAAGTACTTTCCGGATAGCGACCCCATCGGCCAGACCGCCTCAGTCGGATTCGCGACAATGGGGCCTTGCGGCATTGTCGGCGTCGTTGGCCACGTCAAGCTCTGGGGGCTTAAGGACCCTCCCAGCATCGCTCCGCAAAATCAGTTGTACGTTTCCCTTTACCAGGATCCCGACCAGTGGGTAGCGTCAAATTATCCAGACACGACGGTGGTCGTTCGCACGCCGCTAGACCTTTCCGCCTTGCTGCCGGCGATCAAGAACGCCGTCTATGCATCGGGCAGCGACCAGCCCGTCTTCGACGTCCAAACCATGCAGCAGATCGTTTCGCAATCCATGTCCTCGCAGCGTTTTCCAATGATTCTCTTGGGATCCTTCGCGGGACTGGCGTTGCTCCTCGCCTCCGTCGGAATCTACGGCGTGATTTCGTATTCGGTCACCCAGCGCGTGCACGAGATTGGCATTCGCGTGGCGCTCGGGGCCGAGAAGCGTAATATTTTCCGCCTGGTAATTGGACAGGGTCTTCGGCTGGTTCTTGCTGGCCTCGCTGTCGGGGCGGCCGCAGCGCTCATTCTCGCCCGTCTGCTGTCGAGCTTCGCGCACCTGCTGTATGGCGTCGGAGCAGGCGATCCCGTAACGTTCATCGCCGTATCGCTCCTGTTGACTGGCGTGGCCATTTTGGCGTGCTATTTGCCGGCCCGCAAGGCAACGCGGGTCGATCCCATGATTGCTTTGCGCTACGAATAGAACCCGTTGCACCAAGGCACAGAACCCGCAAACACGGCGAAACCGTAAATCCTTTCTAACTCCATCTATCAGACGGAAACATATTGCGTCTATATTCGTATCCTTGTTACGGAGACATCCATGCGGAACCTGTTGCAAGACCTGCGCTTCGCTTTTCGCCAGTTTCGGAAGTCGCCCGGCTTTGTTATCACCGCCATTCTCTCCCTGATGCTGGGCATCGGCGCCACCACCGCTATCTTCAGCGTTGTCCATGGCGTACTGCTCGATCCCTACCCGTACAAAAACAACGACCGCATGGTGCACGTGCAGCTCAACGATAAGAACGGCCGGGGACCCCTGCTGTTCGTGAACGCCACGGGATCTAAGGAACTGCGGCAGACCAAGTCCATCGAAGACTTCTTTCTGCAGAATAGCAACCAGCAGAATCTGACTGGCGATCAGGTGCCCACTTCCGTCAACGTTGGTTCGTACTCGCCCAACCTGTTTGAATTCATGGGCGTGCCGCCGCTGCTGGGGCGCGAATTCACGGAGGCCGATGCTCCCAACGGCAGCGCCGCCCCTGTCGCCGTGCTCAGTTATCTGTTCTGGCAGCGGCAGTTCGGCGGCAGCCGCGACGTGGTGGGAAAAACCCTTGAGCTGGACCACAAGATTTATACCGTCATTGGCGTTGTTCCGCCGCGCTTCACCTGGGGCGATTCCGACGTGTACCTGCCGGAGGTTTTGAGCGCCGACCCTCACGAATACCGCCTTTCCTTTGTGCGTCTGAAACCTGGCACGAAATTCCCCGCCGCGGAAGCGGAGTTCCAAGTCCTGGCCGACGAGTTTGCGAAACAAGACAAGAATTATCCACAGGACCGCAAAGTCAAGATCGTTACTCTGAACGAAGAAGTGCTGGGCAAGTTTGCCGGAACGCTGACCCTGCTGTTCGGCGCGGTACTCGCGCTGCTGATCATCGGCTGCGCCAATGTCTCAATCTTGCTGCTGGCGCGCGGAACGGCGCGGCAGCACGAACTGGCGGTGCGCGTTTCCGTTGGCGCGGGACGCGCCCGGCTGATTCGCCAGTTGCTGACGGAATCGGTCGTGCTGTCGGTCGCGGGCGCGGCGCTGGGCGTACTGGCTGCGTACAAAGGCGTCGCGGCGCTGGCCACGTTTCTTCCCTACTATTCCTTTCCGCATGAGGCCGCCATTCACGTGAACGCCGCGGTGCTGGCGTTCAGCGCGGCGGTGGCGCTGCTGACCGGAATCCTGTTCGGTGTTTCGCCGGCCTGGCAGCTTTCGCGGCCGCAGCTTGTAAATTTGATCCAGGCGAACAGCGCGAAGCACTCCGGCAGCACGCACAACCGGAATACGCACCGGCTGCTGATTGCCGGCCAGGTGGCGCTGACGCTGGTGCTGCTGGCCGCGGCGGGCGCGGCGATGCGCGCGTTTGTGGCGCGCATCCACACCCCGCTGGGATTCGAGCCGGACCATGTGATTGCCATGAACATCGGTTTCCCGAAAGGGGCGAATCCCACGTGGGAAGGGCGGGTGAATGCGAACGAATTGGTGCGCAAGACGGTCACCGAAGTTCCGGGCGTGGACACCGCCAGCGTTTCCACCACGTGGTTCCCGGGATTCGGCGGCTTCACCGCGAAAATCGAAGTGCAAGGCAAGCCGTCGCTGACCGACGCGCAGGCCGTGCTTTGCCTGGCGAGCCCGCAGGAATTTCTGACCCTGCGCATTCCCTTGCTAGCGGGGCGCGTGTACGACGAAGCGGAGACGATGCGTGCGGCGCACTTCGCCGTGGTCAACCAGTCTTTCGTCAAACAATTCATTGGCGATGGCGATCCGTTTGGGCAGAGCGTGCGCAGCCCCATGCTGAAGTTCGAGCGCCCCTCGCTACTGCTGGCCTCCGCGCCGGACGAATGGCTGCAAATCATCGGAGTTGTCGGCGACGCCCGAAATGACGGCTTGGACCATCCCATAAAGCCGGCGATCTTCCTGCCGTACAGCTTTGTGTTGCCTCCGGACGAAGCGCTCCTGGTGCGCGCTACCGGGAATACGGACGTGGTCCTGCGGGCGATCAAGGAGCGGCTGCGGCAATTGAATCCGGAGATGGTGGTGGGCAACACGCACACGCTGATGTGGTGGCTGGAGACGCAGGGCTGGGGCCAGGAGCGATTTATCGCCACGCTATTCTCGCTGTTTGCGGTGCTGGCCCTGGCGCTGGCGGCCACCGGCCTGTACAGCGTGGTCTCGTTCGCGGTGAACCAGCGGACGCAAGAAGTAGGCATTCGCATGGCGCTCGGCGCACCGCGGACAAGCATCATCCGGCTAGTGCTGGCGTCGACGGGGACCATGCTCGGATTTGGGCTGGCCATCGGCCTGGGCCTGAGCGTGGCGCTGAACAAAGTGGTAGTGTCGTGGGCGAACGGAAGCTCGCGCGATCCCCTCACGCTGCTGGCCTCGGCGCTGCTCCTGCTGCTGGTAGCCGTCGCGGCCTGCGTAGTGCCAGCCTGGCGCGCCGCAACGATCGATCCGATGCGCGCGCTGCGCACCGAATAGAAGAAGCTGTCATACCGAGCCCTAGCGACGGATCTGCTGTTTCCCCTTTGTGCCAGAATTACGGTTGGTTTGCGAGCGGTTGCAACCCCGCATTTAGCACGGGTTGGACTAACTCGATGGCTACCGACACGAACTCTTCCGCGGGGATCTGCTCAGGTGCGTTGACCCACTGTTTCACAGCGCCATAGATTGTCCAGCTCGCCGCCGCGGCTATCATTTCAGGAGAGATGCGGCGCTCTTGCGGGTGCTTTCGGAACCCTTCCAGCAAGACGAGGCGGATCTGGTCGATTACCGTGGCCTCCACGAATGGCTCGAATTGCAGCCGATCGGAGGAGTGCGACTTCTGCAGCTCCAGCAGATAATCGCGGACAGCCAGGATAATGGCTTTGAATGCCGAGGAGCAGGTGCCATCGAATCCCGCATTGCGCTCGGAGAGCCGTTGAAGAAAGCTTACGCGAATCAATTCTTCAAGCAGAGCGAACTTGTCCGGGTAGTGCGCATAGAAGGTTGCGCGGTTCAGGGTGGCGCCCTCGGTTATGTCCTGGACCGTGATGTCGTCGAAGCCCTTTTGTTCCAATAGCCTGCGCAGGGCATCCTGCAGCAGTTGGCGTGTCCTGCGGATGCGCGGATCCAAGCGATCACATTGCTCCTGAAGCATCGTTTCCCCTCTACACCTAATGATAGCAGATAGCAACGACCGTTATCTAGCCAACGCCTGACGCCCTTTCTATCAGATAAGCAACATGTGTTGACGTCATGGCTGGCGTCGTGTTACGATGTAACCGACATATGATGCGTATGCATCGAATGATGTATTGGATGAACCACCATGGCAACGCTACTCAAGCCCGCACTACTCAAGATTGATTCCAGTCCGATGGGAGAGCGGTCCGTCTCCCGGAAACTTACCGCCGCGTTCGCAAAGACCTGGACCAAGGCCCATCCCGGCGGGACGGTCATCTCGCGGGATCTGACCACGCTACACATCCCTATTGTTGACGGCGCCTGGGTGGCTGCCGCATATACGCCCGAGGGCGCCCGCACCGCGCAGCAGAAGGATGCGCTGGCCGTGTCCGATTTTCTGATTGCAGAGTTGCAGCAGGCGGATGAGTATGTCGTTGGAGTGCCGATGCACAACTTCAGCATTCCCTCTACGCTGAAGCTGTGGGTCGACCAGGTCGTGCGCATGGGCAAGACCTTCGCGTATAGTGCGTCAGGCAGGCAGGGGTTGCTGACCGGGAAGAAAGCCACGCTGCTGATTGCGAGCGGCGGAGTGTACGACCAAGGCAGCGCTGCGGAGGCCCTGAACTTCGTCACACCATATCTGCGCACCATCTTCGGATTCATGGGCATCACAGACGTAAACATCATTGCTGCCGGAGGGACCCAGAAATTGATGACCGGAGAAGTTGATTCGCAAACTTTCCTGGCGCCTTCGCTTGCGAAAGTGCACGCACAGGCCAGTCTGTAAGAGAAACGAATCCACGCATAGGAGACGGAGATGAAGATTGCATCGACCATCGCACGCTATTTGCTGGGGCTCATCTTTCTTGTGTTTGGCTTGAACGGATTCCTGCACTTTATTCCCATGCCGCCCCCGAAGGGGTTAGCGGCCCAGTTTGGCGGCGCGATTTTCGCTTCGCATTACTGGGTCGTGATTTTCAGCATTCAAGTCCTTGGCGGCGTGCTGCTTTTGGTGAACCGGTTTGTGCCGCTAGCGCTTATCTTGCTGGGACCGGTGATCGTGAACATCTTTTTCTTCCACGCGCTAATGGCCCCCGAGGGCCTTCCTCTGGCAATCGTTGTGGTCGCGCTGTGGTCGATTCTCGCCGTGCGCTACAAACAATATCTCTCCGGAATCTTCGTTCAGCGCGCGGCATAAAGCCTGAGCAAGTAGCGGAATTCTAAACCAGCGGTTTGCCGGGGGGTGGGCCCCCTCCTCCGTTCCGCTGTGGCTCATCGGCGCCACGCGCGTCCAGTTCGACACCCGGCTCTCGTCGAAGCGTCGGCTATCCCGCAACTTCAGCACACGACATCCTGCTCGCCGAGAAGCACTTACGCGGCGCAACTCATTTCCGTGCGGCTTGGCTCCACGATTGCTTCCAACTTGACTGTTGCCTTTCACGCAGCATCCGCACGGCGCTTCGGCTCGGGCCGCGCGGATGTCGTACACTAATTTCCTCTCAGGACAACCATGTCGACGCGCCAGAAAAGCCAACTGAAAATCGAAGGACGCCCGGTGTGGGCGGAAGTCTCCGCGTCCGCGCTCACCTACAATCTCCGCGCCATCCGCGACTTCGTCAATCCTCCAGACGAAAAGCGCAAAACGCCGTGCAAGGTGCTCTCCATCGTCAAGGGCAATGGCTACGGCCACGGTGGGCCGCAGGTCGCCAGGATCCTCGAGAAGGCCGGCTCCGACTGGTTCGGCGTCACCTGCACCAACGAAGGCATCGACGTCCGCAAAGCCGGCGTGCGCAAACCCATCCTGGTGCTAACGAGTTTCTGGCCCGGCGAAGAAGCCAACCTCCTGAAGTACAACCTGACTCCCGTAGTCCATCGCTGCGAGCAGCTAAAGGCGCTGGATCGCGCCGCAGCGAAGCGCTCTCCACGCAAACCGGCTTCCTTCCACTTGAAAATCGACACCGGCATGAACCGCCTCGGCATCGCCGTCAGCGATGTGGAATGCTTCGCGGGCCAACTCGCAAAATGCAAACATCTGCGACTCGGCGGCGTAATGACGCACTTCGCTTCCTCCGAAGCGTTCGCGCCGTCGCCGGAAGGCCAGCAAACTCTCGAGCAGGAACAGGGCTTCTACAACGCGCTCGACCGACTGCGCAAGCTCGGTATCGACACTGGCATCGTGCACATGGCCAATAGCGCCGCCATCGCCGCGCGCCCGGAGAGTTGGGGAGATATGGTGCGCCCCGGCGTCATTCTTTACGGCTATCATCCCGGCTACGACCCGCCGGAGCAGCGCCCAGAAGCGGAACGCCGCCTGCCGCTGAAGCCTGTGATGAGCCTGCGCACGCGCATCATTAGCTTGCGCCGCGTTTCCGCCGGTGCCGGTGTGGGCTACGGAGCAAAATTCACTGCGCAGCGTTCGTCCGTGATCGCGGTTCTCGCCGCCGGCTATGGCGACGGCATTCACCGCTCGCTTAGTAACAGCCGCGGCTGCGTGCTCGTGCGTGGCAAGCTCGCGCCCATCATCGGTATCGTCTCCATGGACGTAACCATGATCGATGTCACCGACGTCGCCAACACCGAAATCGGCGATGTCGTCACCATCTACGGTACCGACGGCGAACACGTGCATCCAGCGAACGCCGTCGCCCGCAGCATCGGCACCGTCACCTCCGATCTCCTCTGCGCCGTAACCGCCCGCGTCCCACGCGTCTATGTCTCCTGACCATCAACAGCAATACATTGCGCGCTGTGGTTGAGGTACACTCTGAAGTTTGCTGACCGCGCTTTGCTCGCGCTGTCGCGCGCACACACATGAATCGCATAGCCGCCATTCTTCCCGCCGCTGGTCTCGGAACGCGCATGGGCGCTGAGACGCCCAAACAATTTTTGGAACTAGATGGCGTGCCGATTGTGATTTGGAGTTTGCGGCGCATCGCTTCCTGCGATTTGGTGACCGACATCATTGTGGCTACTCGCGGTGACGATGTAGCAAAGCTGGAAGAACGGGTCCGAAAGGAAAAATTCAAGCAAGGCGTGCGCGTGGTGCGCGGCGGGGATTCGCGGCAGGATTCGGTGGCGAAGGCGTTAGAGTTGGTTTCCAACGATACCGAAATTGTCTTGGTGCACGACGCCGTGCGGCCATTCGTTACCCGGGAGCAGATTGTGCGGGTGATTGAAGAGGCGCGAAGCTGCAGAGCGGCGATTCTGGGAATTCCGGCGATGGACACGGTAAAGGAAGTGAAGCGCGCGAGCTTGCCTGAAGATGTGGCGCTGATTACCGCAACGATTCCGCGTGAGCGCATCGTGCTGGCGCAGACGCCGCAGGCATTTTCTACAAAATTGTTGAAGGAAGCATTCGCGCGGGCACTGGCGGACGGGGTGAGCGCCTCCGACGAAGCGGGCTTGGTGGAGCGGATGGGTCACGATGTGCACGTGGTGCTGGGCTCCGAGCGCAACATGAAGATCACAAAGCCAGCGGACATGGAGCTGGCGCGGTTTTATATGGAACGCGAGAAGCAGAAGAAATGAGCGTGCGCTGCGGCATTGGGTACGACCTGCATCGCCTGGAAGCGGGTCGAAAATTAATTGTTGGCGGGATTGAGCTGCCGTTCGACAAAGGGTCGGTGGGGCATTCGGATGGGGATGTGCTGGCGCACGCGCTTTGCGATGCGCTGCTGGGCGCGGCGGGGCTTGGGGATATCGGGACGCATTTTCCGGACACGGATCCGAAGTGGAAAGGCGCGAACAGCTTGATTTTTCTGGAGCAAGCGAAGAAGTTGCTGGCCGAAAAGAATTTGGCGATCGAGCACGTCGATGCAGTGGTGATTACGGAAAAACCGAAACTGGGTCCGCATTTTCCAAAGATGCGGGAGGCGCTGGCGCGCGCGCTGGGCGTGCCGGCGGAGAAGATTCACCTGAAGGCAAAGACGAATGAAGGTGTGGACGCGATCGGGCGCGGGGAAGCGATTGCGGCGCACGTGGTGGCGACGATTTCGGGGCGATAGTGAAGGCGGCTTTCTGCTCGGGTTCAAACGTTTTTGGCAAGTTCGCGACGTTGAGATCCTTCGGCTATCCTCGTCGGATAGCCTCAGGATGACACCGCGCTCCTAATTGAGTCGTTCTCATGACGGATTCCTGCAAATGATTCCGGACCAGATGGAGAATTCGCCTGCGCTTGCGGTGAATCCGTTTGCCGCTGCGGATGTGGCTGCAATTCTGCGGGAGCAGGGGTGGACTGCGAGGGAGTTGTCGGCGGAGCAGGTTGCGTGGTGCGAGCACGCCGCGGCGATTTTGGGGACGCAGGCTGCGGATCGCGAGGCGCTTGCGGAATTGTTGTTGCTCGTCTTTCATTACGATTCGCGGGAAATATTGGCGCGCGTGGAGAGCCACGTAGTGTTGTCGCGCTATGCGGCGCGGGATGTTTTGCGACAGCTTGCGCTGTTGCTGCTTGAGGGAGCGGCGCTCGACTCCGAGCGATTTAAAGAGATCATCACTGCGTTGAAAGAACGATTGGATATTCGGGGGCGCGAGTTGTTTCATCCGATTCGGCTGGCGCTGGCGGGGCGGGCCGGCGAGGGGGAACTGGACCGCGTGATTTTGCTTTTGGACGAGGCGGCGAGTGCGTCGTTTACGGTGCGGGTGAAATCAGCACGCGAACGGATGTTGGAGTTTTGCGCGGCGCTGGATTGAGGGGAATGGGTTGCCAAGCACTTGCGGTTGAGGTCCTTCGGCTACCCTCGTCGAGTAGCCTCAGGATGACACGTCAGGGCGAGGCGCTTGTTGGTGACGGATTTCAATCATGGATCGATTGACGGGGATACATGCGGTGCGGGAGGCGCTGGAGGCGGGGCGGGCGTTTGACCGCATTGTGATTGCGCGCGGGCGGCAGGACACACGCATGGAAGAAATCGTAAAGCTGGCCCGGCGCAACAACATTGCCGTGCGCTTTGAGGACCGCGGACAGCTCGACCGGTTGGCGGACTCGAAAGATCATCAAGGCGTCGTGGCGCTGGCAGCAGCGCGGGCGGCGGCTACGCTCGGGGATATTCTTGCGGCGGCGAATGCTGGGCCGGGAAAAGGCGAAAAAGGGCTGATCGTTTTGCTGGACGGAGTGGAGGACCCGCACAATCTAGGGGCGATTATTCGGACGGCATTAGCTGCGGGCGCGGACGGCGTGGTGGTTCCGGAGCGGCGCGCGGCGGGATTGACGGATACGGTGGCGCGGGCTTCCGCGGGGGCGCTCTCGCACCTGCCGGTGGCAAAGGTCACGAATTTGGTGCGGACGATGGAAGAGTTGAAGGAAGCGGGCTACTGGCTGATTGGCTTGGATGAGGACGCGGACAAGAGTTATACGCAAGCGGACTACACATCGCCAGTGGGAATCGTTCTCGGCGGCGAAGGCAAGGGATTACACGAACTAACGCGAAAGCGATGCGATTTTGTGGTGTCGTTGCCGACGGTCGGGCCGGTGAAATCCCTGAATGTTTCGGTGGCGGCGGGCGTGGTGTTATTCGAGGCTGTGCGGCAGAGGAAGGAAAAGTCTTAGTCGCGTTCGCGTTCGCTTTCGCTTGGTTCCTGTTTGACTTTGGCTTTTATTAGCAATGCGCCTTAGGACCTTTTGTGAACCTGAATCTCTCTGACTGGAAATCTGCGTTTATAACAGCGTTCGTATTGCTGGGAATTGCTGCGTTCATCGTTTTTGTGATTCATCCCGGAGGATTCGAGGGGCAAATTGGCTGGTTCTTCGGCCTGTTACCCGGTGCGATTGTTGGTGCAGCCGTTTCTGGCCGCATCCACCATGTGACTCCAGTCCTGGAACCATTTGCGTTTTGGGGTTCAATTGTCGGCGTCAGCCTCCTCTGGTATTTCGCTGTAAGCTACGCCGTGATTAAGTCCTGCCGCCTAGTTTTTCGCGTATTCAAGAATTGATGACGCAGACACCGCATCGCTCGGGCGCGTGCCGAATGATAATCGCAACTACTTGTCGTATTGGATTAGGGAGAAGACGTCGAGGGCGGGGAGCTTTTTGCGGCCGTTGAGGAAGGTTAGTTCTACGGCGAAGGCGGCGCCCTCTACGACCCCGCCGAGTTGCTGTACCAGCTTTACGGTGGCGGCGGCGGTGCCGCCGGTGGCGAGGAGATCGTCGCAGATGATGACGCGGTCACCGCGCTGCACGGCGTCTTCGTGGATTTCGAGCGTGTCCGTGCCGTATTCGAGGGCGTAGGAGACGCTGGCTGTTTTTGCGGGGAGTTTTTTGGGTTTGCGCACGGGGACGAAGCCTGCGCCGAGGCGGTACGCTAGCGCGGGAGCGAAGATGAAACCGCGGGCTTCGATGCCGGCGACAATATCTATCTTGTGGCTGTTATAGTGCTCGCACAAGCGATCGATCAGAATGTGGAAGCCCTTTTTGTCCTTCAGCAGCGTGGTGAGATCGTAGAAGAGGATTCCGGGCTTGGGATAATCGGGGACTTCGCGGATTAGCTTCTTGAGATCGTTCATTCGGCTGGCTCCTCGCTGCGTTAATCCGTGATGCTAAAATCGTCGGCGTACTTCGAATCGATCTCCGCGTCTTCCTCCGCGACGCCACTCACGCTTGCGCCCCAGGGGCCGCGTTCGAGCACGGAACGCAACTTGACGAGGTGCTCAGCGGTCCCGATGGCGTAGACTTCGACGCGGCCGTCCGGCAAGTTTTTCGTGTAGCCGCTCACGTGGAAGCGCTCCGCGGCACGTTGCGCGAAATAACGGAAGCCGACACCTTGCACGATTCCCGAGACGAAATAGCGCCTGGCTTGTTTGGGCTCGCTCACAAAGCGGTAGATTGTAGCAGAGAGTGAAAGGACCCGGGGGGCGTTCCGTGTGGCAGCGGTATTTGGGGTAAGCTTTTGTGCTGGAGGGTCGAGGCGGCTTCGGAACGGTTGCACTGCATCCAAGCTAAGTTATGAATCCCTTGGCTGAGGTTAT
>WNEZ01004913.1_pt1 | contig 18235 bp, 13 predicted proteins | sample 5400521 | NCBI WGS metagenome assembly WNEZ01 (sample SAMN13153339, study PRJNA577476) | soil metagenome | isolation source: 120 cm saprolite under Douglas fir tree site 2 hole 1 replicate 1 | place: USA:California | collected 2015-04-18
GCTTTGAAGCTTTGCAAGCGAGGCGTCACATTATGGATCGCGCTCAGACGCTTGGAAACTTCGCGCTGTCTTCGGCGGCTGCCCATGACTGGCCGCAGGCTATCTCGCAGTTACAAGAAGGATTGAAAATCTGCGGCGACTGCAGCGCGTTAGCCCTGCTGCATAAAAATCTAGGACTCGTCTACTGTCGGTCTGGAGATTTAAAGAATGGCCGCGTTGAGCTACTAGAAGCGCTAAAGCTCACGCCTAAGGATGCGGATATCACAGCCGCTCTTCAGGTACTCGAAAAACTTAGTAAAGGACGATAGCGATCGATCCGTCGATTCTTGAGTCATTTCACAAGCGCAGCAATCTTCAGACTCGGACAGCAATAACGCTCACGTTCGGGTCGGTCGCTTGCGCGGGCAGGTCCACCTGGAGTTTACCCTCTGATTGGCGGACCTTCAGCGGCCGGCCGTTCGCCAGCAAATACGCTGAAAGCACTTTTGGTTGCAGGCCACTGATCTCGAGGGGTCCGGATGGCCATTCGAAAACGTGGATGAAAATTTTGTCTTTCTTCGCCGTTACTCTAATAGACGGAACGCCCTGAATTGCTCCATACGTAGTTCCGTAGATCGAATCCCCATTGATTGCGAGCCAGTCGCCGATTGCACGGAGGCGATCCTGAAATTCCGGCTGAATCACGCCGCCAGGCTGCGGACCCACATTTAGCAGAAAGTTTCCGCCACGGCTGGCCACTTCCACCAAAGATCGAATGAGCATCTGAGCTGACTTGTACTCGTGATCGTGTGCGTTGTAAGCCCAGGTGTTATTGATGGTCATGCAGGTTTCCCACAACTGAAAGTCCTCGGGCTTTGGAATGGTGGTCTTCAACTTCTGTTGGACGCTGGTGTCGACGGCGTTAAAGTGCACATCCTTGGTGGGGATGGCACTAGGAATAAACTGTTCCGGGGTCTGATAATCTCCGGGGAGACCAATTCGATCGTTCACGAGCGTCGCTGGTTGCAGTTTCCGAATCAGGTCTAAGAATCGAATCCCGCCATATTTCTCCTGGTGAAAAAGACCGTCGAACCAAATTAGCACGACCGGACCATAGCCGGTCAAAAGCTCGGTCAGTTGCAACTGCATGTAGTCCAAATAGAGAGGCCATTCTGGGCGCGCAGGTTCACCGTTCCAGTTTTCTTTTGTCAATTTCGATGTATCGCGGAACGCCGGGTGATGCATATCGGGCGGCGAATAGTAGAAACCCAGAGGCATGCCTCGCTCTTTGCAAGCGTTCGCCAACTTCTTGACGATGTCCTGGCCGTAGGGAGTGTTGGTGACCTTGTAGTCCGTGAAGGACGTATCAAACATGCAGAAGCCATCGTGATGTTTGGTAGTGAACACCATGTACTGCTGGCCGGCAGCGCGGGCCAGATCGACGAAGGCGTCAGGATCGAACTTAACTGGATTGAATCGCTTGGGAAGCTCCCGGTACTCCTCTTCCGTTATGCCGCCGGCGGTTGGCTTCATAATCGCCCAAGAGGCTTCGACACTGGCGAGCGAATAAGGTCCCCAGTGAATGAACATTCCAAATTTCGCATTTCGATACCAGGTCGTGCGGTCCTCCTCGGCGCCGAAAGCCAATCCAAGGCCCGGCGCGAAGGAAAGTGAAGACGCGGCGAGTGCAAGCTTTATGAAATCTCGTCGATCGTGTGAGTAAGCGCTCATGTTCCGTAGTCTCCAGTTTTGAATGCGTAACAGTCAATCGAGATGAAAAACCTCTTCCATCTCTGCCCACCACTCGCCCTGTTGCCGTGTCGATAGAGGTTCCTGCATCGGCTCCATGACCGCCCACCACTCCTGAGTCTTGGCGTGCGCAGCCATTTTGCTCCAGTCACTCTTCAAGTCGCTTCCGTGGTACTCGAAATAACTGAAGAGGACGCCGTCCTTGAGGTAGATGGAATAGTTTCTGATGTTGCATTCCGCAATCTTTGCCAACACTTCCGGCCAGACCGCGGCGTGATATCGCTTGTAGGCTTCCTCGCTGCCTGGCTTGAGCCTGATCGTCATTCCAAAGCGCATCATCGATGCCTACCCTGGTTCAGTCCTTAGAATGTCCGCGAAAACTAGAACGGATCACCGTCATTTAAGCGCTTAAATTTCCTTGACTGGAGCTTATACGCGACTATACTTCGCGGTGTCAAGATTTAAGCGCTTACTACATGCCAGCTCACTCCTTACTTGCGGGAAACGGCCTCGTCAAACATGACCTGGCGGGACGCTTACGAACCGAAATCATGAACGGCTCGCTGCCCACAGGGGTTCGGATCGTTGAGGGAAAGTGGGCGCAGAAGTTCGGAGTAGCGCAGGGCTCGATACGCGAAGCGATCAATATTCTGGCACTCGAGGGATTTGTCAGTAAAGAGTCCGGGCGAAGTGCGCGAGTTGTCCATTTGACCGAGAAGGACGTTGCACAATTGTATGAACTCCGCGGAGCCCTGGAAGGACTGGCGGCTCGTCTCGCGGTGCAAACGCGCCCCGACCTCTCCAAAATTCAGTCTGCCGTGGATAGTATGCGAAAGGCGTCAAACGAGGGAAATTGCGAAGCGTTGCTCCAGTATGACCTGAAATTCCACCTGGGGCTCTGTGAACTTTCCGGCAATCCGTTTATCGTCGAGCAGAGTCGCCGGCTTCTCGTGCCGTTCTTTGCTTTCGTACGTATGAGAGTCGCGGCCAGTGGTCAGACAACTTCTCCTTGGGACAAGGATTTGGAAGCGCACCAACGAATCATTGACCTTGTGCGCGAAGCAGAGGGCGAGGTTGCCGAGCAATACGTGAAAAAAGCGATGGCCCGCTTTGCCAAAACAGCTTATGACAACTGGGAGAACCGCACTACTCATGGGGGATGACGTCGGACGGGAAGGCATTGCGCTGACCGGTGCGGGAGGCGCCGATGCCTGACGCGTCGATCCGTTCGGTCTCGACGTACGACGCACGATTTCCGCTGCCTCCTGGAGCGGGTACAGATTCCGTCCACACCAATTCAGAATACAGCTTTGCGGTAACGTCTCTGGCGGGCGAGAACGGCCTTCGCGGAACGGGGATCGCACTCACGCTCGGGAATGGCAACAAGCTCGTGTGCGAGGCGATTGAGATGCTCGCCAAGCCTCTAGCGGGCACTGCTATTGAAGCGCTCATGGCAGACTTTGGGCGTGTCTCTCGGAAACTGGCAGACGATCCATCGCTCCGCTGGCTTGGACCTCACAAGGGTGTCGTCCACCTTGCGCTGGCTTCCATCACCAACGCTTGTTTCGACTTTTGGGCCAAAAGCCGGGGCAAACCTCTGTGGAAATTGCTTCTCGATCTGACTCCCAGCGAAGTCGTGCGCCTTCTGGATTTGAGCTATCTGGAAGAGGTCTTGAACGAACAAGACGCCCTCGAAATGCTGCAGGGCCAGCAGGCAAGCCGCAGCCAGCGCATGCCGATTCTGCAGAGTGGCTATCCCGGCTACGACACGTCGGTTGGATGGATGGCATATGACGATCAGAAGGTTCGGGACCTGACCCAGCGAGCTCTTGAGTCCGGCTTCAGAGCCTTCAAGCTGAAAGTAGGATCCGACGATGAGCGCCGCGATCTAAGGCGAGCTGCGGCGCTTCGGGAATCCATTGGTGAATCTGGTGCTCTCATGTTCGATGCCAACCAGCGCTGGAATCTTCCAGTCGCTATCCGGATGTCCCGCGCCCTCGCCGTGTACCAGCCTTCGTGGATCGAAGAGCCCACCCACCCCGACGACGTTCATGCACACGCCGTGCTGGCACGCGAAATCGCCCCGATCAAGATCGCGGCGGGCGAGCATATTCCGAATCGGGTCGTGTTCAAGAACTTTATGCAGGCTTCGGCGCTGCACTACGTACAGGCTGACTGCACCAGGCTGGCGGGTGTGAGCGAATTTCTCACCGTCAGTTTTCTAGCGAAGAAATTCTCACTTCCGATAGTTCCCCACGTAGGGGACATGGGGCAAGTGCATCAGCACCTCGTTTTGTTCAATCACATTGCGCTGGGACACGAGCTGTCGTTCCTGGAGCATATTCCGCATCTACGCAGTCACTTCGTTTTCCCGGCGTCGGTCGCCGACGGCTGTTACAAGACTCCGCAGGAACCGGGCGCATCATCTGACTTGAAGTTGTCTTTGGGCGGAAATCATTGATGGGACATCCTGTTGTGGCGGGAGTCTTTCTCGTAATGGTCGCGGGATTAATGTCCGGCACTTGCATGCTGCCATCAAAGTTTGTGCGAGCTTGGAAATGGGAGAACGTGTGGCTTGTTTTCAGCATGGTCTCGCTTGTAATCATTCCCTGGATACTCGCCTTTGTTTTTGTGGACCACCTCGTGGAAACGTATCGAGCTCTGACCTTTCAGCAGCTTGCCATTCCGATATTGCTGGGTGCCGGATGGGGTATCGCGCAAATTCTTTTCGGCGTTTCCGTGAAACGCCTTGGGTTGGGTATCGCGTATGCGATCATCGTCGGCCTCGGCGCAGTTCTCGGAACGCTGGTTCCACTCTTTGTTCAGCAAAGGGCGCTCGCCAAGGAACATGCACTAACACTGATCTTGAGCGGCGTCGTGGTCATGTCGGTCGGAATTTTCTTGACCGCGTGGAGTGGTCAAATCAAAGAACGTGCGGCGGCGATTAACGAGAGCCCGTCGCATCGATCCTACCTTGCAGCCATCTGTCTTGCCGTGCTGTGTGGCCTCATGGCACCCATGCTCAACTACTCGTTTGCGTTCGGGCAGGATATTGCCAAAGCGGCGGTAGTTTTGGGAAACCAGCCAGTGCACGCGGCTTACGCAGTTTGGCCGATTGCGTTAGCGGGAGGCCTTATTCCCAACGCGGCTTACAGCTTGTGGCTGTTGGTCAAAAATCGGACCTGGACTTTGTTTCGCTCTACACCGCCAGACCTCTTGCGGTCTTCTCTGATGGGCGTTCTCTGGATGGGAGCATTTGCGTTGTATGGAATGAGCGCAACCTACCTTGGTGTACTGGGCACATCGGTCGGGTGGGGCCTGTTGCAGATCTTCATGATCATGACCGCTACGATGGCGGGAGTTTTGACTGGCGAGTGGACGCATGCCGGCCGCTCTGCAAGACTGCTTTTGGGTTCAGGCATCGCAGGTTTGACGGTTGCGATTGTGCTGCTCGCAGTCAGCAGCGTGTAGGCAATTTTTTTGAAAGTTGTGGGAGCGATGAGAAAGTGGCATGAACAACGTCGGTATAGATTACATTAGAACGCTGTTCTCAAAAATCTCTGCAGCCTGCTGCATGTCTTTGGTGTTCTTCATTTTCTCTTTATTCCTCGACGCGCCTGTACTCGTTTGCGCGCAGGACCAAATTTCTATTCCTGAGGAGATCGAGTGGACCTGGGAAGTTCGGCCGCAAGGCGCCGACCCCAAGCTGCCCAACGTCCTTCTTCTCGGTGACTCGATCACGCGTAGTTATTTCCCGCAGGTAGCCAGGGATCTTGGCGGCATCGCCAATGTCTACCTCTTGGCGTCTTCGACGTCAGTGGGCGATCCTCGCCTTCCCCGCCAGATTGCCGAGTTTGCCACCATGCAAGATGTCTCCTTCGCGGTCGTCCACTTCAACAACGGCTTGCATGGCTGGGGCTATACCGAAGCACAATTCAAATCCGACTTTCCCATTTTTCTTCAAGCCGTTCGGGCACTCCCAGGTCGCGGCAAGCTCATCTGGGCTACGATCACCCCCGTCAAAGCCGAGGCATCGAACGGCGCCTCGAATCCCCGAATTGACGCGAGGAATGCCATCGCCCGAAGCTTCATCGAAGCGGAAAAAATTCCTATCGACGATCAACACGCTCTTATGGCCGAGCATTCCGAGCTCTTCAAGGATGCCTTCCATTTCAACGGGGCTGGTTCGGCAATGATGGGCGTGCAGGCCGCGGCGATCATCAGGAAGGCTCTCGAAAATTCCGGAAACCAGCAGCCTGGTCAACATTAGCCGAATTGGGCTGCGCCGTTACCTACTGGCTTGACGTTCAACGACATCTCGCACGGAGACCCAGTGATGCCAAATCCCTCCCACACGGAAAGCCTCGAAGCGCGCATTGCCGCAGCGGTTCAAGCAGTCCGGCAACCGCGGCCAAAGCAGGTCCGTCCTATCGTTGTCATCGGGGCTGGTGGCATTGTTCGCGCCGCACATCTTCCGGCCTACGAAAAGGCTGGATTCCCCGTCATCGGGCTGATGGATCAAGATGGAAACAAAGCATCAGCGCTCGCAACCGAGCGGCGCATTCCGCGTTCTTTCAGTTCCGTTGGTGAAGCGGTAGACTTCGCTCCGCGTGACGCCATCTTCGATGTGGCGGTTCCCGCTTCTCAGCTTGTCCACATTCTTCCGCAGCTACCCGACAACGCTACCGTGCTCATCCAGAAGCCAATGGGTGAGACCCTGCAAGAAGCTCGCGTCATTCGCGACCTTTGCCGGAGCAAGTCTTTCACCGCCGCCGTAAATTTCTCTCTGCGCTACTCTCCCAATAACCTTGCTGTCGCGGCACTCGCGAGCAGTGGTCTGCTTGGTGAAATCCACGACATCGAAGTTCAGACGAGCACTTATACTCCTTGGCATCTCTGGACATTTCTTGCGACGGCACCGCGGCTCGAAATCCTTTATCACAGCATTCACTACTTCGACCTTATTCGCTCATGGCTAGGCAATCCTCAGGGCGTCTACGCGCGCACTGTAAAGAACCCGCACACGGCAAACCTCGCGGCCACGAAGACTATCGCTATCCTTGATTACGGAAACTCCAAGCGGGTGTTCGTTGCGACAAATCACAATCACAACTTTGGCCCAGAGCATCAGCACAGCTTTGTGCAATGGGAGGGGCTCAACGGCGCGGCACGCATTACTATGGGCGTGAACCTCGACTATCCTACCGGCAAACCAGATACCGCCGAATACGCTGAGCGTGGCTCAGACTCTCCTCGCTGGCGCTCCGTCCCGGTTAGCGGGAACAACTTTCCCGACGCTTTTATGGGAACTATGGGCGCTTTACAGTGCTTCGCGGAAGGATCCGTTTCTACTTTGCCGTCGCACTTTGAAGACGCGTTTCAAACCATGGCGCTCGTTGAGGCTCTGTACCGCTCAAGCGAGCTTCCCGGCGAGCCCCTTTCAACTGACTGGTGAAGGCTTTCAGGCATCGCCGAAGGATTATTTCTTGCTCGTTGCTGAATCTTTGTGATCGCTGTGTGGAGGCTCTGAAGCGCATGTATCAGTGGCCTTCTGAGTGAAGGCCACGATGGCGGCATGAACCAAAGCTGACCAGTTTGATCCGTGGCCTTGCGATTCTCCACGGGCCGTGTGGCCTACTGTGGACGGTCGGAAGCCCGCAGCTTTTTCAATGCCATGGTAGCTGAGTGCGACTTGCCCCATCGGCACATAGCATCCAGCAACGGTCGCAGAGATTTTCCGAGAGGAGTGGTGGCGTAGACAACGCGCGGCGGCGTATCCGGGTAAACGGTACGCTCCACGATTCCCGTGCGCTGCAGTTCGCGGAGTTGTTGGGACAGCGTTCGCTGCGTGATTCCGCTAATGGCACGCTTCAGTTCAGAGAATCGCTTGTCGCCTTGGAAAAGTTGCTCGAGGACAGCGGCTTTCCAGCGCCCACCGACGATACGCGCCGTGGTTTCTACCGGACAGAGTTCTGGAGGCCTTCCCATAACGGACCTAGTAACAAATTGTATACCACGTATTGAAAATTGTCATCACGCATCCCATGTAACCATACTGCCTGCGTTTTCATCTATCTCGGTCACGAAGAACTCGGGGCTGGTTAGTGGAACATCACACTGCGAGCACAATCCTCGTGATCATAACCATAGAAGCGGTAAACGACCTGGGAGAATTTTCATGCCACTGGACATTATTGAACAATGGAAACTTAAGAACCACGGCGCCGTGTCACGGCGGCTGATGCTGACCATCGGCATGGGCATTCTTGCCGGCATGAACGCCGGGTGTTCCAGTTCGGCTCAACCTAAGGCTCCGGCGCCGGTGGAAGTGAGTGTGGCGGAAGTTATATGCAAGCAATTAGGAGACAGTGACGAATTCACCGGACGCCTTGAACCCGTTAACTCCGTCGAGGTCCGCCCCCGGGTTTCCGGCTACTTGCAAAGCGTGCATTTCAAGGAAGGCGCTATTGTTCGTCAAGGCGACCTCCTATTCCAGATCGATCCGCGACCCTTCCAGGCGGAAGTGGATCGCCTAAAGGGCGAACTTTCGCAAGCCAAAGCGCAGCGGTCGCGAGCGCAAAGCGATTTTGAGCGTGCCGAACGCCTTCACAACAATGATGGAATGTCAGCCGAGGAGTACGACCGGCGCGCCGCAGTCCGCAACGAGGCTGAAGCTCGCATCGCGTCCACAGAGGCAGCTCTTCGTGGCGCGGAACTCAATCTGGAATTCACGCGCGTGACGGCTCCGATTACGGGGCGCGTGGGACGGGCGGAGATCACGGAGGGCAATTTGGTCGAGGGTGGCGCCGGACAGATCAGACCCCTAACCACTTTAGTTTCGCTCGATCCGATCTACGTTTATTTCGACGTCGATGAGCAGACCTACCTCAAGTACGCGCACATCACGCAAATTCACGGGACAAGTTCGCATGAGCTGCGCGGGTCGGCCCTTCTAGGCCTTGCGGACGAAGACGCATTTCCGCACGTCGGCCAGGTGAGCTTTGTGGACAATCAGGTCAGCTCTTCGACGGGAACAATTCGTTTGCGGGCCACATTCGCGAACAAGAATTTAGCTTTAACACCAGGTCTCTTTGCGAGGATTCGGTTGCAAGGAGGCGAGGCACACAGTGGCTGTCTGGCAAAAGACGAGGCGGTCGTTACAGACCTAAATCAAAAATACGTTTTTGTGCTGGGCAAGAACAACATGCTCACCTATCGCCCGGTGAAACTTGGGCCGATGGCTGAGGGACTGCGTGTCATTCGCGACGGCTTGCACGAGGGCGACGTCATCGTTGTAAACGGCCTGCAGCGCGTGCGTCCCGGAGCCGCTGTCACGCCCAGGAGGGTTTCCATGGACCGCCAGCCCAGCTCATCTAGGGATTCCCCTACGCAATCCGGCCTTGCTGGCCACGAGCAGAAGTCAGTCGAACGGAAAGTCGGAGACTAAGCAGGACCGCCATGAATATCTCTAATTTCTTTATCAAGCGGCCCATCTTTGCCGGCGTAATTTCCATCATTATTTTTGTCATCGGGGCAATCGCATATTTTCGCCTTCCTTTGAGCGAGTATCCCGAAGTCGTGCCGCCGACTGTTGTCGTGCGCACTAGCTACCCAGGCGCGAATCCCACTGTCATTGCTGACACCGTGGCCTCGCCGCTGGAACAACAGATCAATGGCGTCGAAGGCATGCTGTACATGTTTTCGCAAGCCACGGCCGATGGCGTGATGACTCTGACCATCACATTCGGACTCGGCACTGACCTCGACAAAGCGCAAGTGCAGGTGCAGAACCGCGTTTCGCAGGCGCTGCCACGGTTGCCGCAGGAGGTCCAGCGCCTCGGTGTAACCACGGAGAAGACCTCGCCTGATTTGCTAATGGTTGTGCACCTGGAGTCTCCGGACAATCGCTACGACATGTTGTATCTGGCGAATTTGGCCATTCTCCAAGTCAAGGACGAGTTGGGGCGCCTTCCCGGCGTCGGTAACGTACAAGTCTTCGGCGCGGGCGATTTCAGCATGCGCGTTTGGCTCAATCCCAACCAATTGGCGTCGCACAACTTGACGGCAACGGACGTGGTCCAGGCGATTCGCGAACAAAACGTGCAAGTTGCGGCTGGTGTGCTTGGCGCTCCGCCAACAAATACGGGAAGCACCGCTTTTCAATTGCTTGTAAACACGCAGGGGCGCCTCACGACCGAGGAAGAATTCAGCAACATTATTGTGCGGGCCGCCAAAGACGGCCAGATTACCCGCATCCGAGACCTGGGCCGCGTCGAACTGGGTTCCAGCACCTACGCTCTTCGAAGTCTGTTGGACAACAAACCGGCTGCGGCTCTTCCAATCTCGCAGCGGCCGGGCTCGAACGCGCTGCAAACTTCGCAGCAGGTGCGCGACACCATGGAACGCCTCAAGAAGTCGTTTCCGGAAGGGGTGGACTACAGGATCGTCTACGACCCGACGGTATTCGTGCGCGAATCGATTCAGGCCGTAGGGCACACGTTTGTCGAAGCGTTGATTCTGGTCGTGCTTGTGGTCTTGGTCTTCTTGCAAACGTGGCGCGCGTCCCTCATTCCACTGCTGGCACTTCCAGTGTCGTTGATTGGAACGTTTTCAATCATGCTGGCGTTCGGTTTTTCGCTCAATACTTTGTCGCTGTTTGGACTCGTGTTGGCGATTGGAATCGTGGTGGACGATGCCATCGTCGTGGTCGAGAACGTAGAGCGCAATATCGAACTTGGCCACGAACCCCATGAAGCTACCCGCCGCGCAATGGAAGAAGTCAGCGGACCAATCGTGGCTATCGCTCTGGTGTTGTGCGCGGTCTTTGTTCCGACCGCCTTCATCGTGGGACTTTCCGGAGAGTTCTATAAACAGTTCGCGCTAACCATCGCCATCTCCACGGTAATTTCCGCATTCAACTCGCTCACGCTAAGCCCGGCTTTGGCTGCATTGCTTTTGAAACCTCACGGGGCGAAGAAGGATCGTCTTACGCGGGCGATTGATTTCGCGTTCGGCTGGTTCTTTAAACTGTTTAATCGATTCTTTGGTCGTGCATCGAGAGGTTACGGAAAGCTTGTAACGCACACGCTGCGTTCCGGCGCGATTGCTGTCGTCGTCTACGCCGGCCTGATCGGGCTGACCATTCTCGGCTTCTCCCGCGTGCCCACTGGATTCGTTCCCACGCAGGATAAGGGGTATCTCGTGTCGTTCGCGCAACTGCCGAATGGTGCGACTCTTGATCGCACCGAAGATGTGATTCGCCGGATGTCCGATATTGCACTCAAACATCCGGGAGTGCAGAACGCGGTTGCATTTCCTGGGCTATCGATCAACGGCTTCACCAACAGCCCGAACTCCGGAATTGTGTTCGCTACGCTGAAACCTTCGGAGGAGCGTAGGTCGCCTGAGCTTTCCGCAAATGCCATCGCAGCGGATCTGAACAAACAATACGGGACCATCCAAGAAGCATTCATCGCAATTTTCCCTCCGCCACCTGTCCAAGGATTGGGTACCGTGGCCGGGTTCAAGCTGTACATTGAAGATCGTTCCGGCATGGGCTTGGAATCGCTCTACAAGGAGACGACTTCGACTCTACAGAAAGGCAATCAAACGCCGGGCTTGATAGGCGTGTTCTCCAGCTTCGACATTAACGTGCCGCAAATCGATTCTCATGTGGACCGCGAAAAAGCGAAGACCTACGGAATCCCACTCGGCGATGTGTTTGACACTATGCAGGTTTACCTTGGTTCGCTTTATGTCAACGACTTCAACCGTTTTGGCAGAACGTACCAGGTGAATGTGCAGGCAGAGTCGTCTTACCGATTACATCCGGAAGATATAAGTCACCTCAGGACAAGAAACCTGGCCGGAGAAATGATTCCCCTGGGATCGGTGGTAACCGTTAAGCCGATCTATGGACCCGACCGCGTAATGCATTACAACGGATTTCCAGCGGCGGAAACTGGACAATCAATTGCCAAACGGAATGAAGTACGAATGGACCGAACTCACCTACCAGAAGATTCTTGCCGGCAACACGATGGTTTACATTTTTCCGCTCTCTGTTTTCCTCGTGTACCTCGTGCTTGCCGCTCAATACGAAAGCTGGTCGTTACCCTTGGTGATCATCCTGATTGTTCCGATGACCCTGTTTTCCGCCATCGCCGGCGTCTGGCTGCTTAAAGGCGACAATAACGTCTTCACCCAGATCAGTTTGATTGTTCTTGTCGGTTTGGCTTGCAAGAACGCCATCCTTATCGTGGAATTTGCCAGGGAGAAACAAATTCAGGAGGGGATGAACAGGGTCGATGCAGTGCTGGAAGCTTGCCGCTTGCGTTTGCGGCCGATCTTGATGACATCTCTCGCCTTCACCATGGGCGTAATCCCTCTCGTTCTCTCTACCGGAGCCGGGTCTGAAATGCGGCGAGCCATTGGAGTCGCGGTATTTTTTGGGATGCTGGGCGTCACCGCGTTTGGCTTGGTGCTAACTCCGGTTTTTTACGTCCTGGTTCAAAGATTGGTTGAAGGGCGCGAGACCAAGAAATCGTCACAAAGCGCAGAGCTTTCGTCGGCGACTTCGGTGGAGGCATAAGCCTATGAATGCGCGCTTTCAGAAAACCATCCCGCCACTCGTCGCCATGCTGCTCGCCACTGGGTGCGCGGTCGGTCCCCATTACAAACCACCAAAGCCCGACGTGGTGAAATTTCATGCAGCAGACGCGAATCTTATAACCGAACAGCCATTCAATACCCGCTGGTGGAACCAGTTTGAAGATCCGGTTCTTGATTCGCTCGTAGATCGGTCACTGGCATCGAACAACGGAATTCGAATCGCGCGTGCCAGGCTTGCCGAATCTCGCGCCATCTTCGATGAAAGAAAGCTGGACCGTTTTCCGACCGTACCGGTCGCAGCGTCCTACCAGCACAGCAAGGAACAGATTCCCGGTTTCGGCGACCAGCGCCGCACAATCAATAATTTTACCGCGGGGTTCGACGCTTTCTGGGAAGCAGATCTGTTCGGAAGAGTTAGCCACGGAATCGCGGCAACTCGCGCCGACAACCAGGCGTTCGAAGCCGACCTTCACGATGTACAAGTCAGCGTAGTCTCCGAGCTCGCCCGCAATTACTTCGAGCTGCGAGGCGCGCAATGGCGCCTCGCCGTCGCGGACCGAAGCCTTACGAACCAGCGCGAAACGCTTCGGCTCACTCAGCTACGTCGTGACGCTGGCGTCGGTGAAGAACAGGACGTTGCCAGCGCCGCCGCCCGTGTAGCAGCGATCGAGGCGACGATTCCCTCTCTGAACTTGGACGTGGCTCGCGCAGAATATCGGTTGGCGGTACTCACTGGGACTCGCCCCGGCGAACTCAATGCCGATCTCACTCCGCGCACTTATCCCGCGATCGCAAAGGCTCTGCCCATCGGCAACCCCGGCGAACTTCTGCAGCGCCGTCCTGACGTGCGTTCCGCCGAGAGAAGGTTGGCCGCGTCGACCGAACGTCAAGGCGTTGCTGTCGCAAGCCTCTTTCCGCAAGTCAGTGTTTCCGGGTTTCTTGGTTTCGTCGCGGGCCGCGGAAGCGTTTTTTTCACCGGAGATTCGCGTGCATGGTCCGTATCACCAGGTTTGTCCTGGTCGGCGTTCGATTTAGGCCGGGCACGCGCGCGTGTCCGCGGTTCGAGCGCTGCTACCGAAGAGTCACTGGCCTTCTATGAAGAAACCGTGCTCCGCGCTCTGGAAGAAACGGAAGATGCGCTTGCGAATTACCATGCGCAGCAGGCACGCCTCATCAAATTGAACGATCAGGCTCGCGAGAGCAAGCGCGCCGCCGATATCGCCCGCCTGCGCTATCGCGAAGGGGTAGTTGATTTTCTCTCCTTGCTGGATGCCGAGCGGACGCAGCTGCAAGCCGAAGACGCCGTCGCCGAAAGCGAGAAAGATGTCTATGTGGCAGTAATCGCCCTCTACAAGGCTCTCGGAGGAGTACCAAGCTGACGTTTACTTGCGATCGCCCGTGAGACCGGAACTAGTGGAGAGCGGGTACAAAAACACCAAATAAGATATCGCCCGAGCAGATCTGTTCACGAGACTATTGCTGCCAGCCGCCGCCCAATGCTTGATAAAGCTGAACCAAAGCTAGCAACTCATTCAGTTTCGCCTGCACAAGACCAAGCTCAGCGGAGAAGGCGTTAGTTTCGTTGGTCAACACTTCGAGGTAACCCGTGACACCGCCGCTGTAGCGCATGTGTGAAAGACGCGCTGCGTCCTGCGCGGATTGGAACAGAAGTTCTTCCTGGGAGCGGAACTCCTGTGTCTTGCGGTAGGCGATCAGTGCATCCGAGACACTGCGGAACGCGCCTTGTATTGTTTGCTGATAGAAAAGCAGCGTAGCCTGCTGCTGCGCTTCCGCAAAACGCACGTTAGAACGAAGTCTTCCGGCCGTGAAAATAGGCTGTGCTAAAGAAGACCCGAAATCCCATGTGCCTGCCGGGCCGCTGAATAGATTGTTGAGCGCCGCGCTCTGAAATCCGGCGGTGCCGCTCAGCGAGATTTGCGGAAAATAGGCGGCTTTGGCCACGCCGATCTGCGCGTTCGCCGCGATCAATTGCTGCTCCGCCTCGCGAATGTCGGGCCGGCGTTCTAGCAGTGACGAAGGAAGGCCGGCCGGAACAGTAGGTGGACGCACCTGCTCCGTGAGCGTTTGGCCACGCGCTACAGTATCCGGATTCTTTCCCAGCAGAATGCTGATCAGATTCTCTTCCTGCTCAATCTGCTGTTCCAGCGATGGGATTTCTGCCGCCGCGGTAAACACCAACTGCTCAGCTTGGCGCACATCGAGCATCGACGTCGAGCCGCGATCGGCGAGAATAGTGGTCAGCCTCAGCGACTCCCGGCGTGAAGCCAGCGTCCGCTTGGAAATTTCCAACTCGAGGTCCAGCGCCCGAAGCTGGAAGTAGGCGCTCGATACATTGCCCACCAATGTCAGTATGACTTCCTGGCGCGCCGATTCGGTGGCCAGAAGGTTGGCGCGCGCGGCTTCTGTCGCACGGCGGAACTTGCCCCAAAAATCAAGCTCCCAAGCAGCAGACACATTCACTTGTCCGGTGCTTCCTTCGAAAGCCGGGAAAAATTTAGACTTGGCACTGCGTGAATCACTTACGCCCGCCCCGGCACTGACGCTCGGAAACTGATCGGCGCGCGTGATTCCGAGTTGCGCCTGCGCTTGCAGAATCCGCGCTCCCGCAATGCGAACATCATAGTTTTGCTGCAAGGCTGTTCGGATGAGTGACCGGAGCTGCTCATCCTGGAACACATCCCACCATTTTTGGTCGCCAAGAGAGCCAGATTCGATCTTCCCGGCTTCTTCTGCCGCCAAGCCCCGGTAGGTTCCGGGCACATTTGCCGCCGGTTTCTTGTAATTCGGGCCCACGGTACAGCCGGAGCCTAGGATCGCGATGCATGCCAGAGCAACGAATTTGCGCATCTCAGTTGCCCTCGGCAGGAGTAGGTCGCGGTTGCAGCACCGGTCGCCCTTCCTTCCCAGCACCCGACCACTTCTCGACCACGTAGAAGACAACCGGGATAAAGAAAACTCCGATGAAGCTCGCGGCCAGCATTCCTCCGATCACTGTAGTGCCCATAATTTGCCGCGCAACCGACCCTGCCCCAGTCGCCGTCCACAGCGGCACCGTACCAAGAATGAAGGCAAACGAGGTCATCAGAATGGGCCGAAGGCGTAAGCGCGCGCCCTCCAGTGCGGCCTCCACGAGAGGTTTGCCGTTTTCGTATTCCTCCTTGGCGAACTCAACGATCAGAATCGCATTCTTCGCTGCCAATCCGATCAGCATCACCAAGCCGATTTGCGAATAGACGTCCCCTTCGATTTGCACCATATAACTCGGCAGAAACGCCGAGAGAACCGTGCGACGCAGCCACAGAACCGCAAACGCTCCAAAAACAGCAATCGGCGTGCTCAGTAACACACTGAAAGGAAGCGACCAGCTTTCGTACAGAGCCGCCAGGATCAGGAAGACAAACAGCAAGGAGAAGCCGAAAACCACACCCGGCGGCAGGCCCTGCTGCGCCTTCTTCTCCTGGAAGGACATACCTACGTAGTCATAGCCCATCTCGCGCGGCATAGTTTGCGCGAAGACTTCTTCCAGAGCGGTCATGGCTTGCCCGGCGCTGTAACCGGGAGCAGCGGCGCCGTTAATCTGCGCGGCGCGATACTCGTTGAAGCGCATGGTGAACTCCGGTCCTGGGCGCGGTTCAAATCGCGTCAGCGAGGAAAGCGGCACCATCTGGCTCTTGTTGTTCCGTACGAAAAACTGGCCGACATTCTCAGCCTTGGTCCGGTAGTCGCCTTCGGCCTCGATGTACACCTGCCACTGTCGGCCGAAGCGGTTGAAATAATTAATGAACAGCCCACCCATGAACGCCTGGATCGTTTTGTAAACATCGCTGACCGGAACGCCTTGCTTAATGACCTTGTCGCGGTCCACATCAATGAATTGCTGAGGCACACTGGGCAGGAATGTCGTATTCAAGCCGGCAATCTCCGGGCGCTTTCGTGCCGCTGCTAAAAAAGTTTGTAGATTGGTCGCGAGAAATTGTACGTCCCTGCCGGCCCGGTCCTCCAGGGCAAACGTAAATCCGCCGGACGTGCCGACACCGGGAATGGCCGGAGGTGAAAACGAAAACGCGATGCCTTCCGGAATCTGGAATAGTTCCCGGTTGATTCGCTGCTTGATCTCCTGAAACTGCTCCGCGCGAGACTTGCGCTCGTCCCACGGCTTCAACGTAACGAAAAAGAATCCGTTGTAGCTGGTACGCACAAAGCTAAGCAAGCTGAACCCGACAACGCTGGTGGTGTATTCGACTCCTGGCGTTTTCGCCAGCACATCCTCGATTTTCCTGGCGACCGCATCGGTACGCTGAAGAGAGGCAGCATTCGGCAGTTGCAGATTGATATAAAGGTAGCCCTGATCTTCGTCAGGCAGAAAGCTCGATGGAATCCTACCGCCAAAAAAGCCGGCCGCCGCTCCGAACACGGCAAGAAGAATGAGGGCGAAAGCGCTCTTACGAATCAGAACCCCACACACTCTAACGTAAGCATTTGTAGCACTGGCAAAGCCGCGGTTGAACCATCCAAAAAGTCGTTTTAGAAATCCTCCGCTCGCGGTTCTCGGCCGGAGCAATAGCGCCGAGAGTGCCGGGCTAAGCGTGAGCGCGTTGAACGCAGACAGGATCACGGAAATCGCGATGGTCACCGCGAATTGCTGATACAGCCGTCCGGTGATACCGGGAATGAAAGCCGTCGGAATGAAGACCGCCGAAAGAACGAGCGCGATGCCCACCACCGGGCCAGAAATTTCTTCCATCGCTTTGAGAGCTGCCGCCTTCGGCGTGAGGCCTTCCTCAATGTGGCGTTCTACCGCCTCCACGACAACGATGGCATCGTCCACCACCAGACCTATAGCGAGGACCAACCCGAATAAAGAAAGCGTGTTTATGGAAAAACCAAACAGCGGGAAAAACATGAATGTACCGACCAGCGAAACGGGCACCGCCAGCAGCGGAATCAGAGTAGCGCGCCACCCTTGCAGGAAGATGTACACCACAATGATCACTAGAACGATGGCAATGACCAGCGTGAGTACGATTTCCTTCATGCCTTGCGTAACAGCGCGGGTCGTGTCCAACGACACGACATAGTCCACGTCATGCGGCAGACCCGCCTTGATGTCAGCCATGAGTTTCTTGACGCCCTGGGCGGCTTGCACTGCATTTGACCCAGGCAACTGGTAAACCGCGATGATCGCTCCCGGTTTCCCGTTCAAGCGCCCCACCGCGCTGTAATTCTGCGAGCCGAGTTCGATGCGGGCCACGTCTTTCAAGCGCACAATCGCTCCTCCGAGCGACTCGCGAACAACGATCTGCCCGAATTCCTCCGGAGAAGTAAGCCGGCCCTGTGCTCGGACGGAGTATGTGTATTCCTGGCCCTTGGGGACCGGTTCACTGCCGACCTGCCCGGCAGGATTCACTGTATTTTGCGACTGAATAGCAGTCACGATCTCTGGAACCGTGATCGCAAGCTTGGCCAACTGGTCGGGCTTGACCCACAACCGCATCGCATATTGCCCGGCTCCGAAGACTTGCACGCTTCCAATCCCGTAGAGGCGAGTGATTTGGTCAGCAAGATTGATATATGCGTAGTTGGAGAGGAATCGCGCGTCGTACGTCCCTTGCGGAGAGTACAGAGTCAGTAGCATCAGCGGCGCAGTGACCGTCTTCTGCACGGTGACGCCGAAATTCGTCACGTCCACCGGCAGCTGCGACGCGGCCTGCGTTGCACGTATCTGCGTCAGGATAAGATCCGTATTCGGATCAGTTTTCACGTCGTAGTCGACAATCAATCTCATCTGCCCGTCGGCAGCCGAGTTCAGCGAATACATGTAGTTCATGTTGTCCACGCCGCTCATCTGTTGCTCGATGGGCGTCGCCACGGCCTG
>WNEZ01001769.1_pt1 | contig 18227 bp, 18 predicted proteins | sample 5400521 | NCBI WGS metagenome assembly WNEZ01 (sample SAMN13153339, study PRJNA577476) | soil metagenome | isolation source: 120 cm saprolite under Douglas fir tree site 2 hole 1 replicate 1 | place: USA:California | collected 2015-04-18
AAGTCCGAACGGGAGCAAGGCGGCTGTAGCCTTGAAATCCATTACAGGTTGCCTTCAGGGTGGGTGGTGTGGTTGTTGTGTCGAAAATCGGGATCGGCGTATTGCTGCACGGTTGGCTAACAGTCGGATTGTAGATCATGCCGGCATCGACCGGGGATCCGTTTCCTAATTGGAAATTAAAGTTGCGGTCATTCCACGAACTGTCGCCTCGATAATACTGTAGAAACTGATCGTAACTTATATTGGTGCGGGGCAGCAGCTTGATGTCTAAGCCGGCCTGGTATCCATCCAGCAGGGTACGCGTATTCTGAAACAGAATCGTGTCTGTGCCTTGGTGAATGCTGCTGAAAGCTGGTCCTTCCATGTTGTTGCGGGTATATCCCAATCGGAAGCGCACAGCAGATTGCGGCAGCAGCGTCAGATTGTAGTCGTACATCCGACGGGTGGTGTGCATCTGATGCGGCGAGTCGTTCAGCTGGATAAAGGGATTCGGAGGATTCAACGGGTTGGCAAGCAGGTTATAGTCCCAGAAATTCTGGTCGCGCCGGAACATTCCGTTGAAGTTGTACCACTTGTTCTTGGAGATGCGTAAGCGAGTGGCGTTCTCGGGGTCTCCTCCCCATCCGAAGCTGCTTAGAAAAAGACTGTCGAACAGGACGCCCTCGTGATTGAGCGACCGCATGCTTAACGTCTGTTCCAGCAAACGCGGGCCTTGTTGCTGGTTCACGAACGTGTCATAAACCGGCTCGCTACCGTTGGTATTGACGAACCTGTATCCAAACTCGAACGAGCCCTGATAGTTGTAATTGCCGTTGTCAACGCCTTCCGGCGACGGGTTGGGCGTTTGCCCTACGGCCAGCACCGGCAGCAATCCTAGAATGGCGGCAAGGAATAATCGGTAGCATCGCCAGACACCAAGCGAATTCATGCCGCGGCTTTGCAAAATGGAGCATGTGGTTTCTGTTGTCGATGGCCGCAACCGTGATGAGCCCCTCATGTCTCCCCCTATTTAAAGAAGAACTCGTCAAAGTTCGAACCATGGATCTGCACGTGGCAAGACGTGCATGCCTGGTACTTCTGGCTCTGGTTGTGGAACGAAGGCAGACTCGGTACGCTGGAGTCCTGCGTCAGCGTATGGCATTCCAGACATAGCAAATTCATCTGGGCGCGTTTTAACAGGCGGGGATTGGTGGAACCGTGCGGCTGATGGCAAGACCCGCAGCCTTCTGTTTTGACAGGCACGTGTTCAAAAGCAAACGGGCCAGTCTTGTCGACGTGACACTTGAAACAAACCTGATCTTGTGCCGCCGTCGCCCTCAACTGCTTGGTGAGGAAACCACCGTGCTGGTTGTGACAGTCCGTACACTGTATCAGGCCCTGTTCCACGCGATGCCGGAAGGGCCGGTTGAAGTCCTGTTTGATATCGGTATGGCAGCCGTAACACAACTCGGGCTGCTTGGTTACCAGCAGGAACTGCTTCTCTTTGGCATGATGAGGGGAGTGGCAGGCAATGCAGCTTACGTCATTAATATTGTGCTGAGAGCGGTCAAAGTTGGCATGTTCCTCTCCGTATTCATGACAACCTAAGCAGCGGTTGCTGACCTGCTCCGCAGGTTTGTCTTTGAAGGTGAAGATCTTGCTTTTGTCTCCCCCGCCCTCAACGTGCTCCTTGCCCGGTCCGTGACAAGCTTCACAGCCTTGCCATTCCGGGCCTTTCTTGGTGAAGGTTGTTTTCCAGTGTGGAGTCGTCTCGAAATTCTTGAAGATGTCTTCGTGGCAGGTCCTGCAAGTGTCAGATCCAACGTACAGAGAAGGATCGGTAGGCCGGCCATAGCTCTTTTGAGCCTGTGGTTCGTCTTTGTTCTTTTTTTTGTTATTGGTGTCGCTAAAGGCAGCGGTTCCGGCAGAACATGCTAAAGCCGCAAAAACGACAACTTGCCACAACCTCAGTCTGCGAGTCATCGATCTCCCCATGCCAACGTCAGTAGGTTTGTCCGGCCGGCAACCGGCAATCCGGTTCCAGAAAATCATCCATATTATTCATACCCAGGCCCGAAAATCGTGTGACGCTTATCACACTGTAAGTTCAATTCACAACAGCTGCGGGCTCTATCCCACGAGAAATTGTTCAAGACCTGCCGGATTCACGATGCGGAGTTCCGATCCCCGAACCTGCACCAGGTTTTCACGTTTGAAACGAGCGAACACGCGCGTCACTGTTTCGCGAGATGATCCGATCATCTCGGCAATTTCCTTATGGGTAAGTGGCAGTGCCCGAACCATGTGGCCGTTGCTTTGCGATCGCGCAGCCGGCGATTCAAGCAGAAAGCGCGCCAATTTCTCGGCGGTGGAAGCGGAAAGCCCGAGATAACGAACCTGGTGCAAGGTCGCCAGGTAAATCTCGCTCAGGGTCTCTGCCACCCGCAATGCCGCTTCTCCATGCTTCCTTAGGAATCGCAGGAAGGGCTCTCGTGGAATGAAGTTGCAGTGCAGCGACTCCAGCGCCTCGGCTGTAAGCTCATTCGGCTTCCCCGAAATAGCTGCCGGCAACCCTATGACTTCACCGGGTTCACCCCTCCTGATGATTATGGATTTCCCGTCTGCCGAACTTACGGAGAGTTTTACTCGTCCGCTGCGGAGAACGAACACTCCCGACGGAGTTTCGCCCTCAACAAAAAGAATCGCGCCCTTGGGATAAACTGCTGTGGACGCGATTGCGTCGATTCCGGCGTGAACTTGACGAGGAAGATTGCCAAAAATTTGCTGCTCCTCGAGAGGACAGCCCATCCAGGTATCACTGAATTGGAAGCGCTGTGCGGGCTTTGTGATCAGATCTCGGCGTTTTCCACGACGTTTTTTCTTTGGCACAACTCGCAGCCGGTAAGTCATTGGACACCTCCTCCGGGTACTTGTCGGAATTCCGGAGAAAACTTCGGCCTCAGGCAGCGGAGGCTGGCTGTTCCGCGGGAGAGAGGTTAATCTGTCCCTCGATGCGATTGATCTCTCTGCGCAGCCATCCTTTCATTGCCTCTTCCAGTTCAGGCTGTGTCCCGCAACGGTAGAAGTATTCAATATCCTCCCCGTGCGGTCCCAGCGGAATAAATCGACAGGGTATGGGCTCGTCCCGGCATGGTTCCGGCACGAATTGCATCAGAGCGCATTCGGGACAAGGATGGGGCCTGGAAGGATCGTTGAAGTTCAGACAACTGGGTGAATCCTCGAAAATACGGGGAGCGCGCCAGGGCGTTCGTGGAGAGCGGCCATAGCCCCCATCTTCCAGGAATTTCAGTTCGAACTTGAGCTGTTCCAGCGTTTCACGTTCAGCTTGCGTCATAACCCACCTCTCAAGCGTTAGGATCGCAAACTGCGCTTCAAGGCGCTATGAGTACTGACACTGCCAGCTGTGATCGTAATCACAATTATTCCAGGGGCGGGCTCGCGGGAGAGGGAGTAGGCTTTCAACTTCGAAGAGCGTACGGGATGCGTTGTCTCCGACCTCGCTGGCGACTCTGATCGCGTCATTCAGTTGCTTCACGGCGTGCATCTCCAGCGCCAGGTCGCTTTCGAATTGCGCCTTCACGTTGGTTCCCACCTTTATGGGCCCGATATCGGTCATATTCGGGGTTCCGTCGAGGAACAGAATTCGGTCCATCAGCTTTTCCGCATGAACCATTTCTTCGATGGACTCTTTGCGGTAGAAAGCTCCGAGCCGGAAGTAGCCCCAGCTCTCACACATCTTCGCAGGGAGGAAATATTGGTTAATGGCAGCGAGCCGCTTTAAGCGACTCGCTCAACTCCTTGAGAACTTTATCGTTTCCGCGCATCCGAGGATTTTAGCCGTGGAACTTTGGCCTTTCAACAGTGGTTCGTGCGTGGCTATTTTCCTCGGCAACGATGCAGAAGAAATTGCAGGAATTTCGTTTAGCCGTGGCTAGTGTCTGGAATCACAGCGTGGTGTACGCCGAGTCACTGACTTCTGAACTCGTATGACTTATCTTGAGGTCGTTCGATGATGTTGACTCGTAAACGATCGCCCTCCCAGGGAGGTCAGCTTGCGGGACGCACCAATCCAAAGAAAAAGGAGAATCCATCATGTTTGCCCGCATTGTTGAATTTATTCCGAAGCTGGAAAAGAAAGAGGAGTTCGTAAAGGTTGTACGGAACGAGGTACTGCCGATCCTGAACAAGCAACCGGGATTTCTGGAGATCCTGCCCTTGGTGCCAGAGAACAACACAGAAAAGATGATCACCATCACTCTCTGGGCTGAGAAGCGGGATGCAGAGCGCTATGAGCGCGAGGTGTATCCCAAGGTGGAAGGAATCCTTAAGCCCTATCTGACCACCCCAGTCACCTTCAGGCACTACACGGTGGAAACCTCGGTTTCCAAGCACTTCGTGGAGGCCCTGACGGCTTGAGTATGGGCCCGAAGAGCCCGGCCGGAGCAGCGCGGCTGCTCCGGCTTTCTCATGCTTCTGGTCAAGCCCAGCCGAGCAGAGAGGACTTCCCCCATTCAGATTTCCTTTCCGGGCCCGGCGCCCCTCTTCCGAGACGTGGCCAGAATCACCCCTGTGAGGGACTAAACAGTGCCTTGGCGAACATACTTAGCGAAGATGCTGGTCGCCGGTACTAGTGCATGGAGCTACGAACAAGAACGAGTTCGTCGACCGTCTTTTGCGGTCCCACGCGCACGGCGATCCCGATGCCGGGATAGAAACGGTACGGAACCCATGAATCCAGCAGGCCCTCGTAGCGATAGGGCTGGTCGGCGAGGACCTTTTCCAGTTCGTCTGTCGTCATGCCATAACGGATCGAGGTTGTCCCCGAAGTCGGTCCCATGTCGCGGAGGTGTAATTCGGGTGCGCCCTTGGCGTTGAGAATAATCGCGATGATGACGTCGCTGGCAATGACGTCGAGCGCGTATTGCGTATAGTGCGTGCGCAGCGGGCCGCTCCCGGACACGCTTGCGACTGGCTGTCCCTGGCCAATGCGGATCTTAGCGTCACGAAACGATTCGCCCAGGCGAATTGATTTGGCACCGCCAAGGTCCACTGCGGCTACTTCGCGCACGAGGGCATGGTTGCCGGACTTGAGCTGCGCTTCCGTCACGCAACCATTCGCTGCCCCGGAGCATACCCCGGCGTACTTCTCGTATGCGAGCTTCCACCATACGCAATCAGCCGACTCCGCGCGGAGATACGCTAGCAACAGGGTCGCGGCGACGCGGCGTTGAGCGGGGTCATCCGATGAAGCCAACATGCTGCCAACGTTGAAGTAGATGGCCGAGGACTGAAGAAGGGATTGCTCATCGGTAATTTCGCGTGGCCGATGTTCCCATAGGAAGTGCAACATCGCGTCCGCTCTGCTGCGGTCGCCCGCTGCAAGATAGGCCACGGCGGTGTTATTGGCGACCGCGCGAACAGCAGTCTCTCCTGATGCAGTCCGCAAACCCTTGTCGCCGCCTAGCATGCTGCCGGCAGCCACCAGATATGCAAGAGCCTGCCTGGGGTCAGGACCGGCGGGCTGAACCAGGTACGCCAGGCCGAGATTTGCTTTCACCAGGGCCAAAGTTGGATCGGCTTGCTCGGCCGCTTTCAGGGTTTGCACTGCTTCAGTCCACAGGGCAGTATCGACTCCTCGCAGCTTCGACTTGAGGTGGAGCGATTCGGCATAGAAGGATCCCGTGGCAATTTGTCCAATCCCAAGGGCGCGTAGATCGTCGTCGCGCAGCTGATCGATGTATTGCATCAGCAACGTATACCCCAGATTGCCTCTGACATCAGCCGCCTGCGGGAATTCGCGGAGGACGGAACGAAAACAGTTGGCGGCCAGTTCGTAATTTTCGGTTGCCAGGAACGACACGCCGTCATAAAAAGCGCTCATGGTGCGCCAGAGGGGGGCTTGTTCCTTGTCGAGGCGAGCCAGGCGGTCAGTCCAGGAGGGATGGTCGGCACCCAATCCCTCGTACGAGGAGTAGTGGGAGACTTCGTCAAGCCGTTGCATCCCCTTGAGTCCTCTACGCACGGAGTATCCTGCGGCGAGTGCGAGTGCATATCCTTTGGCGTCGGCAGCATACTCGTGCTCGCGAGTGATGGCCATCTCGACGACGGACGTGGTGTCCTTGGATGAGGTGCACAGGGGATGGCCGAGAAGCAGGTGTCCCAGTTCATGACCCAGGATCAATGCAAGGACATCGGGATCGCCCTTCACTACGTCACTCACCAGACCTTGCGAGATGCGCACGATAGGATGGCAATCGGGCGCGGCTGCGTAAGCGTTCAAGCGCATTTGCTCGGCCGCCCTTTCTCCGTCATGTTGAGCCGAGATAATCGCCACGTCCGGTGGCCAGGAAGTGTAGTTCTGCCCCGGGTGAGATGCGGCCGGAGCGGCCAGCAGTTGACGAAACACAGAGTTGACCAGATCCTCATCCGCCGATTGTTGAGCGAATGCAGGCGTTACAAAAAGGAGAATTACCAGGATTGACTGGCGGCGGGTTCTCATGGATGCACTCCTTAGTTGGGCCGTGAGCGCAACTTCAATCGCAACGGAGCGACCTTCGCCCCCGACAAGGAAATTTTGGCGGGAGGCGATGTCAGGTTCTCCGCGGTCGCGGTTGCGAGGTACTGTCCGGGTGCGAGCACAGCATCAAAGTGGAAATGGCCCGTACGATCCGCTTTCGCGGTCCAGCGCTGGTTGGGGTCCTCCACGCTGGTCAACACAATGTCAGTTCCCGCGGCCGGCTTGCCATCGGGTTTTAGAACAAGACCTACAACCGATGATCCGGTTTCCCCCCGTGGTGCTGCCGTGTCCGACTCGTCAATTTGTCGTGGCTTTTCCTTCTTCTTTGGAGCTGCAGGTGGTGGAGTTTGCCCCGCAGGTGGTGAAGTTTGCCCCACCATCACGAAGGATCCGAGCAGCGTTAACGCGACCAATGAGACAGGTAACGTGCGTCGAAAGCAAGCGCTAGACATGGGCAGTAGCCTCCACAGAGTGGTGGGCTATCTTCCACCACTCATAAATCTTATGCAGGACCACATGGCCCAGAAGCATGACGGTGGGCACAAAGAAGTCAAAGAACATCCCCAGATCCTGCAAAAAGAAATTGAGCACCAACATGAACAGCGTTGTGCCCACAACAGCCGCGAATTGCAGCCAACCGCTCGAGAGCAACGCCATCACGAGGGCCAACAAAACAACCGCGAGGATTTCGACACTGCGAACGAGCCATGCGGGAAACGGCGAAAAAGCACGGTCATTCAGCATGGCTTCGACATAGTTCGCATGAATCATCGCCCCGGGAACAAGCCCCACAGGAGACCCATGCAAATCCACTATGGGGCCGACGCCAGATGCACGTGAATTCCAATTGCCACTGATGATTACGATTTTGCCGCGCAGGCATTTTTGAGTAGCACACTGGGTGCCGAGCACTTCAGACGCGCTCATTCCTTCTGGCTCATTTCCTTTTGGTTCATCCTTACCCTCTTGTGCAGCCTTGCGCACATGGAAATTATTTAGGGGGATGTAGCCCGCAAACGGTAGTTCGTCTTTCCCGCTATTCACCGTGCGCGCGTAGGCCACCGGGTCCACGCACTTCACAATTGCCGTCGCAAATGACTCCACAGTTGAGGATGGGTTAGTGGCCAACGGCAAGGGCAGAGGCACACGGCGGATGTCGTACGGGAGTTGAACGTAGCCGCGCGATACCGTCGGACAGGGCTCTGATGAAACCGCCGGCAATATACCGTGGCTGTTGTATATATTCCCTTGCTCCACGTAGCCATCGGTACCCGCGAATCTTATACTCGTGGCCAGCACGATTGGACGGTGAGACTGCGCCACGTCATATATCGTTTTGACGAGGGTAAGGTTCTCTTCGTCATAGGCGGCGAAGTCCCGCGGATTGTCTGGCTTGGGAGAGCGCAGATCGAAATCGAGGGCTATAACATCAGCACCAGCCTTGTCCACGGCGTCTATCAGGCGCGCGAGATAGTCACGTTTAATGGGAGAGCGCCCCGCCAATTCATCCGACCAATACTCTTGATCCCCAACAAATACGAGGGCGGTGCGTTTCGGATAAAGCGTGTAGAGAGGTCTTTTTATCGAGATGGACAAGTCTTGCATCACTTGTGTCGCCCTGTAACGCATGTCCGTCCACCAATGGTGATCTTCAATGTAGATCCCCGAGAAAACTCCCAATATCGTCAGACCTAGAGCTACTAACCAATATGTCGCACCATGGTGACAAAGGCGATCCCACAATTCCCTGGCTCGCGGATGTGACTCCATAAAGCGAGTGATGGCGTTCATTGGATTTCGCGAAACTACAAATTGAGTTCGCACCTTACGACGTGCTTTACTTACCAGAGGTCGTCCCCAGCGCCGTGCTTCTTATCTGGAGATAGTGGATCGCCCAGTTCGAGGGGACCGGCCGCTCCATGCCGCGCCGGCCCGAACTGGCGGAGCTTAGCAGCTCGCCGAGGGGCGAACTCGGGCCTCGTGCACCTCGCGTCAAGACTGGGTCAAACTCCAACAGAGCTGGATCCGGCAGCTGCTCGGTGGTGGTCAGCAACACATAACTGTCCAGGCCGAAGGGTGGAACGATCTTGATTCCGGGACCACCGCCGGTGAGTGAAATTTCAGTGGGGACAGCGCCTCTTTCCGGCAGTTGATTGCCTTCCGGACCGACCGGGTACAGCAGACTACCTCTGCCCGCACAGTCGATGCCCAGCACGTAAACCCACTGCCGGTCGACCTGGGCTGGAGGTGTCCCCGAGATATGCAGAACTAGGTCGTAGACCTCGCCTTGGGTTACGCTGCCGCTGTCCACGTAGCTCCCTGTGCTAGGACTGCGCCGTTTCAGCGCGAGTGCATAAGGGAAATCGCTCTCGCCTCCGCCCGGTGGCACCCTCAGGCTGAGCCACAACTTGACCTTCGCGAGCCGCGCTGCCAGGTCCGTGAGATCGTGACCCGTAGCCGCGAGCGCCGCACTGGCAGCCGGCGTCCAATCCGTGCGCAAGGGGAATGACGATTCGACGCCGCAAACCGAGCCGCTGTTCGGCGCAGTTTTGCCTTGTTCGATAACGTCTTTCAATATCCACGCGTATTCGAGGCTGGCTCCCTGCAAACGTCCGGTGAGCAGGTAATTCGCAAGCTGCGGCCGCCGCAAGAGCTCAACGGCGTTACCTGAATCCTGAGAGAGCTTCATTTGCGCTGCGAGCTGTTTGGAAGGCGGGAAGTTCACGAACAGGCGCGTGGACGTTGCATTCCCGCCAATCTTGTCCAGCACCTGTGAGCTGGTCGGATGCGTTCCCAGCGATTGCGTGGCGCCGCCTACGCTCTGCAGCACCCAGTCCGTGCCGTTCCACGAGACAACGTGCGTGGGCGCAACCGTTGACGGATCGTCGATCCACTTCACACGCGACGAAGTACGGAGACTGGACATCTCCGCGGCAAAGTCGTCCAAGTCAGCGCTCGAAAGAGTTGCCGGGGCCATCCAGACTTGGAGACGACTTTCTTCCGCGGGAATCCACTTATCGAGCTCGAACAGATCGCCCGCCTCAATTTTTGCGGTACCAGGAGCGACAAGTTCGGCCAGGGACTTGTTCATCCCGTCGAGTTCCACCACTCGGATTCTCACTTGAGGGGAGACCTTTGATTCTGTGACGGATTCTGTGACGCTAACTAATTCGCTGCCGCGGCCGATACCCGTTATTTTTCCGGCATCCAGCACGATCCTGCCGTTATCAAGCATTCCTTCGCGGGCGACGGCCACGCGCAGGCGAGTGCTCTCCGACGAGGAACCCAGGAGTGCGTCCCGAGGACGCGAGGCCACGCCGCCCAATGCCGGTTGCTGGTCGGAGAGGCCCATACCCTGCATCACGACCTTCACGCGCTTGTACACATCCGACGCCGGAGTATTGGCCGGCAAGGCTCGGAGGGCTTGGATCAGCGCGATCGTGAAGGCTCCGTGATGGTCGCCGTTGAAGTCCCACTCACGAGCAAACTGGTCATGTTGCGTTGCCGTAAACACCAGGGCGGAATTGTCTTTGCGGTCCTCTGGTCGATCCGAGCTGTCTTCGGGATCGTTGGCATCGCGCGGGTCATATCCAAGAAAACGCGCAGCGCCCGAGGACCCGAGAGGGATTCCGCGAGCGACCGACCCGCTGTGGCAGCTATCGAAAATGCCGGTAAGCTTTACGCCCTTGCTCAGAGCGCTATTGAAGATGCGGGCGATTTCCTTGTCGCGGATGTCAAACCCTCCGCCATTGGCGTCGACGGGAACGATGGTTTCGTCCAAATGCCGGGGCTTGGTTGATTTCGAGTTATAACGTTGCGAGCCGTGGCCGGCGTAATAAAACACCACCACGTCGCCCTTGGCCGGCTCCTCGACCAGGTATTTCCGCATGGCATCGAGAATCGCCTGCCGTGTGGCTTGCTGGTTTGTCAGCACCTTCATATACGGCTCTTGCTTTGAAAAGCCGAACTTGGGGCTGGTGAGGGTTTCCTTCATGGCCAACGCGTCATTGACCGCGCCTTCAAGGGTCGGCCAAACAGGCAAGTCCCATCGGCTGGGTTCCGATTCAAGTCCCCTAGGCTTGTCGACTGCCGCCGGAGGAGCGATCGACTTCTTGGCGGGGGCGTACTCATCGATGCCGATCAGCAGCGCACGCTTCGTCTGGGCTGCACACAAGCCGCTACACACAAGTAGCGATACAACCAGGGCGGGCACACATTGCCGCAACATAAGATTGTCCCTCCAACGAAATACTGGGCATCCTTTGTACTTGTAGAAGTGGACGGGCGTACGGTACATCGCCCCGACCGGATAGTCAATTGCACACTGACACTGGCCAACTCTCGATGTCAGCCTGCCGTTGGGGCCACTCGTCATAGTAGCGTCCGGAGCTCGGAACCTGCACACAGCATTGACCTTCATCGCCAGCCGGGGTCCGGGGCGGCTTAGGTACGCGATATGTACCTTTTGCTGCCGCATTCCACGCTCTTCTAACTGCGAAAAAAGTTTGACCCGGGACCTGCGGATGCGAGTAAGATGTAGACCCCTTCTGAATCCTCGAGCGAGGATTGATGTACGAATGCCAGACTAATTCGTTCCTTCAACCTCCCGAGTTTCCGATGCTTGCTGGCACCTGCCAGGGCGGTGAGGAAGTTCGCGGATCCAGATGGTTTTACTGGTCGAACGCTCATTTACATCCGCTCATTTACGTCGGACACGAAACTGGAGAATAGCAATGAGAATCCGTTCTTGGAACCGCGCTGCAGGCTTTGTTGTGCTCGCCACCACCTTCTTACTCGCTGGGTTCTCAACGGCGGGTGGCCAAACAAAAACTCAAGCCCCCGCAAAACCCAAGACGGCGCAGCACACGGACGCGTCAACGAAAGCCTCGGGCAAGCAAGGTGGGATGACGGCGCGGGGGGCGCAACGGGGACAATTCACTCAGACCGACAAGGACACATTCGAGAAGGAAACACGGAGCGCAATCATCGTGGCTCCAAGCTACCGCGACTCGGGATTGGCGACACTGCGCTTCACCTTCGCCGACGCCGTTGAACTCAAGAGCGAACTCGAGCGCCAGGGTTACACCGTGCGCGTGATCCCCAGCACCGAAGCGACGGCCGAAGGAATCCGACAGACGCTTGCGAATCAAAAGACTTTTCTGGAGGGAAGTAAGCAAGCCACGTTGCTATTTGCCTTCATGGGACACGGCTTCGAGGATACTCACGGACAAAACTATTTGATGACGTACGGAGCAGACCCGAACAACATGGATAAGGAAGCGCTCTCGGTCGACGAGGTTCAGTCTTTGATGAGCGCTAGCGGCGCCCGACGCAAGGTAATTTTTATCGATGCCTGCCGCAACGTGCCGGGGACGCGAGATGCCGAAAAGGCACGCACCATGGCTGACTTCAAAGCCGCCGAAGGAATGGCCATTTTGCTGGCCACCAAACCGGGCGCATACAGCTATGAAGATCCCGACCTTTCTCACGGTGTTTTCACATATTTCTTGCTCGATGGACTGCGCGGAAAGGCGGCTGGTAAGGATGGTTTCGTCACGTTCCACGACTTAAGCGACTACGTGGAGCGGTCGGTATCAGCCTATGCAATGAAGAAGGACCAGGCTCAGAAGCCTCTGGCAACTTTAAAGGACGTAGGAGGCGACTTCTTACTCGGCACGGCAGCGCCGCCGAAACCTGACGAGGTGAAACCTGTTCTCGCCGCCAGTCAGATTACCAGCGATGCCGTAGTGATGCGCGCCGTCGCTATTAACCGATCATTCTTCACCAGCTTGAGCGATGACAGCCTGGCGCTGATCGATACTTCGACAGGCCAGCCTTTCGCGATCCTGAGCGAGCATTCGGACCAGCTGAAAGATAAGGCAGCAATGGGCAAGGCTTCTTACCGCTGGTTTGCCGGAGATGCTCCCGGCAATAACGCTGTGCATATGGTCGCGGAGATAAAGGGCAACGAAATGTTGCATCTGTGGGGACGGATCGGCAAACCATGCCCCAATGATCAGTCCTGCAGCACAGTCCCTTATCCGCTCCTGCCAGGCGAGGTGCGTGATCAGAAGTCGGGAGCACTGAAGACGGCAAAAAAGGCTTTTAGCCTGGGTGCACTCAGTCGCAAGACTGCCGACAAGGGTGTTAGTCTTGCGGCCAAGACGGACGTTATCGAACGCTCAGGTCTGGCAGCTGACAGCCGCGACAAGTTTGTCTGGACTAAGTTTGATTTGACTAATACTGCGAAGCTGCCTGCATCCGCCGCCCGTCAAGCGCATCCGTGAGTGGTTGCAGAGGTGGGCAGTGGAAAGGGCACGGATTTTCCCGTGCCCTTGTGTGCTTCGGCAAGAGATGCTGCTTGAGGCTCAGCCAGAGTTTAACGATCCAGTCGCCAGGTAAACACTCCGTCTGAGGAACAGTGGAACTGTCGTGGTCCCCAATTCCTCACGCTGCCATTATCGAATACTGCGCGAGCATACAACGTAGTGCCGCCGGCTCCGGCGTTGACCGTGCCAGCTCCCCAAGGCGCTACTTGACCTCGATAAGTACCATCCACATACACGTCGATCCACCACGGTGTGTAATTGTCCGCGGTCACCCAGCAATCGAAAAATCCACGCGTCTTGGCGCCGCCTTTTTTGGGGGGAGCCGGGGGTTCGTTCGCGGGATCATTCTTGGCAGCTTGCTTGTCTGCCTTGATGTTGGGGTCCTCGCCGGCGCCACGACTGCTGTTAGATTTGTCGGTCGCGGTGGCGGATGATGCCTGTGGTCCCGCGGCGAATGCCGTGGGCTTCCATTGCTGGCTCCCTATCAGCAGAACCAGGACAGCCAAAGCAATCACGGTCCTCGCTGCTAATCGCTTTTTCATTTGCATTCTCCTTCTGAATTACGCGGATATTGCTGAAGACGGGCCCTTGTGAAAGGATGGCATTCTACCTCCCCTGCCGGGTTCCCGCAACATAAGACCGAGATGGGTACTGAGGGATTAAATCCCGCAGCACCCCGAGATGCGGCAACATGCAGGCCGCAATTCATGACAAAAAGACCTCGGCGACGATAATCAAGGCGGAACCAACCTGTGCCGACACGCAGTTAGTTCAACCCTACGCTCGGAATCCTGCACGCTGAAACTGATGCCGGGAGTTCCGACCCAGACCGCCAAATCCAGAAGTAAAGCGCCGATAGGACAGGAGGCAGCCTGGCCAATGGTCGGGGGACGGTTGGTCTTCCGGGCTCCAAGCCAGCCGTTCCCCCTCAAGCTTCCAAGAGGGAAGCCGATGGCAGGTATATGCGATCAGCAGGCAGCGCGTTGCTCGAGCATCCTCCCGCAGCATCCCGAGGGGAAGCCCGGGGTCGGAGAGACTGGACTCATGTCCATCGAATGCGCAGACGGAAGTGCCGGGTTTCGAACAGCACGGCGGCAGGGTCTGGTAGCTGCCGTCATGCCAGGTAGCCAGAAAGGAAAAACGAATGGAGAAGCAAATGGAGGAGGAAATGGAGAAGCACAAGATACTGATTGTGGACGATGATCCCGACCTGAGACGGGCGTTGAAGCTGCGGTTGCGCGCCAATCATTACGACACGCTGCAGGCGGGAGACGGATACGCGGCCATCGCCGTGGCCAGCAAGGAGCACCCGAGCCTGATCATTCTTGATCTAGGCCTGCCGGCAGGGGATGGCTACATCGTGCTCGAGAGACTGCAAAGCAATGACACGCTTTCTGACATTCCGGTGATCGTGCTGACGGCGCGGGATTCGCAATCGAGCGAAAAGCGGAGCCTGGCAGCCGGTGCCGCCGCGTTCTTCCAGAAGCCTGCAGACAACAACGAGTTGATGGAACTCATTCGCGCCACGCTACAGAATGCGGGCCCGCCTAGCCCTGCGCCTTCGCAGCTTGCGTGAGCCCGTCAGCACCGATCGCGGTTGGCTGGCCGTAAAAAGGGCGGACTGTATTCGTGCGATCACATCGCACGGCACAGCTCCGGCCTCCGGGCGGATTCGAATTTATGGGGCGGACTGCGGAGGAACGGCTGCCAATCACGAACGTCATCAGACGCGCGCGACGTGAACAGTCTTCGTCACTTCTGCAGGCTCACGTAGACCTGGCGCGCTTCATCCAGAAGTTTCAGCACGGATTGTTCTTCAGCTTCGTTGTTCCAGTCGTGGTTTGCTTTGGTTGCGGCGACCAGGCGGTCGATCCATGCGGTGAAATACGCCGCATCGGCTGCTGACTCTGTCGCTGAGCCTTGCACCGTCACGTAAATCGGACTGGTTGTTGCATATACGTAATCATCCAGCACAGGATGCTCCGGCTTGTCGCTCGAGGCGCGCAGCACGCACCATCCGCTCTGCGAAATAGGGATCGTGTCTTCCGCGTCGGCGGACTCGCGGGTTCCGCTAAGCGTCAGATCCCGCACCACCCGCCCGTTGCAGACGATCTCCAAATGGTCGACCGGAACAATTGAACGCATCCACGCCCTGAACTTCACTCTGTTCTCGCCTGCCGGAAGCTTCAATTCCTCGCCGAGTTCTCTTCCGCCGAGAGTGAAGCCAATCAGTGGTCCATTGGTGGCGAAGGTGCGGCCTTTTTTCAGCGAATCCAGCCAGGCCGGCACCGTAGCTCCCCCTTTCGGAACCTGCGCGTAAACGCGCGTCAGCCCAACTGGTCCGCGAAGCGACGCGTAGTTCGCCATTGTGTCCGATCCCGCGCCTGTGGGAAGACGGAAGCCGCAATTGAGCAGTCGATACCACACTTCCGCCGTCATGCGATGGTCGCTGAATCCCATCGCCTCGATGTAATCTACCTTTCCCAGGGCCACGTCCACGGGAAGTTCCAAAGCCTCATCCAGCGGCTCTCCATGCGTGAGCGTCGGATCAGTCGCGGGATCGACGACGATATCGAACGGGTGAACGTATCCCACCAGGGCGTGTTGCTCGTGCGCGAGATCGGCCACCGTCGCATTCGTCGGAGCCAGGCTGGCCGCGGCCGTATTGCCGTAGGCCGCGTAATCGGGCAGCAGATAGTTGCGCGCCAGATTTAGCAGGCCCAGATGCCCCCAGTATGGTGTGTGAAATTCCTGGCCGTGCAGCAACCAGTGCTCAGTGGTCGATACTGGATCGGGCGTGGTTCGAAAGTAGGCAATGTCGGGAATCCGCTGCTCCTTGTTCACTACCAGATTCTCGATGAGAAACAGATTCTCGGCGGCTTCTTGCGCGACCAGCTTTGCTGGGGTGTTCCGGTATGTCCCGCCATAGTTCATGTGCACGTGCAGATCGCCGCTTAACCATTGCGAATCCGGTCCTCGCGGAATCTGAATCGGTTTGAGATGCACAACCAGCTGCGCATGCGGGCTGGACACTATGCTTTCTCTGGCGATTTGATACTCGAAGCCTTTCATGACTTCGACGTCTAGACGTCCGGGCGGAACGGTTAACTCAGCTTTCCCATCGGTGTGAAAGTAATGTGATTCAAAGCGGCGCTCCGAACGAATGTAGTTATCTTCGGCGTGCATCCATGCATTGTCGGGAGCATACGCTCGGCCGTCTTCGCCGGTCACGCTTACGCGGGCCGCGGTGGGATGCCCAGATGGATCGAGAACGGTGATGCTCATCAGGTGTCCCATCGGCTTCGGATAGCGCCGCTCCTTCGCTGCGATCTGGCGTTGCTCTCCACCCAGAACTTCCCGGATCCACAGGGAAGTGTTACCGGTGCGATTGGATATGAACGCGATTTTGGTTCCGTCCGGCGACCATCGTGGATTGACATTGTCGAAGTCTCCATAAGATAGCGGGAACGCATCACCGCCCGCCGACGGCATCACCCAAAGCTGGTGCCATTGCTGGCCCAGATAAGAGGCGTACACGACGCGCTTGCCGTCGGGAGAAAAATCCGGTCGTGCTTTCCACGCCGTCTCTTCGTAATGAATCTGCCGCGCCTCTGCGCCTGCTTCAGCCTTCATCCGCCACAACCCGCCGGTGCCGTAGATGTGACCGCGATTGGAAACGAAGATCAGTTCCGTGCCATCCGGCGACCACGTCGGGCTGATCTCGTGATCGAACTCGCTGTAGTAAAACCTTGGCAGGTTGCTGCGAGTTTCTCCCGTTAGCCGCCGTACGTTTGACAGTTCGCCGCCGCGAAAATCACCGGCGAAAATGTGAAAATGTCCTTTGTAGGACGTCGAAACGAATGCGAGCCGCTTGCCATCCGGAGAGAATCGCGGCTCCACGTTGACCGCTCCGCCCGACGTGATCGGGTGTGCCTGCCGGGTCTCTAGGTTCAGAGCCCACAATTCCATCGCGCCTTTGTCGTACTTTGTGTAGACCGCCCATCGCCCGTCAGGGGAGCAATCCGGCTGATAGTCATAGCCCGGCCCGGCCGTCAGTTGCTCAGTAGTCAGGGAGCCCAGCGCCTGACGCCACAGCGAGCCCGCCATTGAGTAGACCAGAGTGCGGGAATCCGGAAGCCACGCCGCCGCGCTCGGCCCCATCGTCAGTTGCGGGAGATACATTTCGCGGTAGTAATAACGGTGCGGGAGATCGACCTGCTTGAGCACCGGATCCCGCTGCGCAACCAGGGACAGGGAACTCAGTGCAAAAATCGTCAGCCCAACGACTCGCCATCGCGTGTCCAAGAAGTCCTCCGCACTGAATGGCGGATTATATCGGAGCGGGGTAGGCTCCGAGTGCGATCGATTGCAACAGGCCGCGAGTATAGTCTGGTGAGGCCGGAAGGGAAGGAGTTCAGGCCTGCGATCTTCAGGCGCGGCTAGTATGGATGCACTATGGATTGGCCGTGTCAGCTCGTGTAGATTCCACGCCCATGCGCAAGATCCTTGCCCGGGTGGCGGTGGTACTGGTGGTCTTGTACGTCTCTTTTGCCGCGTTCATTTGGTGGTCGATGCGGCAATCTCCAGAGACCTTCGGGCGCGTCATGTCCCGCCTGCCCGACGTCGCATATGTCCTCGTTCCGTTTGAGACTATGTGGACTCATGCCCGTGCAGGCCGACTGCTCCCGGGAAATACCGCGCCGGATTTCTCTCTGATTAAGCTCGACAAGAGCGCCACTGTCCAACTGTCTTCATTGACTGCCCAAAAACCCGTCGTGCTCGTTTTCGGCAGCTACACCTGACCGCCCTTTCGGCGGGAGGTTCCCGCTCTCAACAAGCTCTACGACGAGTACGGTCAGCGAGTCACGTTCCTGATCGTCTACATTCTCGAAGCGCACCCCAGCGATGTCTGGCAAACTGAGAGCAACCTCAAGGACAAGATCGTGCTGGCGAGTCCGAAAGATTCCGAGGAGCGCGGCGAGGTCGCCGGTACTTGCGTGCGCAAGCTGGGAATCAAGTTTCCGGCGGTGATTGATGGATTCGAGAATGCAACCGAGAAGGCCTACACCGGGTGGCCTGAGCGCATTTACCTGATCGACCAGCACAACCGCGTGCTCTACAAGAGCAAGCCCGGCCCCTTCGGATTCAAGCCGCTGGAACTGGAAGAATCGCTGAAACAGCTGACGAGATCTGGACAGGCAATCTGATCGTTGAACAGTCAATAACTATCCGAGGCCCGCGAAAGTCACCGACTGTCTGAACTTCTCCACGTATCGGTAAAGTACCCTTGTCCTTTTGTCCAGTCGATAGCGAATAGCAGGGTCTCAGTCTCGACCTGCGACACGGGCCTTGACACCGTGTATAGCTTTAGCCCCGAACCC
>WNEZ01008906.1_pt1 | contig 18227 bp, 15 predicted proteins | sample 5400521 | NCBI WGS metagenome assembly WNEZ01 (sample SAMN13153339, study PRJNA577476) | soil metagenome | isolation source: 120 cm saprolite under Douglas fir tree site 2 hole 1 replicate 1 | place: USA:California | collected 2015-04-18
GAGGATGTTCCGCATCGAGCCGCGCGACATCTATAACAACCGCGAGAGGTCGGTGCCGGCCTCGGTATTCAACTGGCCCTAGACGGCGACCGCTGTCACCGATTTCCCGCCGGAACGTCTCGCATCATTCTACGAACGGGGATGACGAGCAATCCGCACACGACCGCGGCGATGAAAAGGAACAACGAGGTCTGCCTGAACAGGATCGGCATCTGGGGCAGCTTCTCCGGATCCACGTTGCCGCCCACGAGTCCGGCTACGAGGTTGCCGAGCGCGCTCGCCATGAACCAGACACCCATCATCTGGCCCTTGAACTTGATCGGCGCGAGCTTGGTCATCGAGCTGAGCCCAACTGGACTCAGCGACAGCTCGCCTAGTGTTTGGAAGAAATAGCTCCAGACCAGCCACCACGGTGAGACGCGGACATTGCCCCCGCCCGCGATAACGATGTTCGCGGCGAATAACATGACCACGAAACCAACACCGGCGAAGAACAGCCCCCACGCGAACTTGGCAATGCTCGACGGAGCTTTTCCACGATTGCCGAGCGCTATCCAGACGGCGGCGAACACCGGGGCGAGCGCGATGACGAATACGGAGTTCGCCGCCTGGAGCCAAAGTGTCGGCATCTCCCATCCGAACACGACTCGATTGGTGTAATCGCGCGCGAAAAGATTGAGCGAGGTGGGAGCCTGCTCGAACGCGGACCAGAAGATCGCCGCAAAGAAGAAGAGCAGGATGATGACGACGACGCGCTTCTTTTCCTCGCTGGTCAGTCCGCCACCAACGAACAGATAGATGAAATACAGCAGCGCGGACCCGACGATGACGTATGTCATCTTCTTCGCCAGCGAAACAGCATCGATGTGAATCAGCCCCGCCATTGTGAGCAGCACCAACAGCGCTATTACCCCGACGCCGATCATCACCGAGAGCTTGACGCGGCGGTGCTCCGCCGTATCGCTCGAACCCGGCGCCACGCCGACGTCACCGAGCGTTTTGGCGCCGCGCAGGCGATAGGTGACGAGTCCGATCACCATGCCGAGTCCGGCGGCACCGAAGCCGAGGGACCAACCCACCCGCTCGCCGAGGATGCCCGTGATAAGGGGAGCAACGAGCGCGCCGATGTTGATTCCCATGTAGAAGATCGAGAAGCCGGCGTCGCGTCGCGATCCGCCCTCGGGATAGAGATCACCGACGATCGCCGAGATGTTTGGCTTGAGGAGCCCGGTGCCCAGCACGATGAGAACCAGTCCGATATAGAACGCGGAATGCGCGAAGACGATCGAGAGTGCGATCGATAGATGTCCCAGCGCGATTAACACTCCCCCGTACCAGATCGAGCGCCTCAGGCCGAGCCACCTGTCGGCGATCCAGCCGCCGGGCAGCGACGCGAGGTACACGCTGGCGGCGTAAATACCTACGATAGATGATGCCGTCGCCCGATCTAATCCGAATCCGCCCGACGCCAGCGCGGCTGTCATGAACAGCACCAAAAGCGGGCGGATCCCGTAGTACGAGAACCGCTCCCACATCTCGGTGAAGAAGAGCGTTGAGAGTCCTACCGGATGCCCGAAGAAAGTGCGCTTGCTGGCGCCGACAAATCCCGGAGGTGGCACGTCGATCGTTACGGTTCCCGCCGAGGGCTGCTGAAAAACGCCTTTCGAGTCTTTGGGCATGGTCGGAGGAGTAAGGGTCGTTATGCGTGCACAGCGGCGAGCGGAAGATACCGCTCGGGTGGATGTACGCCACCAGCTTCCTTTTGTTGCTCCCAGCTCACGGTCGTCGGCGGCTGCTTGATGCAGGCGGCAAAATGACCCGGCGTCTTTTCCTCGAGCGGAGGAACGATCGAGGCGCACGCTGCGTCCTTCGCCGGATGGTGACAGCGCGGATGGAAAACGCAACCAGACGGCGGATTCGCCGGAGAGGGAACGTCTCCCTGCAGGATGATTCTCTCCTTCCTCGCGTGTGGATCGGCGACCGGAACGGCGGAAAGAAGCGCCTGCGTGTACGGCATCATCGGGTCGCGGTAAAGATCTTCGGCCGTCGCCAGCTCAACGATCTTCCCCAGGTACATGACGGCGACGCGATCGGCGATGTGCTCTACCACCGAGAGGTCGTGCGCGATGAACATGTAGGTGAGGTCGTGGTCACGCTGGAGGTCCTCGAGCAGGTTGATCACCTGTGCCTGCACTGACACATCGAGGGCCGATACCGGCTCGTCGCAGACGATGAACTTGGGTTCCACCGAGAGGGCACGCGCGATCCCAATGCGCTGACGCTGTCCGCCTGAGAACTCGTGCGGGTAGCGATTCGAGTACTCTGGCCGCAGCCCCACTTCCTGAAGCAGCTGCCTCACCCGCGCATCTGCCGCGGCGCCTTCGGCGAGCTTGTGAATCGTAAGACCCTCGCGAATGATCGCACCGACGGTCATACGCGGGTTGAGCGACGATACGGGATCCTGAAAGATGATCTGCATCTCCCGCCTCAGTGCCCGCAGCTCGGACGTGCCCATCGATTTCACGTCTCGCCCCTCGAATCTGATCTCGCCCGACGTCGGCTCGATGAGACGGAGGATCGTGCGACCAGTCGTCGTCTTGCCGCAGCCGGATTCGCCGACGACGCCCAGCGTCTCGCCGCGCGCAACATCGAACGACACGTCGTTCACCGCCTTCACCGCGCCGACCTGTCGAGACAGAACGCCCTTCCTGATCGGAAACTCCTTGCGGAGGTTTCTAACCGATACCAGCGGTTCTGTCGCGTTCATGCGGCGGCGACTCCTGCTTCGACGACGAGCGGCGGATGCGGGTGGTTTCGTCGCTCGGGCTCGATCGCCAGATGGCAGCGCGAGACGTGGCCCGACCCGATCTGATAGAGCGGCGGATGCTCCCTCTCGCAGAGATCCCACGAATACGGACAGCGCTCGCGAAAGCGACAGCCGCTTGGCCATTCCGTCGGCGCGGGCACGGTGCCAGGGATGACGTTGAGCCGCTCCTGATCGTGTCCGATGTGCGGCATCGAGTGCATCAATCCCTCGGTGTAGGGATGGTGCGGCTTGGCGAAGAGCTCGTCGACTTCCGCCTGCTCCACCACTTCGCCCGCATACATCACGATTACCCTCGACGCCGTCTCGGCGATCACGCCCAGATCGTGGGTGATCATCAGGATCGACGTGCCGATCTTTTTCTGGAGATCGACCAGCAGATCGAGGATTTGCGCCTGGATCGTCACATCGAGGGCGGTAGTCGGCTCGTCGGCGATGACGAGGGCCGGCTTCATCATGAGCGCCATCGCGATCAGCACGCGCTGGCGCATTCCGCCGGAGAGCTGGTGCGGGTACTGTCTTGCCCGCGCCTCCGCGTCGGGCATGCCAGTGAGCTCGAGCATTTCCACGGCGCGCTCCCACGCATCCCGTCTGCCCATCCCCGCGTGCACACGGGCCACTTCAGCAATCTGGTCACCAACCATGAACACCGGATTGAGCGCCGACATCGGTTCCTGGAAGATCATCGAGATGCGGTTGCCCCTGATGTCGCGGATATCCGCATCATCGAGCGTGACCAGATTCTTTCCCTCGAATTCGATGACGCTACCCGTCTCGATTCGGCCGGGCGGCTGAATGAGTCGAAGTATCGACAGCGCCGTCACGGACTTTCCGCAACCCGATTCGCCGACGATGCCGAGCGTCTCTCCTGCGCCAATGTCGAAGGAGACTCCGTCGACGGCGCGCGCGACGCCCGATTCCGTATAGAACGAGGTGTGCAGATCGCGGATCGACAGGAGGGGCGCGGTCATCGAGTCATCAGCGGCGCTCGTATGCGTCGCGCAGCGCTTCGCCCAGGATGTTCAGCGTCATCACCGTGAGAACCATGAAGAGACCCGGAAAGAGTGACATCCACCACAGGGTTGCGGGCTGATCTGCACCGTCCTGAATGATGTTCCCCCAGCTCGCCAGTGGCGGCGGCACACCGATCCCAAGGTACGAAAGTCCGGCCTCGAGCACGATCACGTGCGCGACGCCGAGTGTCGCCGCAACGACGATCGGGGAGACGAGATTCGGAAGCAGGTGCCTCCACAGAATCCGCCTCCGGCTGGCGCCGAGCGCCTGGGCTGCGGTCACGAATTCCGCGTGCTTCAACGCAAGAACCTGACCTCTGACAATACGGCTAAGCCCGAACCAACCCGTGAGACCTAGAAACACCACGAGCGCTCCAATCGACAGTCTCGGCCACGCCACCAGCACTCCGATGAGAAGCAGAAGCCGAGGAATGGAGAGAAATGCATCGAGCACACGCATCATGACTGCGTCCAAGAATCCGCCCGCGTAGCCCGAGATCGCACCGTACGCGACTCCGACACTAAGACTCACGATCGTTGCCAGGACTCCGATCATCAATGAAAGCCGCGCGCCGTAGATGACGCGACTCAGCACATCGCGGCTGTAAGGATCGGTGCCGAACGGATGCGCCAGTGATGGCGGAAGATCCTTGAGCCCCACAATGTCTGGTTGCGCGGAGGGATTGTAGGGCGCGACGAGCGGCGCGAGCAGTCCCACCAACACGATGACGCCCAGCACGAAGAAGGCGACGCGCGAGGACGGCCTGCGCAGAATCCGACGCACGCCGAGCGCGAGTGGCGATTCGCGCGGCCGCGCGGTCCTAGTGGCTGCGGAGTCTTGGATCTGCCCAGGCATAGAGCAAGTCGGAGAGAAGGCTTCCGAGCGTCACCATGATGCTGCCGATGATGACGCCACCCACTACGAGTGGATAATCGCGCGTGCCGATCGCGTTGACGACCGCGTAGCCCATTCCTGGCCAGGCGAAGATCTTTTCGACGAAAAAGGCACCGGTGAGGAGAGCGGGGAACGAGAGACCAACCAGACTGATGATCGGGAGCAGCGCGTTGCGGAGCGCGTGGCGGCGCAGAATCTCGCGCTCGGTGAGTCCCTTGAGGCGCGCTGTGCGGATGTAATCGGCGGGAAGCACGTCGAGCAGGGCCGCGCGCTGATACCGCGCGACGGCGGCGGAAGCCAGCAATGTCAGAGTGAGCGCGGGCAGCGCGAGATGCCAGAGGCGATCGACGAACCTCCCCGCGAGTCCGATGTACTCGTGCATCACCGGATTGACAGAGGGAGATCCCACTGAGTGTGTGATCGAGGATCGAGCCGCGGCGGGCAACCTGGATGAGGGCAATGAGAATCCCGAGGGTGAAGCTGCCGACGAGGGCGACGCCCATGAGAAGCAGCGTGTTCGGAAGCGCGCTACCAAGGACTTCCAGTACCGGCCGCTCGTGCGAGAAGGACCATCCCAGCTGACCGTGCGCGAGCAAATTCACGTACCTGACGAACTGCTCCGGCAGCGGACGGTCGAGGCCGTACTGCGCGCGCAGGGTTTGCCGCACGGTCTCATTGACATTCGGGTTGTCCATCACGGCGCTGAACGGATCGCCAGGAGCGAGGTGAATCAGCGCGAAAGTGATTGCCGCGACGATGGCGACGATCACCGCGGCTTGAGCCAGCCGTTGCGCGAGGTAGCGGAGCACCCGCTACGGGGTTTTCTGACCCGCCGGTTGAGCGGGAGGCGGCGTTGCCGAGGGAGGCACGTTGTCGCGCGGAATCCGTTTATTCGCCGGAATCCACCACTCGGGGATGTGAATCCACCACGCGTCCGGTCTCAGCGTCGCCAGCTGGAGACGCGAATGATATCCCACCGTCTGAATCGGCTCGGCCAGCCATATCGCCGGCGCATCCTGGATGATCGTCTCGTACGCTTTGGTGAAGTACGCCTTGCGTTTGACCGGGTCGAACGACGCGAGCGCGGTATCGACATACGCATCGAATACGGGATTCTCGTAAGAGCCGTAGTTGTTGCCACTGGCAGCGCGCGATCCGCCTATCCCCCACGATCCGCGAACGGCGCCCGGACTCGGCTGCGTGCTCCATTGTCCGATCGTGGCGTCGAAGGCGCGCTTTCTGTCCTTCTCTACGAGCACCGGGAACTCGAGCTGCTCGATATCCATCTTGACGCCAGCCTGCCGGAGCTGTTCCTGGAGGAGCACCGCCAATCGCACGCGGACCTTGCTCGAGCTCGGAACCGAGAGGGTGAACTGGAGCGGACGTCCGTTGCGAGACCGTGTTCCATCGGCGTTTGTCACGCGCCATCCGAGCGAGTCAAGGATCTGACGCGCACGTTGAAGGTCGAAGGGGATCTGCGGAAGATTGGGGTCGGTGGTCGGATAGGCCCGCACCGTCGGACCCAGGGCCGGTACGGCGAGAGAGTCGTAGACGCTTCGCACGATGGTCGCGCGATCCGTTGCCATCGTCAACGCACGGCGAAGCTCGCGATTGCCGAAGATGGGGTGCGGACGAGTGTGATTCGCCGGGTCGCGCAAGTTGAATTGCGCGAATTGATACTGAAGGGAGTGAAACTGCTTGGTGCGAAGCGCGGGGTTCTTTGCCACCTCGGCCAGGTTCTCGGGCCGAAGCTGCTCGAAGAAATCTGTCTCGCCGCTGAGGAATCTCGTGAGCGCGGTGTTGAAATCCGGTGCAATGCTCCAGATCAGCCGACTCAGTTTGGGCGCGCCGCGATAGTTTGTCGTGTCCGCGGCGAGCTCAACCGCGGCACGCGGAATCCACCGAACGAATCTGTACTGGCCCGAGCCAACCGGATTTCTTGCGGCGTCGGAGGCGCGCCAGCTGGCCGCTGGAATCCCTTTCCAGATGTGCTCGGGCATGATCGAGAGCTGATAAACCGCATCGTAGAACTGCTGCGGAGACCGTGCGTGAAACCAGTAGACAGCGGTCAGAGAATCGGGCGTGCTGGCGGAGTCGATGTTCGTGATGAGTGGAGTCACCGGCGATCCGAGCGAAGAGTCCTTCGCGCTGGCGACGGTGAATCGCACATCGCTCGACCGCACCGGAATGCCGTCGTGCCACTCCGCTTTCGGATTGATGTGAAACGCGATGCTGAGCGAATCAGCGCCCCAGGTCCAGTGATCGGCGAGCCGCGGCGTGAAGCCCTTGTCGTTCACGATGTTGAGCGAATCGCCGATGTCCGCGAGGCGGTCGTAAATCATGTCGGTGATCTGCCCCGCCTGAACGCTCTGTACAAGCGACGGGATCAGAACATCGGGATCGCCGCCGGTCGAGATCGCGAGAGTTCCTCCCGTGTTCTTCGCGGAAGACGACTCGGTTCCAACACATCCGCACACCACGAGTGCGCAAAGGAGGCCCGTGTATCTCATCGCCGCCATGTCCAATCCTCATCGAGAAAGTGCGGAACGTGCTTCAGTGCATCGTCGCGGATATCGTCTTCGGCCAGCTCGCTCGCGTCCGCATCCTCGAGCAACCGCACCGCGTCGAACATCGCGCTGGCGACCTCGGCGGCGTCGGGAGAGCGACCGAGCAATGCGTTAAGGGTAGCCGGTACCGGAACCGATTCACTCCCTGCATCCACGCCGACAGCAAAAACCGGAAGCGTCGATTGATCATCATCGACGAGGATCGAGCCGTGCTGCAACAACGAACAATCATCCCGCCATTGGGCGCTGCCGACCAGCTTGCCTCCATACGCCACCAGCTCTCCTTCTCCCGGAGTCTCGAAGCAAGGCCGCGTGCTCGGCGCGCGCGCTCGCTGTGATGGCGAAGCCGGCTCGACCGAAACGCCGAGCTGTCTCAAGCCCGTCTGAAGGATGCGGTTGATCCGGGAATAAGTCTCGCGCAGAGGCGCGGCGTCCTTCGCGGGGGCGGTAACGCTGTAAGTGACTTCCCGGTTATGCAGAATCGCGCGGCCGCCTGTCGGCCTTCGCACGACGTCGATCCCGGCGGCGCGAATCTTCCCGACATCGTAAAGACCCGATGCGGGCTGATTCCGCCCGAACGAGAGCGTCGGCCGGCTCCAGGAGTAGATGCTGAACACCGTTTCTCCCGTGCGAGCCGCGCGCGCCTGCAACGCAGTGTCCCGCGCCATGTTCTCGGCGCCCGAGCGAGGCGCCGCGATGAGGAGGCGCCAGCGACTGTAACTTCGCCGGGGGTGCATAGGGTGTTAAATTGTCACTCCTATGAGCACCACAATCAAGCACGTTGAAGCTGCGATTCCTTCCGCTGAATCCTTCGTACCACGACATGTAGGACCCGACGAGCGAGACGTTGCCGAGATGCTCAAGACTCTCGGATTTGCGTCGCTCGATGCGCTGATAGACGCGACCGTTCCGCGAAAGATCCGCCTCCGGCAGGGCCTCAGTCTGCCGAAAGGACTGACGGAGCTCGAAGTCCTCACGTATTTCCGCGCGCTCGCCGCGAAGAACCAGGTCTTCCGCTCGTTCATCGGGATGGGATACTCGGATTGCGTCACGCCACCGGTGATTCAGCGAAACATCCTCGAGAATCCCGGCTGGTACACGGCGTATACGCCCTACCAGGCAGAGATCGCGCAGGGACGGCTCGAGGCACTACTCACCTTCCAGACGATGGTTAGCGACCTCGCGGGACTCCCGATCGCGAATGCATCCCTTCTAGATGAAGGGACCTCTGCCGCGGAAGCGATGACGATGAGTTACGCGCTCAAGGGCAAGCCGGGCAAGGAAGTTTTCCTCGTCGCATCGGAGTGCCACCCGCAGACGATTGACGTCGTTAAGACTCGCGCCAGCGTGCGCGGAATAGAGGTGCGCGTCGCGAGTTATGCCGATTTCAAGATCGGTCCAGATGTGTTTGGCGCTCTTGTGCAGTATCCGGCGACCGACGGCGGGGTCATCGATTACTCGAAGACAGTCGAACAGGTGCACAAGGGCGACGCGCTGCTGACTGTCGCGGCCGATCTCCTAAGCCTCGTGCTGCTCACGCCGCCTGGGGAGTGGGGGGCCGATATCGTGGTTGGCAACACCCAGCGCTTCGGCGTCCCGCTTGGGTACGGCGGTCCGCACGCGGCCTATTTCGCCACCAGGGACGAGTTCAAGCGTCACATTCCGGGACGCATCATTGGCGTGTCGCGCGATGCGGACGGAAAGCCGGCGCTGCGCATGGCGCTTCAGACGAGAGAGCAGCACATTCGCCGCGAGAAGGCGACGAGTAATGTCTGCACCGCCCAGGTGCTGCTGGCGGTCGTTGCGAGCATGTACGCGGTCTATCACGGGCCGCAGGGTCTGACCCGCATTGCAAGGCGGGTGCACGGATTTGCCGCGACGCTCACCGAAGGACTGCGAAAGCTTGGCTACACGATCGTGCACGACGACTACTTCGATACGATCCGTGTCGCGCTCGGGAAGCGAAATGGTCAGGCGATTCTGGACGAGGCGCGTGCTCGTCGCATAAACGTCCGCTTCATGGAAGACAGGAGCATCGTCGTCGCTCTCGACGAAACCGTCGGCAGCGACGACATCACCAATCTTCTGGCGGCGTTCAACGGCGGAAAGGACCCCGATTTCGGCATCGAAGACCTCGCTTCGGGAGCCGACCCCCGCTACGACGAACGTTTCAACCGGACGACTCCGTTTCTCACGCATCCGGTGTTCAACAAGCACCATGCGGAGACGGAGATGCTCCGCTACATGAACAGGCTCCAGTCTCAGGGAGAGTTCGCCGGATTGCTCGTGATCCACGCGTATCATTCGTCGCGCAACGAGGCCCACCGCAACGTGTGCCTCATTCCCCAGTCGGCGCACGGGACGAACCCGGCAAGCGCCGTGATGGCCGGCATGCAGGTAGTGGTCGTAAAGACCGACGAGCGCGGGAACATCGATGTCGCCGACCTGAAGTCGAAGGCGGAGGAGCACGGGCTGCACCTCGCCGCGCTCATGATCACCTATCCCTCGACCCACGGCGTGTTCGAGGAATCGATCGTGGAGATCTGCGACATCGTCCACAAGTACGGCGGGCAGGTGTACATGGATGGAGCGAACATGAACGCTATGGTCGGCTTGTGCCGGCCCGCGGAAATTGGCGCCGACGTCTGCCACCTGAATCTCCACAAGACGTTCTGCATTCCGCATGGCGGCGGCGGCCCGGGGATGGGGCCGATCGGCGTGGCGAAACACCTCGTTCCGTTTCTGCCCGGCCATCCGGTGGTCAGACTGGACGGCAGGCACGAAGTCGGGGCGGTATCGGCGGCCCCGTGGGGGAGTGCCAGCATCCTTCCGATTTCGCACGCCTACATCAAGCTGATGGGTGGAGACGGACTGGAGTACGCGACCAAGATCGCGATCCTCAACGCGAATTACATCGCGAAGCGTCTCGAGCCGCATTTCCCGGTACTGTACAAGGGGGCGCATGGAACCGTCGCGCACGAGTGCATTGTCGACACGCGGGTGGTGAAGCAGGCGACCGGCATCGACGTCGAGGACATTGCGAAGCGATTGATGGACTACGGCTTCCACGCACCGACTGTCTCGTTCCCGGTGCCCGGAACGCTGATGATCGAGCCGACGGAGAGCGAGCCGAAGGAGGAGCTCGACAGATTCTGCGACGCGATGATCTCGATTCGCGACGAGATCAGAGAAATCGAGACCGGCGTAGCGGACAAGCAGGATAACGTCCTCAAAAACTCGCCGCACACCGTTGGTCGCGTGACGGCGACGACCTGGACGCATCCATATGCGAGGGAGCGCGCCGCGTTTCCGGCGCCCTGGAGCCTGGACTTCAAGTTCTGGCCCGCAGTGGCGCGAGTGGAGAGCGCGTACGGCGACAGGAATCTCATTTGCTCGTGCCTGCCGACCGATTCGTACGTGGGGGCGGAAGTCGGGACTAGCTGAACGTGGCTGACGACCTTAGCCTCGACGCAAAACAGACCGCGCTGGTTCTGATCGATCTTCAGTTAGGGATTCTTGAGCGGCAGACCGCTCCGCATTCCGCCTCCGATATCCTCGCGCGCTCGGCGCGTCTGGCAGAGCGATTCCGAGCGGTGGGCGGGGTGGTTGTGCTGGTACGCGTTTCGTACTCACCCGATGGCGGCGACCTACTCACGCAGCCTTCTCGACGATTTCCCCCGGATCGGGCCCGTACGCTCGACGGAAGTAATCCTCAAGTCGCTTGTCTGATACGGATCGCGTCGTCACCTTCAAGCTCGGTGGTCTAGTCCTCACCGGAGCGCCGGCGGTCGCCGCCATCCTCGGCGTGCTCGCCCTCATTGCGGTCCTGGTGTATCACTTCGAACCGGGGCCGACCGCGATTCTCTCCGCCCTGCTCTGGATCGCGTTCATCGCGTATTGGAGCGCGACCGCAAAAAAGGCGTCGGCGACGAAAAGCGCCGAGTCCAAAGAATCGCGAAAGATCCACGAGAATCTGCTCGTCATCTCGTTCGTGCTTCTGTTCGTTCCGATTCCGGGGCTGACAGCGCGGTTTCTTCCTCAGTCGAACTTTTTCGTGATCGCCGGCCTCGCGGTTCAGGCGTCGTCGCTCCTGTTAGCCATTTGGGCGCGGCGGCATCTCGGGCGCAATTGGAGCGGCGCCGTCAGTGTCACCGTCGATCACCAGCTCGTGCGCTCGGGGCCGTACGCTCTCGTTCGGCATCCGATTTATAGCGCCATGCTCGGTATGTTCGCAGGAACGGCTCTGCGTTCCGGCGAGTTGCATGCGTTGCTGGGCGTGGCCGTTCTCACGGCGGCGTACGCGCGAAAGATCCGCATCGAAGAAGAGACGCTCCGTGCGGTGTTCGAATCGGATTACGACATTTACGCGCGCACAACCTGGGGCATCATTCCTCGGGCCGCGACGATGATGGTGCTGGGCGCCCTCGTTATCGGCACGCTCGACATCCTCTACGCAATCGCTTTCTCGTATCCGAAGGGCGCGGCGCCGGCCAGAATCTTCCAGAGCATAGCGGCGGGACTTTATGGGCGCGCGTCGTTCAGCGGGGGTACGCGCACCGTAGTGATCGGCGCCGCGCTTCACTATTTCATCGCGCTCTGCATCGTGCTTGTCTACTGGGTCGCCAGCCGGCGTTTCGATGCACTGGTCCGACGTCCGATCGTGTGGGGATCCGTCTACGGAGTTCTCGTCTACCTGGTCATGAACTACGTCGTGATTCCGCTGTCCGCGACGAAGCGTCCCGCCTTTCTCTTATCGTGGGTCGTATGCAGCGTGCTTGTTCACGCCTTCCTGATCGGTGTTCCCGCCGCGCTGTTCTCTCGCGCGGCAATGCCCACAAGCGAGCAACCGGGCGATGACTAATGAACTGAACGGGATCCGAGATCTCAGAGGCATAGTACTCGGTAGGTAGTTACTGCGCTCCGATCATATCGCGCCCGCAGGCGCCAGCCATCGCGCGTTTGTCGCTGCCGGATTAGACGCTACTTCCCGATGTGCTTGGTGTAGGCGTCCGACTTCATCAGGCCATCGATCTCCGACGCGCTGCTCGGCTTGATCTTGATCATCCAGCCGGCCCCATAAGGATCGGTATTGACCAGAGCCGGCTCCTTGTCGAGGCGTTCGTTGATCGCCACGACCTCGCCCGCGATCGGCGCGAACAACTCCGAAACCGCCTTCACCGCCTCGATTGTCCCGAACACATCGTGCTTGCCGAATTTCGTTCCTACTTTCGGCAGCTCGATGTAGACGATGTCGCCGAGCTCGCCCTGGGCGTAGTCGGTGATGCCGATCTCCGCGGTGCCGTCCTTGCCCTTGCGGACGTACTCGTGCTCTTCGGTGTACTGGAGATCGTTCGGGATGTTCGCCACTTGTGCTCCGCTGAGGATGCCTGCCGGACCGCCGGCGCGAAGTCTATCGGCGCCCTAAAACAGAGTCAAGAAACGCGCGCGGCGGTCCTCAGGGGCGTATTTGTCTCTTCGCCCGCAGCATTGCGCTGAAGGGAGCTCCATAGCGCATCTACATCGCGCTCAAGTTTGTCGAGCGATCCGTCGTTCTCAATGACGAAGTCCGCCCGCGCCCGCTTGAGCTCGGCGGGCATCTGCGAGGCGATCATGTTCATTGCCTCGGTCTCTTCCAGGCCGCGGGTCGCCACCAGGCGCTCGAGTCGTAGCGGCCGCGGCGCATCCACCAGAATGATCGCGTCGAACTCCTCGACAATATTTCTTTCGAACAGGAGCGGAATTACGCAGACGACGATCGGGTCTCCTCGCTCCCTTGCTCTGGCGATTTCGCGGTCGCGAAGCCTGGTCACGCCCGGGTGGACGATCCTGTTGAGGGCGTCAAGCTCGTTCTGATCGGCGAACACAATCTGCCGGAGCGCCGCGCGGTCGAGACCGCCGTCCTGGTTGAGGACATCCTTGCCCCAGCGCTTGATGATATCCTTGAGCGCCTGCGTCTCTGGCTCTACGGCCTCGCGGGCGAGCTCATCGGCGTCGATGATGGTAGCGCCACGATCGGCCAGCATTCTGGCGACCTCTGATTTTCCGCTGGCGATATTTCCTGTCAGTCCGATGCGGATCATCTTTCATTGGATTGAGGTGGAATTCAGCCGTCGCGTGGCCAAGATAGGAAGTTCTCCCACCCGTGTCACGCATAAACAACTGCTTTTGTTGACAATCTCTCGGCCAGGTGAGTTGCTAGAGAAGCGGGACCTGAGCCGCATCGCCCGCCGGAACCGTGTGACACATCCTGCACCGCGCCTCGTACGACTCCGTGCCGCCGACCATGATCTGCGGCGAGTTATACGGTGCGGGCCGTCCCCCGATCAGCCGTTGATTGCGGCTAGCGGGGCCTCCGCAGAGTACGCAAATCGCGTGCAGCTTGTCCACAACCTCCGCAATAGCCATTAGATCCGGCATCGCCCCAAAAGGCTCTCCGCGGAAGTCAGTGTCCGTTCCCGCCACTATTACCCGACGTCCTCTGCTGGCGAGCGAGGTGACCAGGGGCACTATCCCCTCATCGAGGAACTGTGCTTCATCGATGGCGATGACGTGCGCGATTGGGTCGATCTGGAGGCTGATCTGTGCCGCTGAATCAGCCGGGATTGCCTCGACCGTGCGGCCGTCGTGACTCGAGATTGAGTAGATACCCGCATATCTCGCGTCGAGGTGCGACTTGAACACCTGCACCCGCTTTCGCGCGATGATAGCGCGCCGGACGCGGCGGATGAGCTCCTCGCTCTTGCCGCTGAACATCACGCCGGCAATCACTTCGATCCATCCACCGCTCTGGTGGAATGGTCCGCTCGGCCCACTCACGACCGATCGCGATCTCTACGCGGTGGGCTCCCGCGGGTTGGTCTATCGGACGATCCCGGCCGGCGAGTAGGACGGGGACGTTCGCCGCGCGCACCGCGGTCTGGCCGATCGCGTCGATCTGGCCGGTCGCTTCGCGCTCCGCGGTCGGATCGATCCCTGGGTCCCGCGGCCCGTTCGCGATCCTCTCGATCGCGTTCGCCCCGCACGACTACGCGCCGTCCCTTGATCATCGAGCCGTTCACCCGCGTGATCACTCCGGCCGCGTCGGCCTCGGCGACTTCGACGAGCGCGTGACTCTCCTGCAAATCGATCTTTCCGACGCGATCTCCGGGTATTCCGCCCTCTCCAGCGATGATGCCCATGAGATCTCCGACCTTCACGCCGTCGCGCGTGCCAATCGTCATGAAGAGACGCGTCATCCCAGCTGCACCAGCTCGCGCGCGCGCACCATCAGCAGGCTTCGGCCGCGCGGCCGGCGTCTGATTCACTTCAGCCAGTCGCCGCTGTGCCCTCTCGCGCTCCAAAACGTGAAGCGCGGCGGCGGCGAGCTCAGTGCCGTCGAATTCCTGGAGTAGTGGCTCGAGCGAGATGACTTCGCGCGCGGGAACTCCGCGCGCCAGCACGGCGCGCAGCTCCTGTCGCACGGCTTCCTCGCGGTCGTGTGCGCGTCGCTCCGGCCCGTGAAAATTGAGCGGGGCGAGTCTTCCGCTCGCCAGCTCCCTGAGCCACGGGACTTCGCCCGGTGCCGCGACGACGACGACCTGAACCGGCTTCGCCTGAGAGACGCGCTGTAGCTCCCCCGGGGTCACTGGCGGCTGATAGAAGATCACCGTGTGCGTTGGGGCGTTCCCGACATAGCCGCGCGTCACGGTCATCGACTCATCGTCGTCGTGGTAGCCAAGAGTTCTCACTATGCGAGTTGCCTCTGCGGCGGCGGGTTCGTCGCGCGCCACGATCATCGCCGACGGAGGATCGAGATCATCCAGGAGTCTCCGCAAAGCACTGGCTCGGGCACTTCCGGCGACAGTGACGTACTTGATGATCGGCATCTCGTAATCGGCTGGAATCTGCGGCGCCTCAACATCAGCGACTCCCACGCGTCGGGCGCGCCGGGCATAGCGCTCGGCCAGATTCTCCACCACTGGCGTAAGCTTGCGCGTAACGATGATGCGCCCGGCTTCACTCAGCTCTCCCAGCACGCCCTCCAGGGCGCTTACGACTTCCGGGCCCTCCCCGAGAATGTCATCCGCCCAGGCGAGCACAACGGTGCGTACCGTGTCGAGCTTGAGGACCGACGAGCGAACGAGCGCCAGGAGCTCGGCGGCAGTTCCGGCCACGGCGAGAACCGGCCGGGTCTTGAAGATTCGACCGGCGCGGGCGGCACTCGTGATGGGGACGACCTCGATTCCGGCGGGCCCTGCCAGGTGCAGCCCAGTCTCCGAAATCGCGAGCGCCGTTTCCGCATCGCGAGTCACCACCACGACTTGCGTGCCTCCCGCCGACGGATCGATGCGGGCGAGGGCGGGAGTCAGGAATTCCGCAATCGACTCAGTCGTGTGCGGAAGCGTGTAGACGAGATTCTGATTGCGCCCAACCTGCCCGGAGGCGTGCTCTCCGACTTCCTCCAATTCCTGCATCCTGGACCTCTATTTCGCAACGTGGCGTAGTGTCCGCCCCGCCGGTATCGTTATATGTCTTCCCACCGCGCGGCGACGCCGCTCACCAAAGATAGCAGCATCGGGGCACCCATGATTACCGCCATCGTTTTGATAAAAGCCGAGCCGAAGCGAATCGCCGAGTGCGCGACGAAGCTGGCGGGAATCGAAGGCGTCGCACAGGTCTACTCCGTTTCGGGGGAATGGGACCTCGTTGCGATGATCGAGGTCGCCGAGCACGAGGCGATTGCCCGAATCGTGACGGAGGAAGTGACAGTGGTTCCCGGGATCAAGTCGACGCACACCCTAACCGCATTCCGAGCGTACTCGAAAAAGGATCTCGAGCAGGCCTGGGACATCGGGCTGGAGTAGCGGGGATGCTGGTTGGCAATTCCAGTCCGGACGCGGCGAGCCGGGCTGCGATTCGACTGCTGATGGATTGGCTGCCCGGCGCGAGCGTCGTCGAGGGGAGCACCGATCTCGACTTGAGCTCGAGGGCCGACCAGCCACAGCTCATTTCCGCGGATATTGTCGAGGGCAAGACGCTCCGGGCGATCAAAGTGCCGGGTGTGACTCGCACGATGATCTCCGAATTCGGCGCCTTTCTCGATGGAATCCAGAAGGTGCGGGTAATCGGTCGCCATTTCGGCGTGCCACTCGTGCTTGGTACCACTGGCGCTGGGGTTCGCGTTCGCCTGAACCGCCGCCTCGTCACCTGGGGACACCACGCACCGAAGCTCGAGCAGAAGCTTTACCTGCCCTTCAGGTATTTGCCCCAACTGACCGAGACTTTGCGGGCTGGCTCGCCAGGGAAATACAGCCGGTTTCAGGTGGTGGACACATCGATTCCTGACGCGAATGGTGCGTATCCGAGCGAACACCCAACGGTTCTGCTCGAGCGCGCAATCCGCGCTGTCGACAGCCAGCGGGACGCCCTCGAGGACGAGCTCGCGGAAGCCTGGTGCGCTGTCGAAGAAGCGCCACTTTTCATCGACGGCGGGATCACCCGCAACGAGCGCGTCGCTTCGTCGGCGAGCGCGATCGGTGTGATCAAGAGCCATTTCACGCTTTACGTCGAGGGCGAAGCGCTCAAGACGGTAGTGGGTCTCGCCAAGGGCGAAAGATCGTCTGTCTTCCAGGTCACGCCGAAGTCTCGCACCGCAGTCATGAGCTGGTACCTGAGGCTCCGCGACCCGGAGGGGCATGATGCGTTGTTTGGGTTGGTGCGTATCGAGATGTCGAGGTGCGACAATCCCACCGAGCGCGCTGACGAAATCTCGCGCTGGGTACTCGCTGAAACATCTCCCCTGGCGCTACCCGATGGACGTTGGGACAAGATGTCGTACGGTCTTCGGGATGTCGAAGAATTTCTGAGAGCCATTTCATGAGCGAAGCACTCGGCCGCGTAGTCGCGACGGAGCGGAAGCCAAACACTCCGCACGAATTCCATTTCTGGACGGCGATCGATTCGCCCGTCGGGATCGGGACGATCGTGCGCGTCGATGGCGCAAACCCGATGGATGGGCAGATTCCGCATATTTACGGAATCATCGTCGAGGGATTCAGCTACACGGATCTGCAGTCTCCCATGCACGATGTGCTCGGGCACGATGGTTTGCCAACGACGGCGGGTTACGCGGCTACCGAACGCGCGGAGATCCGCCTTTACACCGCTGCCGTGCTAAGGCAGATCCCGGAAGAGCCGCTCCAGCCAGTGCCGATGGGGCAGGTCTTTCTCGCCGAGGAAGCCGACGTGCAGGTCGCGCTGCGCATGGACAGCTACCTGCGAGAAGGAGCGAACACGGGAATTCCAATCGGCGTCTATCGCGCCGGCGGAACGGAAGCCGTGATCTATCTCGACGCGGATTTTCTTCTCGGACCTGAGGCCGCGCATCTCAACATCACGGGAGTCTCCGGGCTGGCCACCAAAACGAGTGCCGTCGAGTGGCTGCTCGCGTCGCTGTTCAAGCATTTCCCGGAAGACAAGGGATCGATCGCGGCGGTGTGCTTCAATGTGAAGGGTCCCGACCTGTGTTATCTGGATCAGCCGGGCAAAGTAGAGAAGTCGGACGAGGCCCTCTACGAGAAGCTCGATGTCGAGCCGAAGCCCTTCCAGAGAGTGGAGTATTTCGCGCCCTACACTGCCAAGGGTCTCGCACTCAATACTTTCCGGAACAACGAAGCTCTGCTCGACAACGTTACGCCGCTCACGTGGGGTCTGCGTGAGGTTCTTCAGTTCGCGGAGGTTCTCCTCAACAGGGACGACATCGATGCGAAGGCCGATGCGCTCATCGACTTCATCGTTCAGAACGTCGTCGACAAGGAGTTCACCGATCCGCTTTTAAGCAAGACGCACAGAGTTCAGTCGTTCGCCGACCTCGACGCATGGTTCCGCGATGTCCTCCAGGGGATGGAAAAGAAGGACGGCGAGAGCTGGCGCACGCACCACGTGGCGAC
>WNEZ01003157.1_pt1 | contig 18220 bp, 14 predicted proteins | sample 5400521 | NCBI WGS metagenome assembly WNEZ01 (sample SAMN13153339, study PRJNA577476) | soil metagenome | isolation source: 120 cm saprolite under Douglas fir tree site 2 hole 1 replicate 1 | place: USA:California | collected 2015-04-18
CATCCATCCGCTGGCGAGCCTCTATCAGGGGATTTTGTTGCTCTCGTCGCTGGGCAATCCGATCCGAACCGATCTCACCACGCCGGTCTGGGCTGTCGCAGCTCGCGGTTCCCACCGCGTACAACGTCGGATTCAACACCGGTCCAGGCGCCTGTCCCCGCTGGGGCTATTTCATTCCTTTCGACGTGGCAATGTTGGGGCGGCTCTATCCCAATCACGAGGACTATGTCGCTCGCGTGACCCGTGTCACCCGCGAGAACGTTCGAGGCCACTTCATCCTGGAACCGGATGCGCGCCGGACGATCCAGGAAGCGGTTGAATCGCGCGTCGGCGGGAGCGACGATAATCGCTGACAAGACAAACAAGTCGATCGTGCGACTGGGTAGCTCAGGCTTCCGCGCGGCAAGAATTTTGTGGAAGGGGAAGAGAAGCCAGACGATTGCGTCGGCGCGATCTGGAGCCGTTTGGTTGCCATCTGTCTCTGGAAGTTGCGAGCCGGCACCTCTCGAAGCGAAGACCGGCCGCGGCGATGCGCCGTCGTGGCGACAAAATCATCGATTGAGCCGAGGTCAGTGTCTCTGATTGCCGGCCGACGGCCTATCTTTGCCGGGTGGCGAGGAAGGCGCCGGTGCTGCTGGATACGCCTCCCAAAAACGCGACCTGCGACTGCGCATTGAGACGCGGGGACTGCAGGGAAGCGAATGTGTCCCCTCCCGGAGCGGGATCTCCTTCGCGAACAATGGTGTTAAGCAGTCCCTGCGATAATAGATACACGCCGACTCGATTGCCAACCACCGCCCGAAGCGCGACCTGCCCGGCGTCGTTTAGAGAAGGGGAGTTGGCAGAGGAAATGGTACCGCCAGGTGCTGGATCTCCCCATCGCGCGATGCTGCTGACCACACCCCGCGAAAACAGAAATACTCCCGGGCCCCGGGTGGACAAGATCGCGTCGAAGGCAACCTCGCCCGACGCATTCAGCGACTGCTGGGAAAACGAGAGAAACGTGCCGCCGCCGGGTGCGGCATCGCCTGTCTGAGCAATGGCTTGAACGCTCCCCTCCGACCAGAGGAAAACTCCCGTGCGAAGGGGGGCGTCGACCCAAGCGCTGAACAGAACCTGGCCCGAATCATTCAGCGAGACCGAGTTGAACATGTAAAACGTCCCCCCGCCTGGCGCAGGGTCCCCCGTGGAGACGAGGCCTCGAAACACGCCGGATCCAACATACAGGCCGTAGCGGTTGGAAGGCGATACCGCTCCAATAAACGCCACAGCACCTTTGTTGTTGAGGAAGGGAGAGTAAAAAGCCAGGAATGTCTCCTCTTGCGGGGCGGGATCGCCGGTAACCACGATTTGGCTCGAGATGCCCTCGGAAGACAAATACAAACCGGTACCGCCTCTCGAATTCGACGCTTGAAAAACCAGATCGCCGCGATCGTTTCCGGTTGGAAACGAGATGGACGTGAAAACGCCTCCCTCCGGCGCTGGATCGCCCAGACGCGCGATCGGGTTGCGGGCTTCGTCAAACACGCCATTGGCACCGGGGAACGTCGCCGCGGAAAAGACGACTCGCCCTGCCGCGCCGATCGTCGCGCCCGAGACGGAGGAGAATCTGGGCTCCCGGTCGATCGGGTCGCCTTGCCCGGCAAGGCGAGCGATGGTCGCCTCTGAGTACAAGTAGATGCCACCAACGTGGTTGGCCAGCATGCCGGTGAACACCACCTGACCTGCGTTGTTTACTGCCGGATCTCTGGCTTGGGTAAACAAATCCCCCTCTGGAGATTGCTGTCCGGGGCTCATCACCCGGGTCAGGCTTCCTTTCGAAAGCAAGAACACCCCCGAGCCGGGCACCCCGGATACATACCCCAGAAATGCGATCTGGCCCGCTGCGTTCAAGGAAGGGAAGCTCACCGACCCAAGAAAACCTCCCGATGGAACGGGATCTCCACGCCCGATCTCCCGAGTGATTTGCCCGGCGGAAAAGAGAAATATTCCTTCCCCAACCGGGGCCGAGGCGTAGGCCCCGAAAGCCACTTCGCCGGCGTCATTGATCGAGGCAGGGAACGGCAAGGAAATAAAGGTCGCGCCCTCGCCACCAGGAGCGGGATCGCCAACGCGGGCCACCCGTATGAGGGTTCCATCGGCCGCGAGGAAAATGCCAGACCCTTGGCTCGTAAAGGCTGAAAAGAGGACCTGCCCGGAGGCGTTTATTCGCGGATCAGAGAAGCCCCCAAACGTGCCCCCTCCCGGAGCCGGTTGCCCTTGGCGAGCGAGGAGCGCGATGGCGCCCTGCGAGAATAGGAACACTCCCTCGCTCAAGCCGGTAAATGCATGGAAAGCGATCTGTCCGGCATCGTTGAGCGATACTTCGGAGAACCCGTAGAAACTTTCTCCCTCGGGGCCTGGGTCATTCGCCGAAACCACCTGGGTGATCGCATTCCCGGTGAAGAGGAAGATCCCCGAATGGCCCGGCGGGGCCACCAGTCCGACAAATGCGACCTGCCCTTGCGCGTTGAGGGACGGCAGCCGGGCGTTGGTGAAAGTGCCGCCGCCGGGAGCCGGATCGCCAAAGGCAGCCAGAACGCGGGTGGTGCCCTTCGAGTGAAGAAACACTGCGCCACCCGCTTCGAAGGCCACGTCGCCGAGATCGTTGAGCGACGGGGAGTGCACCGAACCCAATTCTGGAGGCACCGCCGCGGCGTCGCCAGGCCGCGCAATGGAGCTCAGGTCGAAAGTGGCTTGTGCTTGCGCAATGAAGGGAACGAGCAGCATCGCAAGGGATGCCCCGCTACGAGATCCGAGCTCTATTTTTGCCATCACCGGCGTTCTCCTCTGAAGTTCGATTGGAATGGGCTTCGCTTTGAAGCGTGGCGACCGCGCCGTGCGCAGCATAGCGAGCGCAGGGCTGAAGACCAGCTTTCGTGTAGGCACCGCCACCGCATGGCAGTTCTTGGACGCAGTTGTCGTTCAGAAAGTGCAACCGATCTTCGGAATCGGGCATGCCAGTCTTTTCATCCGGCATGGCGGTTTTTGGGCGCCGTTCGCGTTTAGCTAGTGCGAGCTGGTTCGTCGCTTGCAGGTGGAGTGAACCTTAAATCAGACCTGGCCTCGGATAACTCGGCGCAAGCGGAGGGGCCGGTCTTTCTCGACAACGAGCAGTGATATGAGTCGCAAAGCATCTTCGTTCATCGTTTCCGGTTATACGATCGACGGCAACGGGGCGCTGATGTCAATAAGCGGCTCGCCTTTCATGGCGGGAGCGGGTTCTCAGGCGGTGGCCGTCCACCCAAACGGCAATTTCCTCTACGTGGCGAATCTGGGGTCCAACAATGTTTCGGTGTTTCGCATTACCCCCGGCTCCGGGGTGCCGATGGAATTAAGCTTCTCGCCCGTTTCGGTGGGAACGAATCCGTTCTCGCTGGCGGTGGATCCGCTGGGCCAATTCCTCTACGTCCCGAATGCCAATTCCAACGATATTTCGGCGTTCAGCATCGACCGGATCACGGGAATGCTGACGCCCGTGACCGGTTCGCCATTCCCAGCCGGACTGACCCCTATCTCGGTGGCGGTGGACCCCACCGGCCAATTCGTCTACGTGGCGGACTTGAACGCAAACGCGGTGGCCGGATTTTTCATCCGGCGAACCGGCGGTCTGCAGCCGATCTGCGGCTCGCCCTTCCCGGCGGGAAACCACCCTTTCTCGGTGGCGGTGGACCGCACCGGGCGATGGGTCTATGTGACGAATGACCTTTCGAACGACGTCTCGGCGTATACCATTGACCCAAACACCGGGGCGCTGACAGCGATTGGCGGCTCAGCCTTCCAGGCGGGAATGGATCCTCGCTCGGTGACGGTGGAGCGAACGAGCCGATTCGCGTACGTGTCAAATGCCCTCTCCAATGACGTCTGGGCCTATCAGATTGACGGCCTTGGAGCCCTGACGCCGATTGGTGCGCCGGTCCAGGTTGGATCGGGTCCCGGCTCGCTGACGGCGGACTTCACGGGCCAATACGTCTACGTGGCGAATTCGGGCGACGACAACGTTTTGGGGTACCGCATCGACGCGATGACTGGGGTTTTGACGTCGATCGGCTCGCCGGTCACCACTGGACAGGTTCCGATCTCGGTCACGACGACGGCAGCTTCCTGGCAACGCCGACCATCGCCCCCGGGATGACACCGAACATTGGACCCACGGCGTTGACGCTATTCGCCTCGGCGACGAAGGCGGGAGGACAGTCATCGACTGTGTACCGGCGGGGATGCCCGCAACAGCAACCGGAATCGTCTTGAACATTCCTGCCGGGCCGGAGCTGAGCTTGCCGGCCGACGGCGTGAGCGGCGTCGCGACGACAACCCAGTTCAACTGGAGTGGCTTCGCCGGCGGGGTCAAGCGCCGCCGGCGCGCCAATGGCAATGGGCGTGCGAATGAGCCGTTTCGAGCTCGCTCAACGCGGCTGGAACACGCTCGCGACCGCCACCTTGGCGATCGACCTGCCCATCGCCGTTCGCCGGGCAGGGTAGGGCTGGTCATCTGGAATGTGCCGATATCGCCCTGGCCGAATTCCGCTTCCAGCACGCCGCGGCCCCATCACACCAAACGCGGAACGCGCGAAAAGGCTGTCAGGGCTGCGCAGCAACGCCTCGGGGAAGGCGAACGCGGAAGGTCGTCCCATCGCTCTCTGACGAGGTGACGCCGATCGACCCGCCGTGGGAACGGGCAATCTGCTGCGCGATGAAGAGTCCGAGCCCAAGCCCATGGGTCCGGGATCGATTGTTCGCACGCAGGCGGAAAGCATCGAAGATGAGCGGCAGCGACGCCGGCGGAATGGGGTCGCCTCGATTGGCGACCTCGATCACGACTTCGGTCTTTCCGCCGTCGACCCGCAGCTCGACCGACGATCGCGGCTCGCCGTGCTGGACCGCGTTGCCGACGAGATTGGCGAGCAACTGGTACATCCGATCGCGGTCCCACACGCCGCGCAAGTCGCCTCGAAGATCCACGCTCAGCGGCCGGTCCGGATGCGTCAGCTCCGTCTCGCCGATGACCTGAAGGCAGACATCGTTCATGTCGAAGGGCTTCGGATCGATCGGGATGCCGCCGCCCAGCCGACTCCTGGTCAAATCGAGCAATTGATCGACCAGCCGCACCGCCAGCGAAGCGCTGTTGATGATCTTCCTCGCCAGCTCCGTCTCCTTCTCGCCGAGGCCCTCGCGTAGGACCAGGAGACGGGCCGCCATCAGGACCGTATTCAGCGGGTTGCGAAGGTCGTGGCCGACGATCCCAATGAGCTGCTCCCGGAACTCACCGATCTCGTCGAGTCGCGTTTTTTCCAGCGCGACGGCGGCCTGATCGGCGAGCGCCGACAAGAGCCATTCGTCATGCTCAGCGCTGCTCGAAGGTTCGGGGCGAATCACGACGAGGATTCCCTTGATCGCCCCAGCCACGAAGAGCGGGACCCCGAGGAAGCTCTCCGGCTGCTCACCGAGGAGCTCCGCGAGCCGCTGGATCATCGACTCACTCAACGGCTCGTGAAAGCGCTCGGCCAGCGCGGCGTCGACGCCGTGCGACGAACGCAGAGCCAACAGGCCATCGTCGTTCGCGATCAAGAGGAGCGACTTCTTCGCCGCGAGCAGCTCGGCGGCGCGGTCGACCGTCAACTGGAACAGCTCATCGAGCGACACCGCATAGGTGAGCGCGTGGCTCACCTCGGTGAGCGTGCGGATCTGCCTCACCCGGTGCTTCTCGGCTCGAATGGCTCTCTTCACGAGCGCCCCTTGCCGACGCGCAGTCCCCCGGACTCAATCCTCAGCTCGCGCGCCTGCAGATCGTGGGCGATGCCCCGCGCCTTGGCGATGCGCAGCGTCCGTCCAACGGTCCCGTCCTTCTCCCGGACTTCGAGAAAGACGATGTTATCCGTCATATGGCTCAGCCGACCGTGAGTGGCGTCGCTGGACATGATCGGTGGGTCCGTCTCGAGCGTGAGCAGGCTGCTCACGCCCCTGACCGCGAAATGCTGCACCAGCGCATAGAGATAGTCATGCATCCTCGTGGGATCGTTGGCGGCCATCGCCAGGTCTCCAAGGGCGTCGATGACCACGCGGCGGATCGCGCCCCGCTGAAGCGTTTGGAAGATGCTGACGACGATCCGGTCGATGGGCAGCTCGACCGCGGAATAATAGAGCAGCTCCAATCGACCGCGCGTGTCGTCGTCGAGCTTCCCGCCGATCTCCTCCATCTGGTGCGCAAGCTGCGTGGGGTTCTCCTGGAAATTGACGAGCAGGCAGCGTTCTCCCCGACGAAGCCCCTCGAGGATGAATTGAATGGCCATCGTCGTCTTTCCGGAGCCGGTGGGACCGGCGAGAAGCGTGGAGCTCCCCGTCCAGAAGCCGCCGGCGAGCATCGGATCGAGCCCGGGCACCCCCGAGGGACTACGGTTGACGTCTCGCTTGTAGGAGGTCGCCTCGACCGGGCTGACGAGGCGCGGATACACCTCCACGCCCGCCGCGGTGATGTCGAAGGCGTGAAACCCTTGGCGGTAGGAGCTGCCGCGGAGCTTGAACACACGGAGGTACCGCTCGTCGCGCGTCCCGAGCGAGTTTCTCGCCAGCTCGATGATCCCGTCCGCCACCGCGAACTCGGGAAACGTCGCAATGTCCTCGTGCCGATACTCTCCGACGAGAAGGACGGTCGTGTTGTACGCCGCGAGGAGCCCGGCGACCTCGTGCAGCATCAGCCGCATATCGTGGGTCGACGTGGCCAGGTCGTGGATCGCCTTGAAAGAGTCGATCACGATGATCTTCGGCGACAAGGTCTTGATCGCGTCCTTGAGCCTGGCATGCAGCGCCCCGACGCCCTTCTCCGTCAGCTCATCACCGAGCCCCTCGTACTGGACCGCGCTGCCCATCTTTGCCGGGTCGAAGAACCGGAATTGCTGAAGGTACTTGATCACCTTGTCCAGCGGCTCGGAGATCGTGGTGAGGTAGAGGATCGGCCGCCGGTCATCGTCCGCGTTGGCGAAGATGAATTCCTCGGCGAGGGTCGTCTTGCCCGATCCGGGCTCGCCCATGATGATGTTGAGCGAGTTCTCGAGGATTCCGCCTTCGAGGATCTCGTCGAGCTCACGGTTGCCCGTGGTGAGGCGCTTGATCAGAGGCTCCTCTCCCTCGGGGACACGTCCTCCCGAACCCCTGAGTTTATCGCTCATCTTGAGTTCTCCTGATTCGTGCGCTTCGCGCTTCGAGGAGCTGCCGCACCGTGCCGACCAGGGTGTGCTCGGCGAGCGGTTTTAGCAGGAAGGCATCGGCCCCCGCTTCTCGCGCCCGGCCGGCCGCGGCCAGGATGCTGAAAACCAGCACGGCGATATCGCGCGTCCGGGCGTCCGCCTTGAGCTGGCGGCAGAGCGCCAGCCCGTCGAGCTTGGGGACGAGGATCTCGGTGATGATGATGTCCGGGACGATCTTCCGGGCTTGCGCCAGGGCGATATTTCCATCTTGCTCGAATGCGACGGTGTAACCGGCCTGATCCAGGAAGTGCGACTCGAGCTCGCGGACGTGCGGATCGCGATCGACGACCAGGATGATCGCCTTGCCTTTCTCTCGCAGCCCAGGTTCGCTGGCCATTCCGGCCACCCATATCACTGCCCTAGCTCAAAGTGACAGAGGGGAGACCAGATCTGCGCCGATACTCGCGGACGCCCTTCGCGACCCACACCGTGTGTCGCGGTCAAGCTCCTCAAACGAGCGCTGACCCTCGAATGGGATTTTCTTGCGGCTGACGAGACGATATGGGAGCGGCGGATGCGATTACAACTTGTCGACGGCACCTACGAGCTTTTTCGAGGCCACTACAGCAAGCAGCCGGCGCGGAAAACGGCCGATGGCCAGGACGTCAAGGCCACCGTGGCGATGGTGTCCTCGATCCTTTCGCTCCTTTCCGATCCGGGCGAATCGGTGACTCACCTCGCGGTCGCGTTCGACAATCCCATCCGATCATTCCGCAATGATCTCTTCGACGGTTACAAGACGGAAGAGGGGGTTCCATCCGAGCTTTTGGAGCAATTCGACTTCGCCGAGGTCTCCGTTCGGACGCTCGGCGTCACGGTGTGGTCGATGGACCGCTGGGAAGCCGACGACGCGGTAGCCACCGCGGCGGCAAGGTGGCGCGACGAGGTCGAGCAAGTTCGCATCTTGAGCCCGGACAAGGACTTCGGGCAGTGCATTCGCGGGAACAAAGTGGTCCAGGTGGATCGCCAGCGCCGCCGCGAGATCGACGAGGAGGGCCTGCGCACGCTGCGCGGCGTGGGTCCGCAGAGCATCCCGGATCTGCTCGCTCTGGTCGGCGACACTGCCGACGGTATCCCCGGACTGCCCGGCTTCGGATACAAGACCGCCGCACTGCTGCTCTCGCAGTACGAGCACGTCGAAAACATTCCCGCCGACGTGCGCTTGTGGAGCTCAAGGCCCGCGCGGGCCGAGCAACTGGCCCAGGTGCTCGCCGACCATCGCGAGGCAGTTTTGTTGTACCGGCGTTTGGCGCAGTTGGTGGAGGACGTTCCGCTGCCCGAACGGCTCGACGATCTGCGCTGGCTCGGAGTGCGCCGGCAGCCGTTCTATCTGTGGTGCGACTCGCTCGGTTTGAGCGAGCTCAAGCTGCGCCCGCAGAAGTGGCAGGGCGATCTCGCTCCGTCCTTCTGATCTCTCGATGGGCGTCCAATCTTGCGAGATCGCAGTGGCCGTGTGGCCCTTGCTACGGTGTCCTCACAGGGTGATCAATGTTGGATCGTTCGCAGTCGGCTGTCGACAATTGACGCATTTATCGGGGAGTGCGCCGAGGCGCTGGAGGCGTACCAATGCGCCGTGCGCCTTTCGTTCGGGCGCGCCGCCCCGAGGCGCTCGCGCAGGTCGACCGGCTTTGCCGGCGGTAGTCACCTGCCTGCAGCTTGAACAGCGGCAACTCGAGCTTGCCGATTTCGTCTACGTTCGATCCATGATCGAGCAGCACGTTGCCAAGCGCGCTCCCAATAAAAAGTGGAAAGGTGAGCCGCGAGGAACGTCATCAGAAAACTAACCGGTCGTTTGAAGAGGTAGCGGTCAATGATGCTGCCCTGGTTCCACCATCCGTGGACCGTGATCGGATGGATGACGTACAGCGCATAGGATGTGGCAGCGACATAGCGCATTGGGCGCGAGGCCAGGAGCTCGGTCACCAGAGTTTTTCGCTGGCAGAGAACGGTCGCTAACAACACCGCTGTCGCATATGGTCTTAGATACTGAAGGCCGCCAGAGTAAGGACTGGATGACACAAACCATAGTATGGCCGCTAGCAATATTGAAGAGGTTGGAAGGCGGTCTTTCCATGACGCGGAATACAGGGTTGCTACGCAAGCACCCGCCAGTATCTCGTCAACCCGTAAATGGGTTTCAATGTTGATATAGGCGCCTGCGTTGACACGCATCAGGGTGACCGCCAAACAGGCTGGCCAAACGACCCAGAGAGCCCTTTGACCGGCGATTAAAACGGCGAAGGCGATTGCAATATAGAATTGCAACTCGACGCAAAGAGACCAGAAGTGGCTGAAGTGACCGAGGTATTGATGGAGGTAATTGACGAGGAACGTTGCGGTCCAAAGACCTTCGGTCAGGCCAAAGCCCATAACCGCAATGCCGAAAAGAATATAAGCATAAGCGAGCGGAATGATCCTCGCTAATCGCCTGATCATGAACTCCGTGACGTCAGCGTTGCGCATCAATGTCGAGGTGATCAGGAATCCGGAGAGAGCAAAGAATAAGCTCATGCCCATAGCACCGGTCGTTTCGTTCAACCGAAGTACCTTTGGCCCCACCGGCAACATGTGGGTGGCAAGTACAAGCAGAATACTAATTGCCCGCAACCCGTCGAGCGCGGGAAGCTTGTCTGCGGAATTCACTGCGGGGGTTCCTCCAACCGATGGGCTAAGGAGTACCCCAACCTCCCCGCGTTGACAATGCGTTACTGAGGCTGGGCGGCGACCCGCCGTCAATTCCTAGAAATCTGGGAGAAACGTGAATGTTTAGACCGCTTCTGGCCGCGCTGGCGCTTGCCTGGGTGACCTCCTCGTGCGCTGCCCGGCGCGATCGCCAACCTCATCCTGTTCAGGATCCTTTGATCTTCCGGAAGGGCAAGCTCGCGTTTGTGCCGCAGAGCCAAACCCGTTGGAGATCGCCACGCCGAAGTGGTGCTCCCGTGCGACGTTGGGAACCAGATCATGGGGCAGACAGGGTTCTGGTGCTCCACGTTGATCGTGGGCGAGTCCGAGCTCTCGCCCCTCCTGGACGAAGTTGCGCGGCGGCTGGGTGGGCAGGCTCAGCGCGACGAAGCGTTGCGTACAGTCGCGCGCCGCATCCGTACCTTGGCCCTCTCTCGAGCGCTCAAGGGCACCGGTCTCGACCGCGAGTTCACCCGAGCGGCCCAGGTCCGTTAGTCTTTGAATTGACGCGGCTTGATCAGTGAAAGAGCGGAAGAGCCGCGGGAGCGGGGCTGAATGAGCACCAGCCCAACTCGGGGTAGATTGTTCCGAGCCCCGTAATGGTCGTAGTGGCGGTCGGGCTGCCAGAGGTGGCGATCTGCGCGGGCGTGAATTTGAGGAGCTCCGCCGACCCGACATTGACTACCCAGAGATTGCCACCGTTGTCGAATGCGATGCAGGAGGGATGGCTGAAAATACTACCCGTCAAAATGACCGCTGCATCAGGTGATCCCGTGTCAGTCCTTTGGGCGGCCGTGAACATCACGACGGTATTGCCACTGTAGTTCGAGACCCAAAGGTTGTTGGCTGAGTCGAAAGCCAAGCCAACAGGTGAATTCAGCGATGCGCTCGATAGGATCACCGATGGGGTGGGGCTGCCTGAGCGTGATAACAGAGCGGGTGCAAACATCAGCAAGTTGTTGTTGGTCTGACTGGCGACCCACAGATTGCCGGTGCGATCGAAAGCAAGGGTTGCGAGAGAGTCAAACAAGCCCCCAGCTGCAGAAATCTCGACGTTGGCGGTCGGAGCTCCCGAAGAAGCCAGTTGCGCGGCGGTGAACTCGACCAGAGTGCTGGCGCCATAGTTTGCGACCCAGGCATTGTTCGAGGAATCGAATGCGAGACCTAACGGGTTGCTCAGCGAAGGGCCGCTGATCGTCACCTCGGGAGTCGGGCTTGCAGAGCTTGCCAGCTGCGATGGCGTGAATCTGGCGAGGGTATTGCTCGAGTCGATCGTCCAAGCATCGTGCGCCCTGTCGAACACGACCGCCTCGTAGGGTTGACCAGTGGCAATCGTCACGGACGGCGTGGGAGCCCCGCTACTCGCCAATTGGGAACTGTCATAACCAACGATTCGTCCACTCGAGAGAGGTCCACCAAAGAGAGCTACCCACAGCTTGCCGGTGCCCGCCACGAGGCTATAGGTCACTGCGCCCGTCGCAGTTGCACCCGCGGCGACTGCAGCGGAGCCCCCGGTACCGGTATAGACCTGATCGACGATGCTTCCACTCGCCCGCACCTGAGTGACGTTGATCGTATACGTTCCCGGAACCAAGGTACCCAAGACCTGACTCCCGGTCACCACCTGGTTGAAGCCTCCCGGGCCGGTCACCGTCACACTGGGGTTCGTGCCCGTGGGCGTTCCGATGACGGTGAGTTGGATGGCGCCGGTGATCGCCGCATAGGTCACGGTCGCATTGGCACCCGCTGACGTACTGATGGTTGCAGGCGAGCCGCTGACGTTGCCGCCATAGCTGTAAGGCATTTGCATGACGTTGTTCGCGGTCACGGTGTAGTTGCCAGGCGTGAGATCAGTCAGCGTCTGCGTTGCGGTCACGACTTGATTGAAATTATTCGGGCCCGTCACCGTCACGCTGGCGTTGGTGCCAGCGGGCAATCCTGAAATGGTCACGGCCAAGCTCCCCGATGCGGGGCGCGTGGGCGTGGACGAGCCCCCACACGAAATGCATGCGACCAAGGCGACACTGGTAGACAATTTGAAAAGTGCTTTCATCTAATCCTCTTTGTTTTGGGGGTGGCGAGCCGCACCAGGGTGGGGCAGCCTACGCCAAAGGCGCACGTTTACAAAAACTGGAATTGTTAAAAGGGAAGCCCCAATCGTCGAGCCAAGTTAGCTATGTCTGGGTTAGAACCTACCCATCCGATTCCAACTGGGTGGCGGATGACACCCACTGCTGCAAGGCTTGACTCAAGCCGATCCGGGTCGCGTGCAATCGAGGGCTCTTGAAACGCTCGATTGAGGTGAACTCACAATCGCGATCGATGATCGAAGCCGCGCCGAGGGACGCTTCGCCTGAGTCCAAAGAAACGACGCCGGCATAGTTGAGACATCCACGGCCGACGACGATGGGTCGGAGATTGCCTTTCAGGTACGTCGTCACTCCCCGTGCCGCCCTCTCAGACGAAGTCGCGACCCGCTGACTTGGACCAATCGATCGCCGGCGACATGGACCTTTGGTTCTTCCAGGCTCCAGGCACGCTGCCTCTCCATGTTGCGGGAAATGCAATCGGTGCGGTTCTGGTACGCGGGTGCGTTGATCGGCTTGCTCGACGGGGCATTCGCGATTGCCCTGTACGCCGGCGTCCTCAAAGTTGCCAGCCCAACGCAAGTGCTGCAGTCGATCGCGGCGGCGTTCCTCGGCGGCGCAGCGTACCGCGGAGGCTTGGCGAGCGCGGCGCTCGGCATCGGCATCCACTTCGGCGTCGCGTTCGGATGGACGCTGGCGTACGCGATTCTCTGGTCCGAAGCTGCGCCGCTGCGCGAGCTCACCCGCTCGACGGCTGGAGCGCTGACGGCGGGAGCGCTCTTTGGCTGCTGCGTCTGGCTGATCATGGATCTGCTGTTGCTCCCTCTGACCCGAGCGCGTGCAACACCACCAGCATCCGCGCTTTTCTTCGTGATGCTCGCATGGCACGCGGTCGGAGTCGGATGGCCGATCGCACTGATGCTCCGCCGATGAGATGAGATGCGATGGAGTGGAAACGGGCGGGCGAAGCATGCATGTCTAAGGGACGTTGAGTCCCGCCGAACTTTCCCGGCTTACGAGCAAGCTGGCCGCCCCTGACGGGGTGAAGCAGCTGCCCTCGACGCGCACGATGAGGAGCGAGTCATGCAGATAGCAATCCTGCTCTATCCAGGCGTGACCGCGCTCGATGCAATTGGTCCCTACGAAGTGTTGCGCTTCATTCCGGGCAGTGAGCTGAGATTCATCAGTCGTGAGCCAGGGCCGATCGTCACGGACAGCGGGGTGTTGGTGCTTGGAGCAACGCACTCCTACGACGAAACGCCGTCGCCCGATATCATCCTGGTGCCGGGGTCCGAGGCGAACACCACGACGGCAATGGCCGACGCTGGATTACTGAAGTGGCTCAATGGAGCCCATCAGACCAGTCGCCTCACCTTGTCGGTATGTTCAGGCGCTCTGATCCTTGCAGCTGCTGGAATCCTGAAAGAGCATCCGGCGACAACCCATTGGATCGCGCAGAGCGCATTGCCGCAGTTTGGAGCCGAGCCACAGCGTGACAAGCGTATCGTCAAGTCCGGCAAAATCATTACGGCCGCCGGCGTATCGGCTGGGATTGACCTCGCTCTAAGCGTGGTCGAGGAAATCTGCGGACGCGAGCGCGCGGAGATCATTCAGCTGCTGATCGAGTACGACCCGCATCCGCCGGTTCAATCCGGGCATCCCACCAAGGCATCGAAGGCGGTGTTTGCGGCGGCGCGCACCGAGATGCTGGAGCGGTCGAAGAACCGGCGAAACGTCTTATCTGTCCCCATCATTCTCTGGCGAAATGCAATCAACAGAGTCCGCAGCAGGTTTGGCTCTCAAGGACCTCGCTAATCCTGGGCCGCGCTCAACGAACCTGGGTATAGACAAAATCGTGACCCGGGTGTTCCGAGTCAATTCCAGCCTGTTGATGGCAACCGACGCAAACAGACGCTCCTTCTCCCGCGGTAGTTCCGGAGCCAACCCGTTCGTACCAGTACCAGGTGTTTCCCGCGATCCCCGGGGCGTTGTGCAAGCTGACGGCGTAACCGGAAATCTGTGAGCCGCCGTAGATCTCCTTCACGCTGGCGGCACCCACCGGAAATTCGCCCGGGCCGGCAGAGCTCAACAGATCATTCGAGCAAACCCGATTCTGGCCGTGCGCTCCGAAGGGGCGCGCCGGATGCGCCTGCGGTTCACAGGTCCACATCTGGTAGAAGCGCTTGGCAAGCCAGGCCTCCACGTTGGCCCGCCCTGTCGGGGGTGTTTGCGGATCACCAGAATCGCTGGGCGACGAGGAGCCATTGCCGCATGCCCAGCTCAGAGCGGCAGCGACCAACGGCAGGATCCACAACCGACTTCGATACGATTTGCGCATGTGGGCCCATACGTTCTCGACGGAGCTGCGGTTACTCGTGAAATACAGCAGCGGTCCCATCCAGGATTCGAACCTGGTTCGATTGTGATCCGAGGGAACAAGGCTCCGTCTGGCACGACGAGGCAGATGGTGCATTCGGGGCATTTGCTGCCGGCATTCGTGACTTGACTAGGGGTACGGAGTTGGACAGCATCGCTTCAAGGCGTAGATCTGTTGCAGAGGAGTTTTCGCCTCGGGGAGGGAAACGGACGGACCCAAAACGAGATCAGGTCACCACTCTGTGTCGGACTAGCGGCCTGGAGTGTTCTCGCCGCTGCGTGCCCGAGCGCAGGCTGTATCCTTCGAGGAGGCGCGGAATTTCGCGGCGGGAAACGCTCCGGGGTCCGTCGCGGTGGGCGACTTCAATGGCGATGGGCAGCTGGACCTGGCTGGCAACCTGAACTCTGACAGCGTGTCGGTGCTGATCAAACAATACCCGCCAGTAGTCTTCGCCTGCTTGTCGCCGCGAGCTCGTCCAATCCCTTTCAAGAAAATCTGATCGCTCACTCGAGCGCCTGCGTGAAATCGGCGATCAGATCCTCCGCTGCCTCCAGGCCCACGCTCAGGCGCAGAACGCCGTCCGTGATTCCAATGCTCTGGCGCTCACTCGGGCTGAGCCCGGCGTGCGACGTCTGGGCGGGCTGGGTGATCAGCGTTTCGCAGCCGCCCAGGCTGGGCGCCTTGATCGGAAGAGTCATCCGCTCGAACAATCGAGGCACGCGGGCCGCGTCGCGCAGCTCGAAGCTCAACATCGCGCCGGGGAACGCCAGAAGCTTGCGCGCCCGAGCGTAATCGGGGTGGCTCTCCAGCGACGGGTGGTACACGCGCGATACCGCGGGGTGGCGCTCGAGAAAGCGCGCCAGCTCGGACGCCGTCTGCGACTGCTGGCGAAAGCGCACCGCCAGCGTCTTGAGGCCTCGCTGCAACAGGAAGCAGGCGTGTGCGTCGAGCGAGCCTCCCAGGTGATCCAGCTTGTGTTTCACTTTCTCGATCAGGGCGCGCGAGCCCATCGCCGCACCGGCGATCAAGTCGCTGTGGCCATTCAGATACTTGGTGGCGCTGTGCACCGCCAGATCGAAGCCGCGGTCGATCGGCCGGAACCCCATAGGCGTGGCGAAGGTATTGTCGATTACGCTGACGAGCGAGTGCTTGCGCGCGAACGCCACGATGCCCTCGAGGTCGGCCACCCGCACCAATGGATTGCTGATTGCCTCGCAGTAAAAGGCTTTCGTTCGCGGTCGCCGCGCCTTTTCCCAGGATCCCGCGTCGTCGCCGCTCACCCGCGTCACCTCGATGCCCAACGCCGGAAGGTCATGCGTTAGCAGGTCGTGCGTCCCGCCATAGAGGCTGTCCTGTGCGATCAGGTGATCGCCCGCCCGCAGCAGGCTGAGGAGCGTCGTTGAAATGGCGGCCATTCCGCTCGAGGTCGCCAGCGCCGCCTCGGCCCCTTCGGCTGCCGCGAGCTTCTGATGGAGCGCATCGTGGCTTGGGGTATTGGAAAGGCGCCCGTAGCGGATGTCGTGATAACCCGCTTTGTCCTTGTTCTCGAAAGTGCTCGACTGAAAGATGGGCATCGTCACCGAGCCGGCAATGCGCGGCTCGCCTGCATGAATCAGCATCGTCTCGAGCTTGGGCTTCGACATGGGAATCTCCCGGGAGAAGTGTGGGGCGATTTTGCACGGGAAGGGCGCGAACCGCCACAGCCACTTTGCGAATTGACGCCGGACCACTGCGAGCCCGAACCCACGTGTCCTTGGCGTTCTAGCCGCCCCCGATGCGGTCGCGGCCGGTTGCAGCCTGCAGCGCGACTGACGCCAGCCGCTCGCGCTTCCAAGCTTACGGGGTATTGTTCAGCAGCAGCCCCACATCGTTGGAAAGGACATTCACCACCGCGATGTCGAGTCGATCGTCCCGATTGAAGTCACCCACCGCGACGAAGACTGTTTCGCTGCCAGCTCCGAAACGATTCTCGGCACCAAAACTGCCGTCGCCGCGACCCAGCAGCACGGACACGCTGCCGAAGTAGGTAGGATCGGCGCCGGAATTTGCGACCACGAGGTCGAGCACGCCGTCCCGGTTGAAGTCGCCCACCGCGACGGAGTCAGGATGGCCGGCGACCGTGAAGCGGCGCTCGGCGCCGAAGGTCCCGTTGCCGACGCCGAGCAGCACCGAGACGCTGGCGTTGTCGTGATTCGCTACCGCGAGGTCGAGCACCCCGTCGCCGTCGAAGTCGCCCACCGCGATCGAGTGGGGAAGGCGCCCCGCGCCGAAGCGGCGCTCGATGGCGAAGGCTCCGTCCCCGAGGCCGAGCAGCACCGAGACGCTGTCGGAGCCGGCATTCGCCACCGCCAGGTCGAGGACCCCGTCGCCACTGAAGTCCCCCACCGCCAGCGAGATCGGATAGTTGCCCACCGCGAAGTGGCGCCTGGCGCCAAAGGCCCCATTGCCAAGGCCCAGCATCACCGACACGGTATCAGAGCCGACGTTCGCCACCGCCAGGTCGAGCACGCCATCGCCGTTGAAGTCTCCTACCACGACGGAGAAAGGGCTCTTCCCTGCCGCGACGCGGCTCTTGGCAAAGGTCCCGTCGCCCGCGCCCAGCAACACGGTGATGCTACCGAAGGGGTCGGAATTTGCCACCGCCAGGTCGAGCACACCATCGCCGTTGAAATCGCCCACCGCGAGCGACAAAGGTTGGGGACCCGCCACGATGCGGCGCTCGGCGGCAAAGGTTCCGTCGCCGACGCCGAGCAGCAGCGACACGTCCCCAGAGCTGTAATTCGCCACCGCCAGGTCGAGCACTCCATCGCCATTGAAGTCCGCCACCGCAACCGAGCGAGGTTGGTTGCCGACCGGGAATCGGTACTCGGCGGCGAAGGCCCCGGTACCCGATCCCAGCAGCGCCGAGACGTTGGCGGAATTGGCATTCGCCGTGGCGAGGTCAGGCACACCGTCGCCGTTCAAGTCCCCCACCGCGATCGCCACAGGACCGTCGCCCACGCCGAAGCGGCGCTCGGCGCCAAACGTCCCATCGCCCAGGCCCAGCACCACCGAGAGGTTGGCAGAGTGGAGATTCGCCACGGCGAGGTCGAGCACCCCATCGCCGTCGAAGTCCGCGACGACGACGCTGTTGGGAAAACGCCCGACGCCGAAGCGGCGCTCAGCGCCAAAGGTCCCGTCGCCCAGGCCCAGCAGCACCGACACGCCGCCCGAGGTGGCGTTCTCCACGGCCAGATCGAGCACCCCGTCCCCGTTGAAATCCCCCACCGCGATCGAGTGAGGATTGGTGCCCACGCCCGAACGGCGTTCGCCCGCGAAGGTTCCATCTCCAAGCCCGAGCAGCACCGATACTCTGGCGTAGCCGCCGTAGACGAGGTCAGGTATCCCATCGCCGTTGAAGTCCCCGACCGCGAGCGAGTTGGGATAACTGCCCGGGGCAACGCGGCGCTCGGGGGCAAAGGTCCCATCGCCAATACCGAGGAGCAGGGAGATGGCACCGGAGGAGACGGAGGTTGAAACTGCCAGGTCGAGGATCCCGTCGCCGTTGAAGTCCCCGATCGCGAGCGCGTTGGGAAAACTGCCCACGGCGAAGCGGCGCTCGGGGGCAAAGGTTCCATCGCCGGCGCCGAGCAGCACGGACACGCTGTTGGAGAAGCAGTTCCCTATCGCGAGGTCGAGCGCGCCGTCGCCGTTGAAGTCCCCCGCCGCGAGCGCACAGGGACCGCTGCCCCCGGCGAAGCGGCGCTGAGCAGCAAAGGACCCGTCGCCGCGGCCCAGCAGCACGGCCACAG
>WNEZ01002905.1_pt1 | contig 18218 bp, 16 predicted proteins | sample 5400521 | NCBI WGS metagenome assembly WNEZ01 (sample SAMN13153339, study PRJNA577476) | soil metagenome | isolation source: 120 cm saprolite under Douglas fir tree site 2 hole 1 replicate 1 | place: USA:California | collected 2015-04-18
GTGGTCGAGGCGGATCGCTATGTCCGCGACGGCAAGTTCACGCAGTGGGAGTACATGGTCCTGCTCGGCGGCGACGTCCATGACAAGACGCTCGGCATCATCGGCTTCGGGCGTATCGGCAGGGCCATGGCCCGGCGCGCCCTCGGCTTCAACATGCGCGTCCTCTATCAGGATGCCGTGGCGGCCGACCCCGCCACCGAGCGAGAGCTTCGCGCCACGCGCACGGACACGGCCACGCTCTTGCGCGACTCCGATTTCGTCAGCATCCACACGCCGCTCCTCGCGGACACGCGCCACCTCATCAATGCCCAGTCGCTCCGCACCATGAAGAAGACGGCCTACCTCGTGAATGCCTCCCGTGGTCCCGTGGTCGACGAGGCGGCACTGGTGCAGGCCCTCACGGAAGGCTGGATAGCGGGCGCCGGTCTCGACGTCTTCGAGGAAGAGCCGAAGGTTCATCCCGGCCTCATGGGTCTTTCCAACGTCGTGCTCGCCCCGCATATCGCCAGCGCCTCCTCGGATACGCGGATCAAGATGGCGGCCCTCGCCGTGGACAACTGTCTCGCGGTCCTCGAAGGACAGACTCCCCCCACGCCCGTCAATCCGGAGGTGCTCGGAAAGCGCTAGGAGCCGGCGACGAGCCCGCCGAGACGGCGGGTCAAGCGCTCCAGCCGGTAGACAAGAGCGGAGAGCACGATCTCGGACGCGCGATGCAGACGCGCGCGCTCCAGAGCTTCGGTCACCACCGAGTGCGCCCGGGCGAAGTCGCGCAGACGGTGCTCGTGGATCTTGGCCATCTCCTCCCAGGGGCGCGGGTCGAATCCTCGCCCGCCCCGCGCCGCCGCCTCCCATAGCGCGCGGGAGGCTTCCCAGCGCGCCCGTCGCTTTTCTCCCCAGGCCAGCCGCGCGAGCAGCCGCTCGCGCGCGGGGCTGTCGAGCCCGCGCTCGAGGGCCATCCGGTAGCACGCCTCGCCCCGATCCGGATCGACCAGCTCCCAGAGCCTCCCGAGCCCGCTGAGCTCGTCGGGGCCGAGCTCGGCGACCGGGGCGCGATCGAGGGCATCGGCGACCCAGCCCGTGAGGGCCGCCAGCGAGAGAATGTCGTGGCGATTGTGCTCGAAGACGCGCGGAAGCTCCCCGGGCGCTTTGCGCCGCAGGTACTCGAAGTACACGGAGGGGATCAGCGCGCCCGGCAGGTCGCCCGCCCGCTCGAAGCCCAGCGCGTGCAGCTCGACGGTGACGAGCCGGCAATCGGAGAGGCGGGCGCTCCAGAGCCGGCGCGCCGCGGGCAGGAGGTCGAGGTGGGGAATCGTCCCCGGCCACCGACGGCGCGCGAGCACGAAGCGTGTCTCGAGGAGGGGCAGATCGAAGCCGGCGCCATTGTAGGTGACGAGGCCGTCCACCTCGCGCAGCAGCGGCTCCAGCGCGGCCAGGAGCGCCGGCTCGTCGTCGAGATCCCGCATGAAGTACTGCCGCACCTCGAACTCGTCGCCGTCGAAGAAGCCCACGCCGACGAGAAAGGCATAGGTCCCGGTTCCCCCCGCGAGGCCGGTGGTCTCCGTGTCCAGATAGAGGAGCCGCGGGCCCTTGGGTGCCTCCCCGCGGCGGGCGAGAAGGGCGAGGGGCTGGTGGGCCATGGCTCGCGCGGCGTCGAGGGGCTGGCGGCCGTGGCAGTGGCCGGCCACGAAGCGGCGGCGGACGCAGAGGACCTGTCCCTTGTCGGTTTCCTCGACACTTCCCCCCAGGAGGTCCTCGAGCGAGCCCGTGCGGCGAAAGGGCGCGGGCGCGCGGCTCTTGGCCTCGAGGCGCCGGATGACCTGGCTCAGATCGGAGAGGGAGGAATTCTGGGTCACGAGGACGGCGGAGCTAGCGGCGGGCGACGAGCCGCTGGAGAAGCGCCAGGGCAATGGGCTTGGCGCGCCGGCCGACCTCGTTCACGGGGCCGACGCAGGACGGGCAGCCCGCGGGGCACGCGCAGGTCTGGAGGACCTCGAGCCCGCGCGCGAGCAGGTCGGGCAGCACCTCGAAGATGCGCTCGGCCAGCCCGATGCCGCCGGGCTGATTGTCGTAGAGGTAGATGGTGGGAGTGAACTGGTCGCCCTGGACGAGCTGGGCGCGCATGATCTCGCGCGTGACCACTTTGCCCTCGGCATAGGGCGAGCCGTCGCCGAGCCAGGCGCCGATATCGCGGATGTCGCACAGGAGGAAGATCGGAGCGAGGGAGTGGAGCAGCCGCGTGAGGGCGCGCAGCCCATCCACCAGCTCGTCGCGGTGGGAGGAGATCTCCGCGAGGAGCGCGGGCGCCACGGTCAGCCACGCCGCCGTCGTCTGCATCTCCTGCTGGGGCAGCTCGACTTCGCCCGCGCCCACGTTCTCCAGCGTGCCCATCTTGATCTTCTTGAAGCCCACCACCTTCTCGGCGACCAGGACCTCGCCCTGCTCGGCCACGAGGCCCGGGGTCTCCTGGCGGCTGAAGCGCTGGAGGATCCACACGCCCTTGGCGCTGATGGCGTCGGTGAAATAGTCGACCACGACCTTCTTCACGTAGGCGACCTTCTCCTCGTCCTCGCGATAGGAGAGCTCCTGGACCTCGAAGGGCTCGCCCTCGACCATGTAGATGGCCTTCGGATAGATCATGGCGAAGGCGCTCTTCCAGTCCACCTCGGCGATGATCTGCCGCCGCTTGGTCTGCTTCTCGTCGCGCGCCGTCGTGTCGATCACGAGGAAGTTGTCCGAGGTGACGGTGCGCAGGGAGACGTGGTCCGCCGGGTAGGTCTCCGAGGTCCAGTGGAACTTTTCGCCCGCCCGGTGGAGCAGCTCTTCTCCCTCGAGGGCCTGGAGATGGGCCTGGACGTCGCCCCCGAATGTCTCGGCGGTGGCGAAGGGCAGCTCGAAGGCCGCGCACTTGAGGTGGTTCACGAGGATGAACGGGTTCTCCGGGTTGACGCGCGCGTGCTCGGGCGGCGCCCCGAAGAGATAGTCCGGATGCGTGGCCAGGTACTGGTCCATGGGCGCGCTGGTAGCGACCAGGACGGCGACCGATCCGCCGCTCCGCCGGCCCGCCCGTCCCGCCTGCTGCCACATCGAGGCGATCGTGCCGGGATACCCGGCGAGGACGGCCGCGTCGAGGTGACCGATGTCGATGCCGAGCTCGAGCGCGCTCGTGGCCACCACTCCCAGCACCTCGCCCGAGCGCAGCCCCTGCTCGACCTCCCGCCGGCGCAGGGGCAGGTAGCCGCCGCGGTAGCCGCGCACGATGCCCGCGTCGCCCGTCCGGTCCTCGACGCCCTGCTTCACGTTGGCGAGCACCACCTCGGTGGAGAGGCGGCTCTGGCAGAAGACGATGGTGGCCACCCGCTCCTTGAGAAAGCGGATGGCGAGCCCCGCCGCCTCCCCGAGATACGGCGCGCGAATCCCCAGCTCGGGATTGATCACGGGCGGGTTGTAGCAGAGAAAGAGCTTCTCCCCCGTGGGCGCTCCGCTCTCGCCGACCTCGCGGACGGGCTCGCCCGTCAGGCGCTCCGCGAGCTCGCGAGGGTTGGCGATGGTGGCCGAGGCCATGATGAACTGCGGGGCCGAGCCGTAGTGGCGGCAGATGCGCGTGAGCCGTCTCAGCACGTTGGCGAGGTGGCTGCCGAAGACACCGCGATACGCGTGCAGCTCGTCGATCACGACGTAGCGGAGATTCTGGAAGAGGTTCACCCACTTGGTGTGGTGCGGCAGGATGCCGGAGTGGAGCATGTCGGGATTGGTGAGCACGAGGTTGGCCCGCGCGCGCACGGAGCGGCGGGCGTCCTGCGGAGTATCGCCGTCGTACGTGTACATGCGCATGTCGGGCAGGGACTTCGCAAGCTCCGTCAGCTCGGCGAGCTGGTCCTGGGCGAGGGCCTTCGTGGGGAACAGATACAGCACACGGGACTCAGGCTGCTGGACGAGTGCCTGGAGCACGGGCAGGTTGTAGCAGAGCGTCTTGCCGGACGCCGTCGGTGTCACCACGACCACGTGCTCGCCCTTGGCAACGGTCTCGAAGGCCCGCGCCTGGTGCGAGTAGAGCTGCTGGATGCCGCGGCCGCGCAGGGCCTCGACGAGGCGAGGATCGAGCGAGGACGGAAACGGCCCGTAGACGGGGGGCCGGGCCTCGAAGTGCCGCACGGCGGTGATGAGAGGGCCGGTCCTGGACGATGTCAGCAGCTCGTCGAGAACATCCTGGAGCGGCATGGCTCATCCTATGTTTAGTGGCGGAGCCTTGTCAACTTTGCGCGGTCGTGCCACCCTCAGAAGATGGTCCGGCTCCTGCCCCCGCTCTGCTGGACCGGGCTCATCGCATGGCTGGGAAGCGGCTACTGGAGCGGCGTGCACACGTCGAGCTGGCTCTATCCCACGCTGCGCGCGATCTTTCCTCGCGCCTCCCCCGTCCAGATCGAGACCATCCACTTCTTCATTCGAAAGACCGCCCATGTCCTCGAGTACGCGGTCCTGAGCGGACTATGGCGGCGCGCCCTCGGTGGCTGGCGCGTCCCCTTCTTCCTCTGCCTCCTCACCGCCACCCTCGACGAGGTCAGGCAGACGGCAACCCCTGGGCGCTCCGGCGCCCTCGCCGACGTCCTCCTCGACGGCGCGGCGGCGGCCGTCGTGCTCATGACCTACTGGCCACCCCGATTCGGTCGAGGGGTGCCCTCGTGAGCACCACCACGGCCCGGCCAGGCGTGAGCTGGCGGCACTCCAACCTGCCCCAGCCGCCTCCCTACACGCTCCGGAACGTCATCCGCGTCATCGGGCCGGGCGCCATCCTGCTCGGCCTCTCTCTCGGCTCGGGCGACTGGGTGCTGGGCCCCGTGGTGACGGCGCGGTGGGGGACGACGTTTCTCTGGATCTGCGCCGTGTCCGTTCTCCTGCAGGCCCTTCTCAATACCGAGATGGCGCGCTATACCCTCGCCACCGGCGAATCCATCTTCGCCGGCTTCATGCGGGGCAGGTCCGGCCCTCGGTTCTGGGCCTCCGTCTACACGCTCCTTCATCTCGCGCAGGTCGGCTGGCCCGGCTGGGCCCTGGCTGCGGCAGCCGCTCTCGTGGCGGCCTTCCTCGGCCGGCCGCTCCGTCCCGAAGATGGCCCGGTCATCGTGGCGCTGGGGTATCTCATCTTCCTCGGCGCCGTCTTCGTCACCTTCCTCGGCCCCCAGGTGCGACGCACGGTCGAGCTCTGCGAGTGGCTCGTCATGGGACTGGCCCTGCTCTTCCTGGCCGCCCTCGCCATGTCGATCGTGCGCTGGACCACCTGGGTCTCCGTTCTCGTCGGCTTCCTGCCTCCCGTGCTCGGCGAGCCCGCCCCATCCTCGGACATGGATTGGTGGCTCCTCGTCGCCTTCGCCGCGTACTCGGGCGGCGGGGGGACGATCAATGCCTCTCTCACGCACTGGCTACGCGACAAGGGCTTCGGGATGGCCGGCACCGTCGATGGACGCGCGGTCGTCGTAGGCGGAGAGACCGTGCGCTTCGCCCGGGACGGCATGACCTTCGCGCCCACAGAGCTGAATCTCGTGAAGTGGCGCCACTGGTGGCGTTATCTCCGCACGGACTTCTGGTACCTCTGGGCGGCCGGCTGCGTCGCGGGCATGACCCTGCCCGTCCTCGTGACGGCGCAGCTCGTGGCGCCCGGTGAGACATGGACCGGCTTCACGGCCGCCGTCGGCCTCGCCCAGGTCCTGGGGCGCAGCTATGGCCTCGTCCTCTGGACGGGAGCGCTCCTGACCGGCTTCGGCGTCCTCGCCGCCACGCAGGTGGGCATCGTGGCCGGCTATGCGCGGAGCGTGACGGACATCCTCTGGACGGCCAGCGCCCGGTCGCGGCCCGCGGGCGCCGAGGGCGGAGCGGGGGGCGTCTACTGGTTGTCCCTGGCCGCCTTCACGCTGGCGGGCTGCCTCGCCATGACCCTCGCCGACCCGTTGCTGCTCATCGTGATCAGCGCCAGCGTGGCCGCGTTCAACTTCGTCGTCCTGTCGCTCCACACGCTGTGGGTCAACCGCACTCTCCTGCCCCGCGCGCTCCGACCCACCCTGTGGCGGGAGCTCGCCGTGCTCGCCTGCGCGCTCTTCTTCGCGGCGCTCCTCGCGCGGGCGATCCTGAGCTCGTCGATCCTGGCGGGATTTCTCGGCTGATCCGGGTCGACCGGGCGAAATCGACCCAATCAGCTCAGATCGAACGATCAGCCCAGATCGAAGAGGAGCACTTCGGCGGGCGCGGAGGCGCGGATGTCGAGCCCGGCTTCCTCGCTCAGCGCCGCCCCGTCACCGGCGCCGAGGGCGACGCCGTTGAGGCTCACCGCTCCCCGGGCCACGTGCACCCAGGCGTGGCGGTCCTTGCCGAGCGCGTGCCGCACCGCCTGGCCCGGCTCGAGGAGGGCCGTCCACACGAGGGCGTCCTGGTGAATCGTCACGGCGCCGTCCCGGCCGTCGCTCGCGGCGAGGAGGCGCAGCCGCCCGCGTCGCTCGGAATCCTCGAAGCGCTTCTGCTCATAGCTCGGGGGGAGCCCGCGCGCGCTCGGGAGGAGCCAGATCTGCAGGAGATGCACGGGCGTTTCGCGTGACGGGTTGAACTCGCTATGCGTCACTCCCGTGCCCGCGCTCATCCGCTGCACGTCTCCCGGCACGATGACCGAGCCATTGCCCATGCTGTCCTTGTGCTCGAGCGCGCCCTCGAGGACCCAGGTGATGATCTCCATGTCGCGGTGGCCATGGGTGCCGAAGCCCTCGCCCGGCTGGACGCGGTCGTCGTTGATGACACGGAGCGAGCGAAATCCCATGTGCTTCGGGTCGTGATAGGAGGCGAACGAGAAGGTGTGATACGTATCGAGCCATCCGTGATCGAAATGCCCGCGCTCGGCCGCGGGTCGCAGCGCCATCATGGTGACTTGATCATCGCACCTCGCGCAAGCACGAGCCGGATGTCCGCGAGCGCCTGGATGCGCTCGGCGGCCTCGCCCGCCACCGCCACGAGGTCGGCGGCGAGGCCGGGCGCGATGCGGCCGGTCTCGTTCTCGATGCCGAGCGCCTGAGCGGCCACGGCGGTTGCCGAGCGAATGGCCTCGAGGGGGGACATGCCGTGCTTGACCATGAGCTCGAGCTCGGGGAGCAGGCTGCCGTTCGGATTGAAGGGCGTCCCCGAATCGGCGCCGGCCGCGATGGACACGCCCGCCTGCGTCGCGCGCTGGAAGCTCGCGAGGTGGTGGGCGGCGACCGTCTCCGACTTGCGCACCATGAACTCCGGAATGCCCGCGGCCAGCCCGCCCGCGCAGATGGCGGCGGGGGCGGCCAGCGTGGGCACCAGGAAGACGCCCTTGCCCTTCATCGACGCGATGATCTCGTCGGTGAGATAGATCCCGTGCTCGATGGTGGTGATGCCGGCCTCGATGGCATCGGCGATGCCCGTGGAGCCCTGGGCATGCGCGGCCGTGCGTCGTCCGGCCTTGCGCGCCTCCTCGATGGCCGCGCGCATCTCCTCGAGCGTCAGCTGGGGCGAGCCCGGCTCCACGCCCGGTGTCATGACACCGCCCGTGGCGATGAGCTTGATGACGTCGGCGCCTGCCTTGAGCTGCTCGCGCACGGCCTTGCGCGCATCGTCAGGACCATCCGCCTCCCGTCCGAGAAAGTTGCCGTGGCCGCCCGTCATGCAGATCGGCCGTCCCGCGGCCAGGATGCGCGGGCCCGGGAAATGGCCCTCGGCGATGGCGCGGCGCACGGCGAGCTCGACGTATTCGCGCCCGCCGAGGTCCCGCACGGTGGTGACGCCGGCCTCCACGGTCTCCTGCGCGCGCCGCAGCGCCTTGAGCGCGGTGAGGGCGGCCGGCTCCTCCTTGAGCGCGCGCACGGGGTCCGCCTCGGCGCCCAGACAGAGATGGACGTGGCAATTGATGAGGCCGGGGAGCAGGGTGTGACCCTCGAGGTCGATCCGTCGGCCGCGCGGCGCCCGCGAGGTGTCCACGACCTGAGCGATGCGGCCCTGTTCCACCACGACGGCGCGACCCCGCACCGGCTCCGCGCCCGTGCCGTCGATCAGCGTAGCGCCCACCAGGATGAGTGATTCCATGCGACCCCTAGATTTTCAGGCGCGGGTCGAGCGTGTCGCGGAGCCCGTCGCCGAGGAGATTGATGCCGAGAACGGTGACGAGAATGGCCAGGCCCGGGAAGGTGGCGAGCCACCACGCCGTCGAGAGGTACACGCGGCCGTCGGCGAGCATGCCGCCCCAGGTCGGGGTGGGCGGCTGGACGCCCAGGCCCAGGAAGGACAGGGCGGACTCGATGACGATGACGCGGGCCATGTCGAGGGTGGCCACCACGAGCCACGGCGTGAAGGCATTCGGCAGCACGTGGCGGAGGACGACTCGGCCGTCGCGGCTCCCCAGGGCGATGGCCGCCTGCACGAACTCGCGCTCGCGGATGGACAGGACCTCGCCGCGCACGACGCGCGCGTAGACGACCCAGGACGACACGCCGATGACCACGATGATGTTGCGCAAGCTCGGCCCCAGCACGCCGATGACGGCGATGGCGAGCAGGATAAAGGGAAAGGCGAGCTGGATGTCGGCCAGGCGCATGAAGAAGTCGTCGACCTTCCCGCCGAAATAGCCAGACACGAGGCCGATGGCCATGCCGAGCACGCCCGAGATCAGCACGGCGGAGAGCCCGACCACCAAGGCGACCCGCGAGCCGTAGATGATGCGCGCCAGGATGTCGCGCCCCAGGTGATCCGTGCCCAGGACGTGCGCCTGTCCCGCCGCGTTCCGCCACCCCGGCTCTTTCAGGCGCTGGTTGATGTCCTGCTCGATGGGGTCGAAGACGGTGACGAGCGGAGCGCCCACGGCGGACAGGATCACCACCGCCACCACGGCCAGCCCGAAAAGGGCGGTCCGCCGGCGGGCGAGACGCTTGAGGGTCATCACCCACTGCCGCTCCTCGGGAGCGACGGGGAGGGGCAGGACGACGGTGGAGACGCCGTTGGGAGGCGCCATCAGCGGAACCGGATGCGTGGATCGAGCCAGGTGTAGGCCACGTCCACGATGAAGTTCAGGAACACGAAGGTGCTGGCGAGGAGAAAGACGGCGGCCTGCACCACGGGATAGTCGCGGTTGAAGATCGCCTGCACGGACAGCCGCCCCACCCCCGGCCACGCGAAGATCGTCTCCGTGATCACGGAGCCGCCCAGGAGCGTGCCCAGCTCGATGCCGACGATGGTGATGATGGGGATGGAGGCGTTCTTGAGGGCGTGCTTCCAGACCACCGGCTGCTCGGAGACCCCTTTGGCCCGCGCCGTGCGGATGTAGTCCTGCCCCATCACCTCGAGCATGCCCGAGCGCGTGAGCCGCGTGATGCGCGCCGTAGTGAAGAGGCCCAGGGTGACGGCGGGCAAGATGAGATGCTCGAGACCGCCGCGCCCGGAGGATGGCAGCCAGTTGAGCCGGACCGAGAAGACGAGGATCAGCATGATACCGAGCCAGAAGGTCGGCATGGCCTGGCCCGTCAGGGCAACGACCGTCGAGACGTAGTCGACGGGGCTATTGCGCTTGACGGCGGACAAGATGCCAGCGGGGATGGCCAGGCACAGCGCCAGGAGCAGGCCTGCCCCCGCGAGCTGGAAGGTCGCGGGCAGCCGCTCGAGCACGAGGGTCATGGCGGGCTCCCCGTGGCGCAAGGACTCGCCGAAGTCTCCGCGCAGCGCTCCCTTCAGGAAGCGCAGGTACTGCACGGCCACGGGATCGTCGAAGCCCATGGCTTTGCGGAAGCGGGCGATGTCATCGGCGGTCGCATCGGGCGGGAGGAGAAGCGCGGCGGGATCTCCCGTGAGATGCAGGATGAGAAAGACCACGACGGAGACACCGAAGAGAACGAGGACGGCCTGCCACAAGCGCCGCAGCAGGTAGGATTTCACGTCCGGATTCGTTCCAGTCTGGCCACGGCCTCGATGTGGGGCGTATGCGGGAACATGTCCACCGGCTGCACCCACTCCACGCGATAGCCCGCCCGCGCGAGGTCCCCGAGATCGCGGGCGAGCGTGGCGGGGTTGCACGAGACGTAGATGATCCGCGCCGGAGCGAGGTGGGCGAGGGCCGCGAGGGCCTTGGGATGGAAGCCCGCCCGGGGCGGGTCGGCCACCACCACCTCCGCCCGCACGCCCTGGGCAATGAGCTGGGGCAGGACGAAGCGGACCTCGCCGGCGAGGAAGGTGCAGTTGGCGATTCCGTTGGCGGCGGCATTGCGGGCGGCGTCGTCCACCGCCGCCTGCGCCACCTCGACACCGTAGACCCAGCGGGAGCGCGCGGCGAGGAGCAGGCTGATGGCGCCCGTGCCCGCGTAGAGGTCGAACACCGTCTCGTCGCCCGTCAGGGCCGCCGCCTCGAGAACGATGGCGAACAGGCGCTCGGCCTGGGCGGTGTTGGTCTGGAAGAACGAATTTGCCGAGACCTGGAAGCTCAGGCCGCCCACGGATTCGCGGATATGATCGCGGCCGCCGAGCAGGTGCTCCTCGACGCCCACGGCCACGCTCGCCTTCTTGGGATTCACGTTCATCACCACGCTCGCCGTCTCCTTCACCCGCGCGGCCAGCCGCCCCGCGAGCGGCTCGAGCTCGGAGACCGCGGGCGAGGAGGTGACGACGTTGACCATGGCTTCGTCCGTCCGCCGCCCCTCGCGCAGCATGAGGAAGCGCAGGAGCCCCTCGCCCGAGTCCTGCTCGTAGGCGGTGAGCCCGCGCTCGACGAAGAAGCGGCGCGCCTCGTCCAGCAGTGCGTTCATCCGCTCGGACTGCAGCAGGCAGCGGTCGACGGCGAGGACACGGTCGTAGCGCTCGGCCTCGTGCAGCCCCACGGTGAGGTTTTTACTCAGCCCTCGCCGCGCCGCTGATCCACTCAGCCCTCGCCTCACGTCTTCGTCCTTCGGCTCGAACTGCGGATCGTCGGCAGCGTCTTGGCTCGAAATGCGGCCCTGCCGTTCCCGCGCCACCGTGAACTCCATCTTGTTGCGGTAGCCGTACGTCTCGGGGGCCGCGAGTATGGGCCGCACCTCGATCGGGGGCAGCCCTCCCAGCCGCTCGAGGGCGTCGACGACCTGCTTGCTCTTGAAGCTCAGCTGGGCGGCATAGTCGATGTGCTGCAGTCGGCAGCCGCCACATCGCCCAAAATACTGGCAGGGCGCCTCCACCCGGTGCGGAGACGGGGTCAGGATGGCCTCGATGCTGGCCCGGCCGAAGCGCGCGCGCGCCTGATCGAGTTTCACCTGGAGACGATCGCCGGGGATGCCGCCGCGCACGAAGATCACATAACCGTCAATCCGACCGACACCTTCGCCGCCGAACGCGAGGTCGTCGATGGTCACGGAGAGACTCTGGCCGCGCTGCGGTCGGCCCATGGCAGCGCCATGATAAGGGCCGGGGTTGGGGGAGTCAATTTGACCGGCCGCCTCGCGGCTAAGCGTATGGCGAGAGAGGGACTGGTCAAGTATGATGGGGGCGCGATGGGAACGGGACGCCGGAATCCTGTGCGGGTCGGCAGTCTGCTGACCTCGGCCGTCCCGGCCTTGGCCGAGCGGATGCTCGAACAGACCATTCGTCGGCAATGGGCGGACATCGTGGGTCCCGACGCGGCCCGGCGCTCACGCCCGGCCACGCTGCGCCAGGGCATCCTCGAGATCACCGTCGACAATTCTCCATGGCTGCAGGAGCTGACGCTGCGCGCGGGGACCATTGCGGCCGCGCTGGCGGCCCGTCACGGCTCCGCGGTCACCGCGGTCCGCGTGACCATGGGCGCCGCCGTCGCCCCCGCAAGCGATGAAGTCTCCCGCGAAGGTAGAGCCATCTCACGATCCCTGACCGATGCCGAGCGGGGGCTCGTGGAGGCGACCGCGCGTCCCATCGGCGATCCCGTCGTCGCCTCGTCGCTGAGACGCCTCTTGACCAAGGACTTGCTGGCGCGGGGACGGTCTCGAGTCCCCGCCGCTTCGGAGCAGCCATGACCCGCATCGTCACCATCGTCTCGGCGGCCCTCCTCCTCGCGGGCTGCGCGTCCACGCTGCCGTCGGACCGCGGGGGCGATCAGAGCGCCGAGACGACGCAGCCGCTCCGCTTCCGCGATCCGCGGGCCGCCGCCTACTACTACTACTCGGTCGCGCAGATGAACGCGCGCGCGGGCCGCCTCCAGGAGGCGATCGCGGCGCTGCGGGGCGCCCTCGAGCGCGATCCGGATACCTCCGAGCTCTGGGGCCAGCTCGCCCAGTGGCTGGCCCGCACCAACGAGCCGGTCCGCGCCATCGAGGCAGCCCAGAAGGCCGCCGCCCTCGAGCCGCTGAGCCCCGCCCCGCATCTCACGCTCTCGGATATCTTCCGGCGGCAGCGCCGCTTCGCCGAATCCGAGGCCGAGCTCGAGAAGGCCATCCAGCTCGCGCCCAAGTCGAGCGATCCGTACCTGGCCCTGGCCCAGCAGCACATCGAGCAGCGCCAGCTCGACAAGGCGCGCGCCGTCCTCCTCCGGCTCGTGGCCGCCCAGCCGAACTCCGCCCAGGCCTATCACCTGCTCGGCCGCGTGGCCATCGACTCCGAGCAGTGGGACGAGGCGATCGCGCGGCTCAAGCGCGCCGTGGAGATCGACCCGGATCTGGACCCCGCCTGGATGGCCCTGGGCTTCGTGTACGAGACGCGGCAGAAGCCCGAGGAAGCGCTCAAGGTCTACCGGCAGGCCCTCCAGGCCAACCCGGACAACATGGCCTTCGTGGAGCGGCTGGGCGACGTGCTCGTGCGCTTGGGCCGCTTCAAGGAAGCGCAGGGCGAGGTCGAATCGCTCGCCGATTCCGCGCCGCGCGACCCGCGCGTGTGGATCAAGCTCGGGGCCATCTACTACGAGCAGAAGCAGTACGAGCGCGCCGCCTCCTCGTTCCGCAAGGCCGTCGAGCTCGAACCCGGCAATCTCCGGGCGCGCTATTTCCTCGCCACCACGCTCATGGACGCGGGCAAGGACGCCGAGGCCCAGGGCGAGCTCGAGAAGATCCTCACCGCGGACCCGCGCTCCGTCGACGCCCGCGTGCAGCTCGCTTTCCTCTACGGCCGCGCCAAGAAGCACGAGGACGCCATCAAGGCCCTCCAGGAAGCCGTCAACCTCGAGCCCAAGCGCGCCGAGCTCTTTCTGTATCTGGGCACGGCGTACTTCCGCGCCCAGCAGTACGACCGCGCGCTCGCCTCGCTGCAGGAGGGGCTCGGCATCGACGGCAAGAACCGCGATCTGACCTTCCAGACGGGCGTGGTCTACGAGAAGCAGGGGCGCTTCGACGAGGCCATCGCCGCCTTCCGCAAGGTCCTCGTCATCGATCCCAAGCACGCCGAGTCCTACAACTACATCGGCTACATGTACGCCGAGCGCGGCCAGAACCTGACGGAGGCCGTGCAGCTCATCAAGCAGGCGCTGGATCTCGACCCCGAGAACGGGTTCTTCATCGACAGCCTCGGGTGGGCCTACTATCAGCAGGGCCGCTATCCCGATGCCCTGCGCGAGCTCCAGCGCGCCGTCACCCTCGCCAAGGAAGACCCAACTATCCTCGATCACCTTGGCGATGCTCTCCTGAAGACCGGCCGCACGGAAGACGCCATCGCCGCCTGGGAGCGCGCGCTCAAGGCCGATGCCGAGAACACGATCTCGGAGAGCGTCAAGAAGAAGATCGCCGACGCGCGCGAGAAGGCACGCCGGGCCAAAGGTGCCGACCGCCCGAAAGCCGAGCAGAAGTAAGCTCGGTCTCCTCGTCCTGCTGGGCGCCCTCCTCCTCGGGAGCGGGTGCGCCTCGCTGCCTCCGCGAAAGCCCCTCCCGCCCGAGGTCGAAGCCGCCCGCGCCGCGCTCGAGGCGCGCGCGAAGGCCTTCCACGACCTCCGCACGCAGGCCGACCTGCGCATACGCCGCGGCGACCGTGTCGATCGCCTCACGGGCGTGCTTCTCCTTCGAGCGGCCGCCGAGCTTCGCTTCGAAGCCCTCGCTCCCTTCGGGCCACCCATCCTCGTGGTCGCCTCCAATGCCGACACGGTCACGCTGTGGGAAGTCGCCCAGCAGCGCGCTGTCCTCGCCCGCTCCTCGCCGGACGCGACGAAGCGCTGGCTCGGCCTCGCCCTGGGTCCGGAGGAGCTGGTGGCGCTCCTCGCCGGCCATGCGCTGCCTCCGCGCGACCCTCGGTCGGGGGAAATGCTGCCCCCTGATGCCATCGGTCCATCCGTCGTGTTCGAGACGAAAGATGGACGCCAGCGCATCTGGTTCGATCCGACTTCGGGCGCCGCGCGGCAGGTCGAATGGACGGGCGGCTCTCAACCGGCGCGTGTCGTCTTCCGGCCCGAGGGCCCGCATCTCTCCACGCTCGACGGCAAGCTCGAAGTCGACGTTCGCTACAAGGACCCGCAGCGCGATACCGGATTCGACCCCGAGCTGATGACGCTGACTGTGCCGCAAGGTGTGAATATCCAAGACTTCCGTTGACCGTTCCGCGAAGTGCGTGGTACTCTTTTTTGCCTTGTTGAAGCGGCCGAGGAGTCCGTCACGTTTGGTGCTCCGGACCCCGGCCAAGGTCAACTTGGCCCTCGAGGTTCTGAGAAGGCGCCCGGACGGCTACCATGAGCTGTCCACCGTGCTGCAGGCGGTGGATCTCTGTGACCGCTTGACGGTGGAGACGGCCGACACCATCACGCTCGAGACGAGTGAACCCGGCCTGCCCGCCTCTGGGGGCTGCGGTGGAAGCGCGAGCGATTGGTCGAGCTGGCCGTGGGGCTGGGGATGGACGTGCCGTTCTTTCTCGGCAGGGGGCGCGCGCTCGGCACGGGACGCGGGGAAGTGCTCAGGACGCTGCCCAGCGTGGGAGGATACGCGCTGGTGCTGGTGAACCCGGGCGTACCGCTCTCCACGAAAGAGGTATATGGCCGGGTGCCGCCGGGATGGCGGGCGGAGCCCGAGGGCACCAAGCGGGTGATTGAGGCGCTTCGGACGCGGAATGCGGCGAAGCTGGCCGCGGCGCTCACGAATCATCTCGAGCAATGGGCGGAGCCGGCGATGCCGGTGATCGGGCGCATGAAGGCAGCGCTGCTGGCCGCGGGAACGCTCGGAGCGGTGATGTCGGGGAGCGGGCCCACGGTATTCGGCATGGCTCGATCGCTGGACCAGGCGCGACAGATCCAGCGCCGCGTCAGCCGCGCGGGCTGGGCGGCCTGGGCGGTGCGGACGAATTCGGGCGCCGCCATCCGCGCGATCTGATTTACTGGGGCGTCGTCCAGAGGCAGGACTCGGGGCTTTGGACCCCGCAACGGAGGTTCGATCCCTCCCGCCCCAGCCACTTCCAGGGTGTGGAGAAGTTGAAGCGTGTGGAGAATCTGATCTTCGAGCCGAAGCGTGGCCCGCTGTTCGAGCTGAGCGGCGTAGCCGCGAGGCGAGGGCTGAAATGATCCCGCGGGCGTGGCATTTCGAGCCGAAGGGCGAAGCCGTGAGGCGAGGGCTGAAAGGATCCACGATGAGGCGAGTCCTGAGTTAAATGCGAGGGCTGAAATGAGTTACGAGCTGAAGCTGTTCTCGGGGAACGCGAACCGTCCCCTGGCCGAGGAGATCGCGCAGCACCTCCGCATGCGCCTCGGCGACGCCGACGTCTCCCGCTTCTCGGACGGCGAGGTCTACGTGCAGATCAACGAGAACGTCCGGGGCCAGGACGTCTTCGTGATCCAGCCGACCTGCCCGCCGGTGAACGACACCCTCATGGAGCTCCTCGTCATGATGGACGCGTTCAAGCGCGCCTCGGCCCGGCGCATCACCGCCGTCCTGCCCTACTACGGCTACGGCCGGCAGGACCGCAAGGTCATGCCGCGGGTGCCCATCACGGCCAAGCTCGTGGCCGACCTCATCACGGCGGCGGGTTGCCACCGTCTCCTCGCCGTAGATCTCCACGCCGGCCAGATCCAGGGCTTCTTCAACATCCCGGTGGATCACCTCTTCGCCGCTCCGCCCGTCATCGTGGACTATCTGGCCAAGAAGGATCTCCAGGATCTCGTCCTCGTCTCTCCCGACGCGGGCGGCGTGGAGCGGGCGCGCGCCATCGCCAAGCGCCTGAATGCCGTGAAGCGCGAGGGGGCGCGTCGCGTGCTCGCCTGCGCCGTGCACGGCGTCCTCTCCGGCCCGGCCCTCAAGCGCATCGAGGAATCCCCGCTGGAGGAAGTCATCATCACCAACTCCGTGCCGCTGACTCCAGGCAAGGCGTCACCCAAGGTCCACGTGCTGTCGGTGGCCCCGCTCTTGGCGGAGGCCATCCGTCGCATCCACGACGAGGAGTCGGTCTCGACCCTCTTCGTCTAACTCATTCAGTGAAGGAGCGTTCGTACCATGGATATGCGTGAACTGACCATCATGCCCCGCGAGGGGCTGGGCAAGGGCGAGGCGAAGCGACTCCGCCGCGCCGGCAGGACCCCGGGCATCCTCTACGGCGGCGCCGCCCCCGTGACCATCGCCGTCGACCCGCGGGACGTCTTCCGGATCATCCACGGCCGCGAGGGCAGCACCCAGCTGCTCAAGCTGACGTTTGCCGGCTCCGCGGACTCCAAGATGGCCATCCTGCGCGACATGCAGTTCGATCCGGTTTCCGAGGACCTGATTCACGTCGACCTCCAAGAGGTCGCCATGGACAAGCCCATCCAGGTCACGATCGCCGTGCATCACGTCGGCGATGCCGTCGGCGTCAGGGAGACCCAGGGCATTCTCGAGATGGTGCTACGCGAGATCCAGGTCTCGTGTCTCCCCGGAAACATCCCCGAGGCGATCCAGGCCGACGTCTCGAACCTGGCCATCGGCGATGTGCTCACCGTGGGCGACCTGCAGATCCCCGAAGGGGTCCGGGTGCTGACGGACAGGGCCCAGGCCGTGGCCACCGTGGCCCCGCCCGCCGCCGAGGAAGTGGCGCCCGTGGCCGCCGTGGAGGCGGTGGCGGCCGCCCCCGCGGAACCGGAGGTGCTCACCGAGCGCAAGCCCAAGGAGGAGCCCGAGGCGACGGACGACAAGGCGAAGAAGAAGTAAGTGGCCCAGGCCATCGTCGGGCTCGGCAATCCCGGGCCCGAATATCGCGACACGCGGCACAACGTGGGCGCGCGCGTGCTCGACAGCGTGGCCAGGAGGCTCCGCGTGCGCTTCCACCGCCAGAGCGGGCACCTGCTCGCCCAGGGCAAGTGGCGCGGGGAGATCATCCACCTCGTCAAGCCGCAATGCTTCATGAACGTCACGGGGCCGTCCATGGCCCGTGTCGCGAAGAAGCTCCGCGTGGGGGCTGCCGATCTCGTCATCGTCTATGACGACCTCGACCTGCCCCTGGGCAAGGTGCGCACGCGGCTCAAGGGCAGCGCGGGCGGGCACAACGGCGTGCGGTCGCTCATCGCCTCGCTCGGCTCCGATCAGATCCGCCGCGTCAAGGTCGGCATCGGCCGCCCCGCCGCGGCGACCAAGGATCGCGAGGAAGTCGTCGACCACGTGCTCTCGCCCTTCCTGCCCGAGGAGCTGCCGACCGTCGAGGCCGTCTGCAGCCTCGCCGTCAAGCAGGCCCTCAAGCTCGTCGAAGACCAGCACTCGCGCCGCTTCTAGCGCGCGCGTGTGCGTGCCGGCAATGCGACGGGAGGGGCGGGCGGCGCGGGCCGTCGTCCGCTAAACCTCCTCGCCTCGCGCGCCACACTAGCGAAGGCGCCTCCGCCTGCCCCCATCCCCCGAGACGGGGGTCGCTCGTCGCCCTGCTTCGCAGGGACGACTCGCGCGGCGGAGGCGCCCTGCGCTTCGGGGCGCGCTACGGCTCGTCGGATTCGCTCCCGACGGCCCGCGCCGCCCTTCCCCTCCCGCCGCCGCTCGGTTGATCAGTGCGAGCTCATGGGGCAGCGCGAGGGTGGGGCTGGGGGCTTCCCTCCCTGGACCCATATCTTCTGCGCGTGGCCGAAGGGTAAAGCACCAATCTCGTGGCTCGTTGCGAGTGCCCAGGGCGGGTTGCGAGTCAGTGTGGTCCAGGGAGGGAACCCCCAGCCCCGCCCGGCAGGAAGCCCGCGTGTCTGAGCTGAGGCACGCGATTGCGGGGGTCTAGGGGCGCGTGGTATAAGTCAGAATCCATTGTTTGGACCGGGAAGGGGTGAGTATCAGTGACGAAGGTTATTGTCGAGCCCGACGAGAGCTTCGAGAACGCGCTCAAGCGCTTCAAGA
>WNEZ01008984.1_pt1 | contig 18217 bp, 16 predicted proteins | sample 5400521 | NCBI WGS metagenome assembly WNEZ01 (sample SAMN13153339, study PRJNA577476) | soil metagenome | isolation source: 120 cm saprolite under Douglas fir tree site 2 hole 1 replicate 1 | place: USA:California | collected 2015-04-18
CCTTGCTGGCGGTTTCGCGCAAAGCGTCCAGGTCCTTGCTACCGCTATTCATGCTCAGATTTCCTTGTCAATGTTGAAGCAGCCGGCAATGGCTTGGGGGTCGATGGTCAGCCATGCGCCGGCCTCACGCAAACGGGTCAGGCCTTCACGTGCGTCGGGTCTGACCACAAGAATGGCCGTAATGGCGGTCGTCCTGACAATCGCGGCATGAGCCGAAGCGGCGGCTTCGAAAATTTGTCGTGAGGACCACCACGGGGGAAAAGCAACAGCGACGACTTCGGCGCCGGGACGAGCCTTTAGCGAGAGTGCTGCGACCGCACCAACGCTCACGAGCAATAAAGCCGTGGCGCTTAGCCAGGCAGGCCAGCTCGACGTCGTGGTGTGTTGTGTCCGCCCCATCGAGAAGAGAATATTGAGACAAGACTAATTGCGGGTGAAAACCCGACACCGTAAAACTACGGGACCGCATTTGGATACCGTCCACGCAACTCGTGGTCTTGGCGGTGCGATCCCATGCAAGTACTTACCGGGATACCCGGCCGGAGCGAGTATCTACGCCGCCGGCACCGGGAACGCGGTGACCGACTTGATCTTCTCCATCGCAAAGCGCGACGTGACGTTCTTCAGCGGCACCGCGCCGATCAGCTTCTTGTAAAATACGTCATAGCTCTGCATGTCCGCGACCACGACGCGCAGCATGTAATCGACGTCGCCGGCCATGCGGTACAACTCCATCACCTCCGGCATCGCGCTGACGGCATCGGCGAAGGTCCGAAGCCAGGGCTCGGAGTGATCGGAGCTCTCGACCGACACGAACACCGAGATGCCAAGGCCGATCTTGTTCTGGTCGACCAGCGCGACCCGGCGCAGGATCACCCCGTCGGCTTCCAGCCGCTGAATTCGCTTCCAGCACGGCGTCGATGATAGTCCCACCCGGTCGCCAATCTCGGCGACGGAAAGCGAGGCGTCTTCCTGCAATACCATCAGGATCTTGCGGTCGATGGCGTCGAGGCGGCGGTTGGGCTCGAGAACGTGAACAGCGAGATCGGTCATGGGAAACTTTGTTCCATATATGAGGTCATTATCCCTGATATATAGAAAAATCTTCTAACACAAGCCTATTCATTGGCCAGTCTGGGCCGGACTGGAGGCCTGGTCATGACTCAAAAGCTCTTCCACTTCAGCGCGTTGCGGGGCGGCAAAAGCCCCCCCGAAACGGGTGCATTTCAGGGCGGCGGCGGCGGAAGCGAACCGAAGCGCCTCGGGCAGATCCTGGTTCTCGGTGATGGCGAGGGCGAAGGCGCCATGGAACACGTCGCCGGCGCCCAGCGTATCCACGGTGTGCACCGGGAAGGCCGGTGTCTGCTGCAGGTTCTGGTGTTCGTCGAGCCAGATCGTGCCTTGCGCGCCCCGCGTTCCCGCCAGGAACGACGGGGTCAGTTTTGCGATTTTCTTGAGCGCCTCGCCGTCGTCGGCGACCCCGGCGGTCTCCTGCAGGGGTTCGCTCGAGAACACAAGGTGCGACGAAGCCGTGAGCAGCCCCTCCCGCAGCGACATCGCTCGGTCGACATCGACGACGACAGGGATGCCGCGCCGGCGAGCCTCGACGCAGAGGTCGGTGCAGAACGCCGCGCAGCGGCTCTCGGTCAGGATGGCGCCGCAGTCCTCCAGCAGGCTGTCGGTGTCAGGCAGGTGGACCTTCCACAATTCCGGATCGCGGAAGGTCACGATGGTGCGCTCGCCGCTGGGGTCGATCATGATGTTCGAGATCGGCGTCACCAGGCCCGGCATATGCACGATGTGCCGGGTGTCGATGCCCTCATCCGCGAGCTTTTCGAAGATGTAGCGGCTCGTGGTCTCGCGGGCATCGCCCATCGGGCCGCAGATCGAGGCGCGACCGCCGAGGCGCACGATTCCGATGGCGCCATTGAGCGCGTTGCCGCCGCAGATTTCGTCGAAATGGCTGGCGTGCTCCTTGGAGCCGCGTGCCGGCAGGCCCTGCACGCGAAACGTCAGATCGCGCACCGGCATGCCGATGCACAGAATGTGCGGAGCGATTTTCGGCGCGGCGGCATCGTGGAAATTCATTCGGGAGTCCGTCATGTCGGCTCCGCCAATTGCCGGAACCAGGGTCCGGGGGTAATCGATTGAGTCATGGCTGAGTTCCCGCTATGCGCGCACGTCCGGGCCCGCATGCAGCCAGCGGCCGAGTAAATGGTGTGCAATTGCAAATGGATGCGGACCGGCGAGGCCGTCGGGATGCTGCCGTCTCAGCATCAAGGTTGCTTCGGCCCGGCCGAACCACCGCGCGTCTTCCAGTTCCGCGCGGTCGACAATGATATCCTCGCTGACGGCCCGCGCGGTGCACCCAATCATCAGGGATGACGGATAGGGCCATGGCTGCGTCATGTAGTAATTCACATCGGTGCAGCGTATCCCGGCCTCCTCGAAGATTTCGCGCCGGACCGCGTCTTCGATGGTCTCGGCGGCTTCGACAAATCCCGCCAGGCACGACCACATGCCGACGGGAAATTGCTTCTGCCGCCCCAGCAGGCATTTGTCGCCGGAGGCCACCAGCATGATCACGACGGGGTCGGTGCGCGGAAAATGCTCGGCCTTGCAGTTCGGGCAGTCGCGCTTCCAGCCGCCTTCCTTCATCGCGGTGCGAGTCCCGCAATTGGCGCAGAAGCCATGGCGCTGGTGCCAGCTCACCATCGATTTCGCCATCGCGATCGCCGAAAGCTGGTCGGGCGGCACCACGCCCTGCATGGCCATGCCACGCAATTCGGTCACGGCGGCATCGTCGCGGGTCAGCAATTTTTCCACCGCCGCGGCAGCGATGCCCATGCCGAAGACGGCCGCGCCGTCGCGCAAGCCCAGGAAGACCGTGCCGGAATTGGCGCCGAATTTGCGCGCTTCATCGATGGTCAAGAGCGCGCGTGGCCCGTCTACCTCCTGCTTCACCACCAGCGAGTCGCGATACACCACATAGGCGCGGGCGTCGCTGCGCCCTTCCAGCGCGAACAGCTTCTCGTCGTTGCCGCGCAGATGCGCGGCGCGATCGAGAATATGGGTGACAAAAGCCGGCTGCCCCAGCGGAAACGAATCGAATGCTGTCATGTCTCTCAACCAAGCCAGATTTTACGGCGCATCGCGCTGATGAAGTTCTGAACCTCCTCGGCATCGTGCGCCAGCGGTGGCATCACCCCCCAGACCGGACGCGGCCAGGCGGCGTCGCCGCTGCGGCGCGCGATCACGTGGACGTGCAATTGCGGCACCAGATTGCCCAGCGCGGCGATGTTCAGCTTGTCGCACTTGGAGATCTCTTTCAGCGAGCGCGCGACCCGGGAAATCTCCGTCATCAATTGCGCCTGCTCGACCTCGTCGAGGTCGATGATCTCGACGGCGTCGGGCCGGCGCGGCACCAGCAACAGCCACGGGTAATGCGCATCCTTGATCACCAGCACGCGGCACAGCGGCAGGTCGCCGATGTCGATGGTGTCTTCCTTGAGCCGTGAGTGCAGCGACCAGGCGGGAGCGTCAGTGGGCATGCATGTTCCCTCGTCATGCCCGGCCATAGCAGTCTGCGCAGACTGCGTAAACTTGTCTGCGATGCCGGGCATCCACGGCTTCCTTGGTGGCAACAAGCCGGACGTGGATGGCCGGGACATCTAGCGCGAAGACGCGCTTCGCGCTTCTGCCCGGCCATGACGGCAACTAATGCCTTTCGGTGTTTCCGCACAAGCCCTGCAAACCCGGTCCCGCCACGCTTGCTTTCCGGGGCTTTTGGCCCCAAATAAGGACCGGGAGATTGGCGGTGGACGAGCCACTCGCCAACCGGGTCAGGTCCGGAAGGAAGCAGCCCTAACGAGGTCCGGATCGGGTCGCTCGTCAGTCTCCTACCTGTTTTTTCGAGCGAATCCGACGAACGAGCCGGACAGCTCCCATCGAGGCGGCTTCGGCCTCGGCGGCCCGCCGGAAGCCGGCAAGCACTATCGTGTGCTGGCGCGAAAATACCGGCCCTCCAGTTTCGAAGATTTGATCGGCCAGGACGCCGTGGTCCGTACCGTTTCGAATGCGTTCGAAACCGGGCGGATCCCGCAAGCCTGGATTTTGACCGGGGTGCGCGGCGTCGGGAAAACCACCACGGCGCGGATTCTTGCCCGCGCGCTGAATTACGAACTGCCGGACGGTTCGGTGAAGGGACCGACCATCCAGATGCCGAAACTCGGCGTGCATTGCCAGGCGATCATGGAAAGCCGGCACATGGACGTGCTGGAAATGGATGCCGCATCCCATACCGGCGTCGATGATGTGCGCCAGATCAACGACAGCGTGCGCTATGCGCCGGCCAGCGCGCGCTACAAGGTCTACATCATCGACGAAGTCCACATGCTCTCGAACCAGGCGTTCAACGCGTTCCTGAAGACGCTGGAAGAGCCGCCTGAGCACGTCAAATTCGTGTTCGCGACCACGGAAATCCGGAAAGTGCCGGTCACGGTGCTGTCGCGCTGCCAGCGTTTTGACTTGCGCCGGGTCGAGGCCGACGTGCTGATGGGCCATCTCGCCAATATCGCGGCCAGGGAAAACGTCGAGGCGGAGCCGGAGGCGCTCGGCATCATCGCGCGCGCGGCGGAGGGTTCGGTGCGTGATTCGCTGTCGCTGTTCGATCAGGCGATTGCGCACGCCGCGGGCGTGGTGCGTGCCGACGCCGTGCGGCAGATGCTCGGGCTTGCCGACCGCACCCGGGTGATCGATCTGTTTGATTCACTGGCGCGCGGCGACATCGCCAGCGCGTTCAAGGAATTCCGCGAGCAATATGACACCGGCGCCGACCCGATCGTGGTGCTGTCCGATCTTGCCGAATTCGTCAATTTCGTCACCCGCGTCAAGATCGTGCCGGCGACGGCGGACAATGTCGCATTTGGCGAAACCGAACGGTTGCGCGCCCGCGACTTTGCCGCAAAACTCTCGATGCGGGTGCTGTCGCGGATGTGGCAGATGCTGCTGAAGGGCATCACCGAGGTGCAGACCGCGACGCGCCCGGCGGCGGCGGCCGAAATGGTGCTGGTGCGCATCGCCTATGTCGCGGACATGCCGACGCCGGATGAAGCGATCAGGATGCTCGAACAAAATGGCGGTGCATCGCCGGTCATCGCCGGCGCCGCGGCTTCACGGAGTGCTGCGGCCCCGACGGTATCCTCCATACAGCCTTCGGCGGCGCGCGCTTCGGCGCCGCGCGCCAGTGCCGAGGCGTCGGCGCGCCCGCAGATGATCGCGCCGGTCGCCGACGCGCAGTCCGCACCCGCGGCGCGCAAGATTTCGAGCTTTCCGGAACTGGTGGCGCTTGCCGGCGAGAAGCGCGACCTGCTGACAAAGGCCGCGCTGGAGGCCGATGTCCGCCTGGTCCGCATCGAAGACGGACGGCTCGAGCTGGCGATGGAACGCAGCGCGGCGCGGACCCTGATCAACGATCTTTCCCGTAAACTGGAACAATGGACCGAACGGCGCTGGACCGTGATCGTGTCCAACGAACCCGGACAACCGACGCTGCGGTCGCAAAACGAATTGCAGAAGAGCCAGCGCGAGCGCGCCGCCGAATCCGATCCCCGGGTGCAGGAGGTGCTGACGCGATTTCCCGGCGCCAAGGTTGTCGAGGTACGCAAGCTTGCCCCCGAGCCGCCGGAATCCGATGCTAGCGGTGAAGATCCGGCCGAGAATTCTGACAGCGACGATCAATAGCAATCTCAAGAGGAACGGTTGATGGCTGATTTTCTCGGCATGATGAAGCAGGCGGCGCAACTGCAATCGAAGATGCAGGCGATGCAGGAAGAACTCGGCCATGTCGAGGTCGAGGGCATCTCGGGCGGCGGTCTCGTCACGGTGCGCATGACGGCCAAGATGCAGGTGAAGGCGGTGAAGATCGACCCCTCGCTGATGAAGGCGGACGAGCGTGAAATCCTCGAAGACCTGCTGGTCACCGCCCATAACGACGCGCAGCGCAAGGCGGAAGCCGCGATGCAGGAGAAGATGCAGGCCCTGACCGGCGGCTTGGGTCTGCCGCCGGGGCTGGGCCTCACCTGACATGGCTGCTGCCGTCGCCGGTCCCGAAATCGAACGCCTGATCCAGCTGCTGGCGCGGCTGCCGGGGCTTGGCCCGCGCTCGGCGCGGCGCGCCGCGTTGCATCTGATCAAGAAGCGCGAAGCGCTGATGACGCCGCTCTCCGCCGCGCTGCAGGTGGCGATCGACAAGATCCAGGTTTGCAAGACCTGCGGCAATATCGACACCCAGAATCCATGCACGGTGTGCACCGACCCGCGGCGGGACCCTGCGATCATCGTCGTGGTCGCCGACGTCGCCGATCTGTGGGCGCTGGAACGGGCACACGCGACCAATGGCTTCTATCACGTGCTGGGCGCGACGCTGTCGCCGCTCGATGGCGTGGGCCCGCAGGATCTGACCATCGACGCGCTGGTGGCTCGCGCCCACGACCCGCGGGTGACGGAAATCATTCTGGCGTTGAATGCGACCGTCGACGGCCAGACCACCGCGCATTACATCACCGACCTGCTGCAGGAAGCGGGCGTCAAGGTGACGCGGCTCGCCCACGGCGTGCCGGTCGGCGGTGAACTCGACTATCTCGATGAAGGCACGCTGTCCGCGGCGATGCGGCAGCGTACGTTGTTTTGAAAACTGAATCAGAGGGCACATGACTAGAGTAAGATTCGGCAGGCAATTGGCTTTGGCGGCATTCGTTGCGGCAACGCTTGCCCCGCCTGCCGTCCTGGCGCAGCAGGCCGAGCCTGCGCCGAAGCCCGGCAAGATGATCAATGCCGGCGACGTGCTGTCGGGAGAGCTCAACACGCTGCGCATGCGCGGCGGCAAAAAGGGCAAACCGGCCGCCACCTATCAGCTCACCAGTGAGCCACGCCGGCTGCCGCCGCCGAACGGACTCTGCAATCTCGAAACCGGACCGGAGACGTTCCAGCTCATCACCAGCAGCGAGGCCCAGGCGGCGCAGCTGAAGGGCTTTATCGGCAAGGAAATTTCGGTGAAGGTCGGCGAGATCGCCTGCGCGCAGGACGCCGGGCAGATGAGCGAGGCCGTGGTCACGAAATGGAGCGTGGTGACGAAGCATTGAGGAATGCTGCTGTTACTGCAAGCAATGCTGTCGTCACAAAAAATGCTGTCATCGCCCGGCTTGACCGGGCGACCCAGTATTGCAGAGCGTCGACGATGGATCGCAGCGCTCCGGAATACTGGACCACCCGCTTTCGCGGGTGGTGACGGCCAAAGTTGTATAACGGCAGTGCTCCGCCGTGCACTTACCGAATCGCTAAACCCTTACCGGCTCCAGCGTCGCAAAATGCCCGCGCCGCTGCAGCCACGCCAGCAGGATCAGGCTCGGCACCGCGACCACGACGCAGATCGCAAAAAACAGCGGCCACCCCGTCGCCTTGGCCACGTAACCCGCGCCGGATGACAAATAGGTGCGCCCGACCGCGGCAAGCGCGGTTAAGAGCGCATATTGCGTCGCGGTGTGCAGCGGATTTTTGCATAGCGCCGAGAGATAGGCGACGAAGATCACGGTGCCGATGGCGCTGGTGAAATTTTCCGCCGTAATGGCGAAGGCCAGCGCCCATTGATTGACGCCGACAATCGCCAGCCACGAGAACGACAGATTGGCGACCGCCTGCAGCACCCCGCCGATCCACAGGCTCGCGGCCAGCGAATAGCGCCGCGCGACGAATCCGCCGGCAAAACCGCCGATCAGGGTGGCGGCGAGGCCGACACCCTTGACGATGGCGGCGTAGTCGTTACGGGAAAAGCCGAGGTCGATTACGAATGGCGCGGTCATGGTACCGGAAAACGCATCGGTGAATTTGAACAGCACCACGAAGGCAAGTGCTGCAAGCGCATCCTTGCGAACGAGAAATTCAGAGAAGGCGCCGATCGCGGCATGCATCACGCGGGTGAACGCGGACTCAGTGCTGGTCGCGGCCTCCGCGCGCGCCGATTGCCCGGGCTCCGTCGCGGCCAGCGCCGTGACGGTGCCGATCAGCACCAACGCTGCCATCGCCACATAGCCCCACATCCATGCCGAGGCGCGCGCGAGACCCATGCCTTCGAACGCGCTAACCATGAACAGCGCGCCCGCGGTCGAGACCAGCATGCCGATCCGATAGGCTGCGACATAGGACGCCATGCCGGCGGCCTGCTCGCTCTCGGGCAGGCTCTCGACGCGGAACGCATCGACCACGATGTCCTGCGTAGATGACATCGCCGCGACCAGCAGCGCGCCGAGCGCCACGAACAGCGGCGAACGCGCCGGGTCGGTCAGCGCCAGCAGCAGGATTGCGCCGATCAGCAGCAGTTGCGAGAACACCAGCCAGCCACGGCGGCGGCCGAATTGCTGCGTGAAGAACGGCACATGCAGCGCGTCGACCAGCGGCGCCCAGAGAAATTTCAGCGTGTAGGGCGTGCCGACCAGCGCGAACAGGCCGATGGTGCCGAGATCGACGCCGGATTCGCGCATCCACACCAGGAGCGTCGATCCTGACAGCGCCAGCGGCAGGCCGGACGAAAAGCCGAGCAGCAAGACGATCAGCACCCGCCGCTGCAGATACACCGCGAGCCCCTCGCGCCAGGAGGCGCGGGGGGCGCCGGCTTTTTCGGGTGTTGCGGCTTCCGGTGCGGTCATGAAAAGGTGTTAGCAGATTCTGATGCAACAAATGATACTGTCATCGCCCGGCTTGACCGGGCGACCCAGTATTCCAGAGACGGTTGATGGGAGCACGCGGTTACTACGTTTACATACTTACTAATCGCATCGGAGGTACGCTTTACATCGGCGTGACCAACGACCTCGTTCGTCGCGTGTATGAGCACAAATCGAATGCGGCCGAAAGCTTTACCAAACGTCACGATGTGCATCGGCTGGTTTATTTCGAATGCTTCGACGACATTGAACAGGCTATCCATCGTGAGAAGCGGCTGAAGAAATGGCCGCGTGCCTGGAAGATTTCATTGATAGAGAAAGACAATCCAGACTGGATTGATCTTTATCCTGAAATTGCCGGGGGATGAAGGTACGTCAGCGGCTTAGACGGAGAGGTCTCTGGAAATCGGGATAGGGGGAGTCTCGCGACTCCGCCCCTCCCACACCACCGTACGTACGGGTCCGTATACGGCGGTTCGACAGATTAAGCTGGCTTGGGTACCGCAACAGTTGCAAGGCCGAGCGATTTGAGTACGGCGTTTGATAGAGCAATGGCAAGTGCGGGGCTGTTGCTGAGCCGCCAAGGGCCACGTGGGCTGCTGGCGGCTTTCGCCGCCAGAACCGGGCCGACGCCGCAGCGTCGCAGTTTCGCAAAGCGAGTGGGCCCGCTTTTCCATTGCTTCCAAACGATGGCGCGCAGCCGTCGTCTGGTCCATTGGTCAAGTTCACGCAACACCGATGGCGTCTCGCAGAATCCGAAGTAGCCGCGCCACCCGATGAGGTAGACGGACAGCTCTTTGATGATCTGCGCGAGGCTGCTGCCTCGGGTCCGACGCGTCAGTTCCCGTACCCGGCTCCGGAATCGGGCCAGCGACTGCGGCGCGATGCGCCGCCGAGGCTGTTTCCCATTCGTGAAGCTAAAGCCCAGGAATTTGCGCTTAACCGGTCGGGCGACCGCGCTCTTCGCCTTGTTGACCTTCAGCTTAAGGCGCTTGGTCAAGAACCTCTCGACGCTGACCATCACTCGCTCGCCGGCCCGCTGACTGCGAACGTAGACGTTGCAGTCGTCGGCATAGCGCACGAAGTTGTGGCCGCGCCTCTCCAGTTCCTTATCCAGCACATCAAGCATCAGATTCGACAGCAGCGGCGAGAGCGGCCCACCTTGTGGTGTACCTTCCTCCGTCGGACCGACCAACCCATCCATCAGCACGCCTGCGGTCAGAAAACCGCGGATCAGCTTCAGAACGCGCTTGTCGGCCACCCGTTTTGCCACCAACCCCATCAGGATGTCGTGGTTGACCCGGTCGAAGAACTTTTCCAGGTCGAGATCCACTACGATGCTATGACCGGACGCGATCAACTCTTGCGCCCGAGCCACGGCCTGATGCGCCGAGCGCTTCGGCCGGAAGCCAAAGCTGTGCTCGGAGAACGTCGGGTCCCATTCTGCCTGCAGCACCTGCAAAACTGCCTGCTGGATGAAGCGGTCGAGCACCGTCGGAATGCCGAGCGACCGTGTGCCGCCCGATGCCTTTGGTATCTCCACACGCCTCACCGGCTGCGGCTTGTAAGTGCCCTCAAGCAGCTGGGCCCGGATCGCGGGCCAGTGCTCTTTCAGGTGAGGAGCCAGGGCATCGAGGCTCATGCCATCGATACCGGCAGCTCCTTTGTTGCGTTTCACATGCGCTAACGCTTTCCTCAGATTGTCTCGCTCGACAATCGCTTCCATCAACGGCCCACCGGCCGCCTGGCTTTCGACTTTGGTTGTCGCCGTCCGGGCTTCGGTCCCTTCCATGCCGCCGCTTCGGGCTTCACCCGTCGCCACCGCCTGCAAGGTGATCTCCAGTTCAGTTTTCTGCCGCATCACCCGTCCGAGATCGCCGTTCTACTTGCCATTCCGTCGTTCAGGCCTTTGGCAGGTCGCCCCACCTACTACGCCTTCTGCTGACTTCTGCGCTGCGGTCAGGCCGCCTTGCGGCGACCTCAGTCCCGACTCAGGGACACAGCGCAGATCTCCCGAGGTAAGATCGACCGCCTTCGCCGCACGCCCGCCGAATTTACCACCCCGGCCTTTGATGGTTGTGGACTTCGCGATTAGTAGCTCGCTCGTCCGGCCGGGTAGGCCTCTTTATCCGGTGTTTGTCCATCGGGCCGCGGCTTTGCTCCACGCTTCCTTCAGACCCCGCCTCGCGACGACGCCCTTGCGCTTCGCTAATCCTTCGCCACCATCAGGCTGGATAGAAGACTTTCACCTCCAAGCTGTCGACCATGCTCGGCACACTACTGGGTCGCCCGGTCAAGCCGGGCGATGACGCAGTTTGTGTGTCGCCTCTCGTGCTTCACTGCACGAGAAAAGCTACTCCCCCGCCTGCAGCTGGCGCGGCAGCGGAAACAGCTCAGGCGCGGCTGATTTGACAAGGCGCGGGGGTTCCGGGGGCGCTTCGCTCTTGCTGAAATCGAGTTCCTCGATCCGCCCGGCGCGCTTTTCGATCTTGTCGGCGGAAATCAGGATCTGCCGGACATCCTCGTTGGCGTCGGAAAAATGCTTCTGCAGTTTTAGCACGCGATCGCGCAGGCGTCCGAGATCGTCGCCAAGGTTGAGCACTTCGGTGCGGATCTGGTCGGCGGCGTCGCGCATCCGCGCGTCTTTCAGGATCTGCTGCATCACCTGGATCGCCAGCATCAACAGCGACGGCGACACCAGCACCACCCGGGCGCGATAGGCCTTCTGGATCACGTCGTCAAAGCCGTCATGGATCTCGGCGTAGACCGATTCCGACGGCACGAACATCAGCGCGGTATCCTGGGTTTCGCCTGTTATCAAATATTTTTCGGCGATATCGCTGACGTGCTTCATCACGTCGGCGCGCAGCCGTTGGGTGGCGAATTTCTTTTCCTCGTCGGTGCGCGCGTCATGCAGCGCGGTCATCGCCTCGAGCGGAAATTTCGCATCGATGCAGAGCGGGCGCTGATCGGGCAGAAACACCACACAATCCGGTCGCTTGCCGGTGGAGAGCGTGAACTGGAATTCGTAACTGCCTTTTGGCATGCCGTCCTGGACGATGGCTTCCATCCGCGCCTGGCCGAACGCGCCGCGCGATTGCTTGTTGGCCAGCACGTCGCGCAGCGTGGTCACCTGGGAGGTAAGGTCGGTGAGGTTTTTGTGGGCATTGTCGATGATGCCGAGCCGTTCGTGCAGCACGCGCAAGCTGTCCATGGTGTTGCGGGTGGTCTGCTCCATCGATTGGCCGACACGATGGGTCACCGAATCCAGCCGCTCGTTGACGGCGCGGGCCATGTCGGCCTGGCGGCCGGCCAGTTGCTGCCCCATCGCATCGACGCGGCCGGTGGCCTCGCTCTGGGCGCGGAGCATTTCGCTCAGGCGTTCTTCCAGTTCGCCGGCGCGGATAGCCTGCGCCATCGCCAATTCCGCGCCGCGCCGGCCGGACCTCGCAATCACGATGGCAATGCTCAGCAGCAACAGCAGCGCCAGCGCGCCGAAACCGATCAGCGCGCTACCGGTGCGTACCGGCAGGTCACCGATCACAAAAAGAATCTCGTTCATGAGAGCCCTTGTAGCCGATTCGGGCGTCAAGGCGAACGAAGAGGGAACATTTTTGGTAAATGATGTATTAATTTTCGTGGTTAACGCCGGCCTAAGATTCGTGGCTAACAACGCGTTAACAGCAAGCGGCGCGGATTGACCCCGGCAAATCAGCAGCTTAAATCGCCCGCCATGGCCATTCGTGAAATCATCATCCTGCCCGACAAACAGTTGCGGCTCATCTCCAAACCGATCGAAAAAGTCACGGCGGAGGTCCGCAAGCTCGCCGACTCGGAAGAACGCTCGGTTTACGAGGAAGGCTGCCTGTCGATTCCGGAGTATTACGAGGAGGTGGAGCGGCCGGCGCGGGTGCGCCTGCGTTTCACCGATCTCGACGGCAAGGTGCACGAGGAAGACGCCGAAGGCCTGTTCGCCACCTGCATCCAGCACGAAATCGATCATCTCAATGGCGTGCTGTTCGTGGATTATCTATCAAAACTGAAGCGCGACCGCGTGCTGAAGAAGTTTGCCAAAGCCGCCAAGCGCGCGGCGGAGTAGGTGAGAGGCATGGCGGTCGCACCTCGCTCGATCTGCTCTCTCCCCCCTTGTGGGGGAGAGGTGGAGAGGGGGGTGCCGCGGGCTCGGTGCTTGTTGCTTACCCCTCTCCCTAGCCCTCCCCCACAAGGGGGGAGGGAACGCACCGAGTTATTACGATGCCTCTTCGTCTGATCTTCATGGGTACGCCGGATTTCGCGGTGCCGACGCTCCGTGCGCTCGAAAAGCGCGGCCATCATATAGTGGCAGTTTACACGCGTCCGACAAAGCCAGCTAAGAGAGGATTGAAGCTTCAGCCCACACCGGTCGAGATCGAGGGCAGAAGGCTGGGTGTGCCCGTGCGTACACCAACAACGCTGAAGACATGGGAGGCGTTTCAGGAATTCAGCAACTATCAAGCCGATGCAGCGGTGGTTGTGGCCTATGGTCTAATTCTGCCAAAGGAAATTCTTGATGCGCCGAAGTTCGGTTGCTTCAATCTGCACGCGTCGCTGCTGCCGCGTTGGCGCGGTGCAGCTCCAATCGAGCGCGCCATAATAGAAGGCGATAGTGAGACTGGTGTAATGGTGATGAAGATGGATGCCGGCCTCGATACCGGTGATGTTGCGCTAGCTGCCAGGGTCCAAATTAGCGATACGATAACTGGGGGTGACTTGCGTCATGTCCTGGCAGAGGTTGGTGCTGAGCTCATGGCGCATGCGATGGATGATCTGGAGCATCACCAACTGAAGTTAACTAGGCAACGCGAAATCGAGGAAACCTACGCAACGAAAATCGACAAAACGGAAACTCACATCGACTGGGACCGGCCGGCACGCCAAGTGCTTCGTCATATCCACGGGCTATCTCCATCTCCAGGAGCCTGGTGCGAAATGCCGATCGGCAATCAGGGAGCTAGAGTAAGGATCTTGCGCTGTGAGTTGGCAGATGGAGAGGGCGCTCCCGGCGATTTGTTGGATGATCGATTGACTATCGCCTGCGGCCAAGGTGCGATTCGTATTCTCGAACTGCAGAAGGCTGGCGGAGCGCCAATGAACGCTAAGGCCTTTCTAGCCGGGGCTCGGCTTCGACCTCCGGCGCGTTTCCGCTAATGCCCCGCTACAAACTCACCATCGAATATGACGGCGCGCCGTTCTGCGGCTGGCAGATCCAGGACAATGGCGCCTCGGTGCAGGGTGCGCTGGAAACCGCGATCGCGGCGATCTGCGGCGAGCAGGTTCGCGTTCACGGCGCGGGCCGCACCGATGCCGGCGTGCACGCATTGGCGCAGGTGGCGCATTGCGATATTGCCAAGCACTTTGTGCCGGGCCGGTTCCGCGATGGCTTGAATGCGCATCTGCGGCCGCACCCGATCGGCGTGCTGAGTGCGGAGATCGTGCCGGATACATTCGAGGCGCGGTTCTCGGCGAAAAAGCGTCATTATCTCTATCGCATCAGTAATCGCCGCGCCAATCTCGCGCTCGACATCGGCCATGTCTGGCGACTACCGAGGCCGCTCGATACCGAAGCGATGCAGGCCGCGGCACAGCGCTTGATCGGCAAGCACGATTTTACGACGTTTCGCGATACCGAATGCCAGGCGAAATCGCCGGAGAAAACCCTCGACCAGCTCGACGTCATCCGGGTGGGCGACGCCGTCAACATCGTGACCTCGGCGCGTTCGTTCCTGCACAGCCAGGTGCGCTCGATGGTCGGCTCACTGGTGTGGGTCGGCGAGGGCCGCTGGAGCGCCGACGATCTTGCGGCCGCTTTGGCCGCAAGAAACCGCGCCGCCTGCGGCCCGGTCGCCCCGCCCGACGGGCTCTATCTGGTGCGGGTGGAGTATTGACGATGCATCTAGTCTAGATGTCTCGTCGCCCGGCTTGACCGGGCGAGACCGATCGCAGCTTCTCCATCAGCACGTCGAGTTGCGCGGTCATGGGCTCGTCCTTCCGGTCCGCTTGATACCGCAAGGGGTCATGGAACGGCCGCCGAAGCAACCCATTCGGGCCGCTTCGCGGAGCGTAAAAATCAGGGCAGATCCCGTCCCAAAGGGTGTCAATCACCGCAAAAATCCCTAAGTTGCGGCCATGCCGAAAACATCAGAAAAAACTCTTCCGAAACCCGCTGCCGTCAAGGCCCCTGCGAAAGGCGACCATGTCTTTCTGGTCGACGGTTCCTCCTACATTTTCCGCGCCTATCACGCGCTGCCACCGCTGAACCGCAAATCCGACGGCTTGCAGGTCAATGCCGTGCTCGGCTTCTGCAACATGCTGTGGAAGCTGTTGCGCGACATGCCGCCCGACAACCGGCCGACTCACCTCGCCATCATCTTCGACAAGTCGGAAATTACCTTCCGCAACAAGCTCTATCCCGACTACAAGGCGCACCGGCCGCCGGCGCCCGACGACCTGATCCCGCAATTTCCGCTGATCCGCGAGGCGGTTCGCGCCTTCGATCTGCCCTGCCTCGAACAGGCCGGCTTCGAGGCCGACGATCTGATCGCGACCTATGTGCGGCTGGCCTGCGAACGCGGCGCATCCGCGACCATCGTTTCGTCCGACAAGGACCTGATGCAGCTCGTGACCGACTGCGTCACCATGTACGACACCATGAAGGACCGCCGCATCGGCATTGCCGAGGTGATCGAGAAATTCGGCGTGCCGCCGGAAAAAGTGGTCGAGGTGCAGGCGCTGGCCGGAGATTCCACCGACAACGTGCCGGGCGTGCCCGGCATCGGCGTCAAGACCGCCGCGCAATTGATCGTCGAATATGGCGATCTGGAAACGCTGCTGTTGCGCGCCGGTGAAATCAAGCAGCCGAAGCGGCGCGAGGCACTGATCGAGAATGCCGAGAAGGCGCGGATTTCGCGGCAACTGGTGCTGCTCGACGACAAGGTCAAGCTCGACGTACCGCTCGACGAGCTCGCGGTGCACGAGCCCGACGCGCGCAAGCTGATCGCGTTTTTGAAGGCGATGGAATTTTCCAGCCTGACTCGCCGCGTCGCGGAGTATTCGCAGATCGATCCGGCGGATATCGAGGCGGATGCCGGGTCGAAAAGTGGCGCGAGTGTTTTCTCATCGCTTCCGCTTGCCGAGAAGGTCGACGAGCTTGGCAACGCGCCGGACGGCGACCTTTTCGCAGGCCAAAGTGCCCCGCCCCGTGACCAAGTCGAAGGCAAGCCCTCCCCCGCCAGCGCGAGAGGAAGCGCGCCTGGCAAAACCGGCGGAGGCAAGGAAGACAAAGCCGGGAGCAACAAGGGCACGCCGATCTCGCTTGCCACGGCCCGCGCCGAAGCCGCACGCAAGACAAAGATCGATCGCAGCAAATACCAGACGATCCGCAGCCTCGAGGAGCTGCGGTGGTGGATCGCACGAGTGCATGATGTGGGCCATTTCGCCATCGAGGCCAAGGCGAATTCGGTCGATCCGATGCAGGCCGAGATCTGCGGCATTGCGCTGGCGCTAGGGGCCAACGACGCCGCCTATGTCCCCCTCGGCCACAAGCAGTCAGGCGATGGCTCAGGCCTGTTTGCCGCAGGCTTGGCACCTGAGCAAATCAAGGCGGACGACGCGCTCGAGGCGCTGCGGCCGCTATTGGAATCCGCGGGAATTCTGAAGATCGGCTTCAACATCAAATTCAACGCCGTGATGTTCGCGCAAGCCGGCATTACCATCCGCAACCACGACGACGCGCAGCTGATGAGTTACGCGCTCGATGCCGGCCGCAACTCGCATGGGCTCGAGGCGCTGGCCCAGACTTGGCTCGGTCACGCCGTTCTCACCGATAGCGACGTCATCGGCAGCGGCAAGAACAAGCTCAGTATCGATCAAGTCGCTATCGACAAGTTTACCGCCCACGCCGCCGAGGATGCCGACGTGATCCTGAGGCTGTGGCAAGTCTTAAAACCTCGCCTGGTCGCCGAGCGGATGACGTCGGTCTATGAGACGCTGGAACGGCCGTTGATCTCGGTGCTGGCGCGGATGGAACGGCGCGGCATCTCGATCGACCGCCAAGTGCTGTCGCGGCTATCAGGCGAATTCGCCCAGACCGCCGCGCGCGTCGAAGCCGAGATCCAGGAGATCGCCGGCGAGCCGATCAATGTCGGCAGCCCCAAGCAGATCGGCGACATCCTGTTCGGCAAGATGGCCATACCTGGCGGCAGCAAGACCAAGACCGGTGCATGGTCGACGTCGGCGCAGATCCTCGATGAACTCGCCGAGCAGGGCCACGAATTTCCCAAGAAGATTCTGGAATGGCGGCAGGTTTCAAAACTGAAATCGACCTACACCGACGCGCTGCCGACCTATGTGCATGCGCAGACCCACCGCGTCCACACCACCTATGCGCTGGCGGCGACCACCACCGGCCGGCTGTCGTCGAACGAACCGAATTTACAAAACATTCCGGTGCGCACCGAGGACGGCCGCAAGATTCGCCGCGCCTTTATCGCCTCCCCCGGCCACAAGCTGGTGTCGGCGGATTATTCGCAGATCGAACTGCGCCTCCTGGCGGAGATCGCCGACATTCCCGTGCTGAAGCAGGCGTTTCGCGATGGGCTCGACATTCACGCCATGACCGCGTCGGAAATGTTCGGCGTGCCGATCAAGGACATGCCGGGCGAAGTGCGCCGCCGCGCCAAGGCGATCAATTTCGGCATTATCTACGGCATTTCGGCATTTGGACTGGCCAACCAGCTCGGCATCGCCCGGGAGGAAGCCTCCGCCTACATCAAGAAATACTTCGAACGTTTTCCCGGCATCCGCGCCTATATGGACCAGACGCGGGATTTTTGCCGCGCGCATGGCTATGTCGAGACCTTGTTCGGCAGGAAATGTCATTATCCCGATATCAAGGCCTCTAACGCCTCGATCCGCTCCTTCAACGAACGCGCCGCGATCAACGCACGCCTTCAAGGCACCGCCGCCGACATCATCCGCCGCGCCATGATCCGGATGGAAGACGCGCTGGCCGAGAAAAAACTCTCGGCGCAGATGCTGTTGCAGGTTCACGACGAACTGATTTTCGAGGTGCCGGACGACGAGGTCGCAGCGACCCTGCCGGTGGTGCAGCACACCATGCAGGACGCGCCGTTCCCGGCGGTGCTGCTGTCGCTGCCGCTGCAGGTCGACGCGCGAGCAGCCAATAATTGGGACGAGGCGCATTAGCCGCATACTGTCGTCGCCCGGCTTGACCGGGCGATCCAGTATTCCAGAGCAATCGCGGAGTACCATACAAGGCCAACCCAGGTCTGCGACTTCGCTTCAAAACTACTTTCAGTGAGATCGGGATAGGGGGGAGCCTCGCGGCTCCTCCCCTCCCACACCACCGTACATACGGGTCCGTATACGGCGGTTCGACGGATTGAGCACGGTCGGTGTTTCACGCCGGGCCGGAGAGTCAGACAGTGGAGTCCGTCGCA
>WNEZ01002912.1_pt1 | contig 18213 bp, 16 predicted proteins | sample 5400521 | NCBI WGS metagenome assembly WNEZ01 (sample SAMN13153339, study PRJNA577476) | soil metagenome | isolation source: 120 cm saprolite under Douglas fir tree site 2 hole 1 replicate 1 | place: USA:California | collected 2015-04-18
TGGCGCGATCTCCTGCGCATCTATGTCGATGTCGTCAATGCCGTCGTCGCGGGCGCGCCGCAAGGAATGACCATCGGGATTCACGTGTGCCGCAGCCAGGATCCGAGCTGGCAAGCGGACGTCGGCTATGATCCCATCGCGGAGCCGCTGTTCAACGCGATGAAGGTCGATAGCTATTTTCTCGAATACGACAATGCGCGCGCCGGGACATTCGCACCGCTGCGATGCGTGCCGGGGGGAAAATTCGTGGTGCTCGGCCTCGTCGCCTCCAAGGCTTCCGAACTGGAGAGCGTCGATATGCTCAAACGGCGGATCGAGGAGGCAAGCCGCTATCTCAAGCTCGAGCAATTGGGCTTGAGCCCGCAGTGCGGGTTTGCGACCAGCGCCGCCGAGCACGTCACGGTCACGGAGGAGGTCGAACGGGCGAAGCTTGCCCGCATCGTCGAGGTGGCGCAGCAGGTTTGGGGCAGCGCGACGTAGTCGCTCCGGCGATCTTCGCGACGACGACCGAGCCTAGAGCGGCCAGGTCTCCAGCCGGAAAGCCGAATCCCAAAACATCCACTCGAGCTGGGTCGCCCGCGTGAAGGCAGCATGCATCCGCGCGCGCAGGGATGGCGACGCCTCCGCGGCGGCTTCGTCAGTGGCGGCGATCACGGCGCGTACCGCGGCGTGGAATTCCTCGCCCGCATAGGTGTCGATCCAGGCCTGATACGGGTTGGCCGCTCGGGCGCGGGCGTGGATGTCGCGCCCCACCTCCGCGTAGATCCAGAAGCAGGGCAGCAGCGCCCCGAGCAGCACTTCGTAAGGCTCCCCATAGGCGGTGGCGAGCAAGTACGAAACGTAATGGTGACACGCCGGCGAGAGCGGCGTCCGCGCAAACGCCCGCGAGGTGATCCCATACTGCTTGAAGAACGAGCCGTGCAGCGCCCGCTCGACGACCAGCGCCCCCTCCGCCGCTTTGGCGAACTGCACGATCCGATCCGGATTCGGCGCCTTCGCGGCCGCCAGCGTCAAAGCACGTCCAAAGCCGATGAGGTAGTGCGCGTCCTGCGTGATGTAATGCTTGAAGCGCGCGTCGCTCAACGTGCCGGACGCGAGCTGCGCGTTGAAGGGCATCGTGCGGATGGCCTCGTAGATGGAGGCGTTTTTGTCCCAGGCTTGGCGCGAGAAGAGCCTCGTTCTGCTCATGGGATGGGATTCCTGAAACCGAACGGCGCACGTCCCGACGTGTCGAAAACATGGTGGTGGATGCAGCCTGAATCGAACCTGTCTTCACCCTCAAATTCCCTGCTAGCAGAGAATTTAGCAGGGAATTTTTTAAAAAAATGGCCGACGAGGGCGATGCGCGTCTCTAAAACGCGTGCAGCATCAACTGCTTATAATCAAATTCCCTGCGCAACGGAGCAGGGAATTATTTTGCCGCTCACATCGGCTTCTGAAATTTGAGCACGAACTCGTCTACCGCCTTGCCGCTCGGCGGTTGGATCGAGAAGTCGCGCGCATCCTCGGGGTGGCGCCAGAAATCGCCTTCGGCGACGAGCTTGAATCCGGCCGCCTCGACCTCGCGGCGTAGCGCGCTTTCCTCGATGCGGTGGAGGCTCTTGCCGACCGATGTACCGTCGCCGGGTTTCGCGGAATGGTCGGCGATCACGAGCATGCCGCCAAGCTTGAGCGCGGCGTAGAGCTTGCGGTTCATCTCAGCGCGGTCGACCGGCATGTAAGTGGTGTCGTGATAGAAGAACAGAAAGGTGATGAGATCGAGGTCGCGCACGTCGGCGGGCAACGGATCGTCGAACGGCCGCGCCACGCCCACGATGTTCTTGCCGGCCGGGGTTTTCAGCCGCGCTTCAAACCGCGTCTTCGCGCGCTCGCCGATGTCCACGGGATTTTGACCATAGACAACGCCGCTCGGGGCAATCGCGCGCGCCATCAATTCTGTGCTGTAGCCGCCGCCCGCGCCCATATCGAGCACCTTCATGCCGGGATGCGCGCCGGTGAATGCGAGCAGCTTGGCCGGGTCGCGCCGCTTGTCGGTCTGCAGGTCCGCTTCGGTGCGGTCGGGCGCGGCGATGATCGCGGCGTAATCGGGCGCGCGATCCTGCGCTGTCGCGGCGGCCATCGCCAGGCAAGCGCTCAATAGAGCGGCAATGGTTAGACAGCCTGTCATCAAGCAACGCGGCCTTCGCAGTTGAGCTTGTCCAGTCATGTTGTTGTTCCTTCGTTGCAACCAGGTTGGCGGCTCCGTCACCGCAGCCTGGGCCGCTTTCGCCCGTCGGCTGTACTATGCACCGCTTCGGGCAACGATTTTATCACGCCTGTGTGAACGTTTGCCGGTGAGCACTTCGTGAAATCGAGCGAGCTATCGCGGCCTTTGTGAGCTCAGGCGGTGGGGTCTAAAAGCATCGCCCAAATCTGGCAAACGACGCGTATCTAGGCCGAATACAATTTTCAGAAAGGACCGGAAGGGGCGCTGTCGCGGGCGCGCTCTGCCTAATCAATACGGATCAGGTTTTCGGTACACACAGCGACTAACCTCGTCGCATCGGCTCGGGGATTGCGCCGTAGCACGTTGAGTTCGCGCGAAGGACAAGTACCTCCGGCTTCCAACGCAGCGATGACCGGAACATCAGCCAAACCCGACAAACTGAGGCACTACCTCCGAAGCTATTCGCGGCGCGCGGTAGGAAGCCACGGAATCGTTGCACGGCGCTGGGCTTCGAAGCGCTCGATCGCATCTCTGTACTCAAGCGTCACATCGATATCATCGATACCACGCACGAGCCTCTCCTTGCGCAAGGGACTGATTTCAAAAGTGTGGGTGGTTCGATCCGGAGCAGTCAGAATCTGATTGGGCAGATCGATGGTCATCTCGGCACCCGGTCTCTGATTCAATTGCCGCCAGATATCGTGGATGACCGCCTCTGCAAGGACAACCAGCAGGATGCCGTTTTGCAGACAGTTCACGTGGAAGATTTCGCCGAAGCTGGGCCCGACCAGCGCCCGAAGCCCATAGTCCATCACCGCATATACCGCACCCTCTCGGGAGGAGCCGCATCCAAAATCGCTATCGGTCACAAGGATCTTGGCATCACGATAGGCCGGCATGTTCAAGGAGAACTCACGGAGCGGGCGCCCTTTCTCGTCGAACCGAAGGTCGTGCAGGAAGGCTTCCGAATAGTCGTGCCCAGGCCGCCGATGGCGGCGCATGAAGCGGCCGGGCAGAATCATTCCCGTGTCGATTTTCGCGATCTCCAAAGGAGCTGCGAGAGCAGTCAGGACCGTGAACGCGAGCATTCAGCCTCACATATCGCGCTGGTAAAATGAGTGGAGGACAACGCCGACATCAATCATAGGAGCCGGCGAACATCGGTGATCCGCCCGCAAATAGCCGCAGCGGCGACCATGGAGGGGCTCATGATATGGGTGAGCGCACCACGCCCTTGGCGCCCCTCGAAGTTCCGGTTGGTGGTGGATGCGCAGCGCTCGCCAGGGGCGACCAACTCGCCGTTCGAGCCGTTGCACATCGAGCATCCGGAGTCTCGCCACTCAAGGCCAGCTTCACAAAAGATCTTATCAAGTCCTTCAGATTCTGCTTGCCGCTTCACCGAGCTCGAACCAGGGGACACCATTCCCGGCACCGCCGTGTGTCTCCCTTTTAGCAGCCGAGCAGCGGCACGAAGGTCTTCGATGCGACTATTTGTGCAAGAGCCGATAAAGACGCGGTCTATCGAAATCGTCTCCAGAGGAGTGGAAGGGCTCAGCCGCATGTAATCCAGAGCTCGCTGCACATGCCTTCTTCGATCATCATTGGCGATGCTCGAGGGATCAGGAACAGCGCCGTCAACTGGTGAGCAATCTTCGGGGCTCGTGCCCCAGCTCACCATAGGTGCAAGACGGGCGGCATCGAAGCGAAGCTCTCGATCAAAGACCGCGCCAGCGTCGGTGGGCAACGTAACCCAATGCGAAAGTGCTCGCGTCCAATCAGACCCCGTCGGGGCGTTCACCCGGCCCGCAAGATATTCATAGGTTACATCGTCCGGCCCAATCATGCCGATGCGGGCTCCCGCTTCGATCGACATGTTGCAAATCGTCATACGCGCTTCCATCGACATGGCGCGAACGGCGGATCCGGTATATTCAACGGCATATCCGGTAGCTCCACCAACGCCAATGTCGTTGACGATCGAGAGAATCACATCCTTTGCGGCGACTGCCGCCGGCAATGTTCCCTCGATCGAAATCCGCATGGTCTTCGGCTTTTTCAACCAAACCGTCTGCGTGGCTAAAACGTGTCGGAGTTGACTGGAGCCGCCGATGGGGATGGCAAGCGCACCACAGGCGCCATTCGTAGCGGTGTGGGAGTCATTGCAAGTGATCAGCATACCGGGCTGAGCAAGGCCCAGTTCCGGCGCGATGACATGCGCGATGCCTTGATCGCGATGATGCATGCCTATGTGCGGCAGCGCGAAGTCGGTTGCATTCTCGTCGAGCATTTCGACAACACGTCGAATTTCGGAATTCGAGATGCCGGCCGAGCCGAGAGACCGATTAATGGTTGGCAGGTAATGGTCCGTTACAGCTAGATGTTGTTGGGGGCGGCGCGGCATACGCCCCTCGATCCGAAGCTGATCAAATGCCAGAAAGGATTGCCCTTCATTGATTAAATTGAAGTCGACGTAAAGGAGATCCTCCCCTTGTGGAGACACCACAATCACATGCTCAGACCATATTTTGTCGAACAACGTTCTGGCGCCGTTCATTTACCGATCTCCGCATTTTATGCGCTTGCGAAGTCCTGTGATCGAGGACCCTAGAGCGTCCCGACCCCCCGACAGGTTCTGCGCCTGCTCCGCGCTGGGGCATCGTCGGGATTATTGGGCAAGTCCAAGTTCCTTGAGGATTGCTCTGTTATCATCGTAATCATCCTGGAACCACTTTACGGAGCCAGGGTATCGAATGGGCTGAGGCACCCAAAAATTGCGGTCAAGATCAAGCTTGAATTGTGGGTCCACAAGGACCGTGTCTAGCGCGCGGGTCCAGAATGAGATCTGCTCAGGGGTGAGTCCGTTCGGTACCAGCACGGCGTAGGAATTGGCGGCGACGACCTCCAGACCTTGCTCACGTAACGTGGGATAGTTTGCCAACGCGCCGTCAATCCTCTCGGGCGATGCAATTCCGAGCATGCGAAGCTTTCCGGCCTGAATGAGCGGCATCGCACTTCCGATGCTGGTGATGCCAACATCCACATGTCCGCCCGCGACCTGAGCGGAAACATCCGAGCCCGAATTGTATACCACCGCAATTAATTTGTTTGGCGCCACGCCGGCTGCCTTGGCAACATTGACTGCAGAAACATGAAGCGGGCTGCCGAGGCCAACGGGGAATGCAAATGTCACGGAGTCCGGATCGGCTTGGAGCCGATCGCGCACATCGATCATGTTCTTGATGGATGAATCCGCTCTCGTGAAGTAACATTGATAGGCATCGAACAACTTCATCAGTGGCGTTATGTTCTTGTGCAAGGTCGATCCGTTGCGGGCAACCGCATTGATGAAGCTGCCCGAGGCAAGCCCGATCTCGTTCGCGTCGCCTTTCTTACCCGCGAGATAGCCGATCGCGATGGTCTGTGCGGCGCCTGGCTTATTAAGCACCGTCATGGAGTCGACCTGACGCCCATTGGTTAGGACGTGCTGAATTGCCCTGGCAATTCGATCATTTTCACCACCTGCGCCCGCGCCGACAACGAATTCGACATTTCCATCTGGCTTCCACGAGTTACCGGCTTGCTGAGCTGGTGCGCCGCCGGCGGCCACGAGCGCAAAAACTGCGGCAACGAATCCCGTCATCTGACCATTCTGCATTACCCTCCTCCCAACCTGGTCCATTGTCGTCCGCCATTGCTCCGCATTCTGCACGAAGGACGGATTGTCCGCCAGCAGCGGCCGATCACCGCCGCGCAGTCGAAGACGATCGTGCAGACGAAAATCCCGCGCCGACCAAGTACCGGCTCGCATCACGGTCCAGCACTGTCTGCCCATTGAGAACAACGCGACGAATCTTGTCTTGCACCCGCAACACCGCCACGTCATCGATGGGATTGCCATCGACGACGACGAGGTCTGCGTTCTTGCCTTCATCTAGCGATCCAATGCGGTCGTCCAACTTCAGCAATCGCGCGCTATCCAAGGTCGCCACCCGAATTGCCTCTTGTGGGGACAGCCCCATCTCCACAAGATACTGGAGCTCGTCGAGATTGTTGCCGTGGCGGGTGAACGGCACCCCGGAGTCGGTACCCATCGCCAAGCGGACGCCGGCTTTATGGGCTGCCTTGAATCCAAAAACATGAGCATGGATTGCAGACCCTGCTTTCTCGGCGATATGCGGAGGAATACCTGCGGTAACGCCGTAAGACACAACATTGCGGACGGCCGCGGACGTCGCAACCAGAACGGTGTTCCGCGCGAGCATCATGTCGATGCCTTCTGGGTCTATGAAATAGCAATGCTCGATCGAGTCGACGCCGGCCGTGGCCGCCCGCTTGATTCCCTCCGCGCCATGAGCATGCGCGTTGGCAATTTTTCCGGCAGCGTGGGCTTCCTCGACCGCGGCCTGCATCTCCGCCACGGTGAACTGCGGATTGCCGATGTCAGTGCCGCGGGTCAGGATGCCCCCGCTCGCAATGAGCTTGATGTTATCGGCCCCGGCCTTGAGCTCCTCGCGCGCGGCGCGCCTCACCTGGTCGGCGCCATCAACCTCTCGGCCGATCAGATGCCAGCCGTGCCCACCCGTCATGCACAATGCACGGCCGCTCAGAAGGAGGCGAGGCGTAACGCACAGCCCCTCTTCCGCGGCGCGGCGGAGCGCAAAGTCGATGGAATGCGGTGCGCCGCAATCCCGTACGGTCGTCACTCCCCCGTGCAGCGTGTTGAGCGCGTTGATGGAGGCGCGTATGAGGGCCACCATCTGATCGACCGGTGAAACGATGGGCGTCGGCGCGGCGTCGGCGTTCATGGTGAAGTGGACGTGGCAGTCGATAAAGCCGGGCAAGAGGGTCCGACCAGCCAGATCGACGTGGCGAACACTGCCGGGCGACACAGCGCGTTTGGGCTCTCCGGATCCGACCGCGATAATCGCGGCGCCTTGAGTGATCAGATGGCCGTTCAGGATGTGACGCCGGCCATCGACTATTCTGCCGTTTGAATAAACGACCGTATCCGGCTTCGCCTCCATAGAAGGTTATCTCCCTGTCATCTGTTCATATAACTGGGGAGCCACAGCGACAGGCTCGGAATCACGATCAGCAAGGCCATGACGATCAACTGGATGACGATGATCGGAACGGCAGCGCGAGTGATTTCTCCCATCGAAGTGCTCGGCATGATCCCGCGCACAACATAGAGCAGAATGCCGAACGGCGGCGTGATCTGGGCCAGCTCGACGTTCAGGAGCATCGCCGTGCAAAACCAAATTGGATCGTAGCCGAGCGCCTTCACCACCGGAATGAATATCGGAATTGTCATCATGATCAGCGGAATGCCGCCGATCGGACCACCGAGCAGCAGCGTAACGAAATGCATCAGCACAATGACCCAGATCGGTGGAATCGGCAGAGTGCCCGCCGCGACAACGAGCTTTTGTGCCGAGCCGGTGTAGGCCAGCAATTGGGTGAAGGCTTGAGAGGCGGCGAGAATCGCCAGGACCATCACCGAAATCTTAAGTGTCGAGAGCATCGCCTCGCGCGTGGCTGCCCATGTTAGTCGGCCGTAGATGGCCGCCAACGCAAAGGAAGCGAAAGTGCCTAGCGAGGCGGCCTCGGTCGGCGTCGCAACACCGAAAAAGATGACCGCGATCATCACGACAATGAGCACGGTGAGCGGGACGACATATTTTGACGTAAGAACCAAACGCTCGTTCAGCGGGAGTTTTTTCGCGGTGTATTTCGGCGCCTCGCTCGGATCGATGGTGCACACGCCGACAATGTAGATCACGTAGCAGAGCGCGAGCACGAACCCCGGAATGATGATGGCGATCAGCAATTTGCCGACGGATACACTGGCGATCACCGCGAGAATAACGCCAAGGGCACTGTGTGGCATCATCACCGCGAGGCCGCCGCTCCCGAGCAGCGGCCCGACGCTCATCTTTTTGCTGTAGCCCCGCTGCTGCATGGCCGGCGCCAAAGTTCGCGTCAGCATTGCGGTGGTGCCGATGCTGGCGCCCGACAGCGAAGCCAGGATGGTGCCAGACCCAACGGCCAGGATCGCCAGGCGGCCGGGCACCGAGCCCAGCCAACTGTCAAGGGCGTCGATCATCTTGGTGACCAGGCCCGTGCGAAACAGGATTTCGCCCTGCAGGATGAACATCGTGATCGGCAGCAGAACGAAGACCGACAAGCTGCCGTAGACGCTATCGATCAACAGCTCGAAGCCCGCCGCTCCCATAAAATAGCCGAGGAAAATGACGTTGGTGCCGAAGAAGGCGAAAACGACGGGAAGGCCGAGCAGCACGAGTACGAAAAAACTTGCCATCAACAATGAGAACGCAGCGTACCACTCCATGACCCGCTCTCAGATATCCCCGCCTCTGTCGTCTGTCTTTTCGGCGGAAGCGGATCCGGGCCTGCTTTGCTTGCGAAGAAGCTGGATCAGCCAAAGCAAGCTGCCGACGGGGATAATCAGGTAAACGTAGAAAATCGGCACATTGGGCAGTTTGAAAAAGTCATAGGTATGCTTCGAATAATTGTCCCAGGTCGCGAGCGCGCCGTACCAGCTCAAGAGCCCGCAGGTCACGATCGCCAGAACCCAACCCAATCTCTGCGCTGCCCAGTCCACCCATGGCGGCAGCAACGCCACAATGGAGTCGTCGCTTGTGTGTCCGCCTTCGCGTTGCAGCCATGCCGCCCCGAGGAACGTCAGATAGACAAGGCTCCACTCGTTGAGCGGAGTGATGACACTGAACGAGATGTCGAAGAAATAGCGGCAGATGATCTCGACGGAAACGCTGACGACTTGGAAGCCTAGCAGTGCGCAGCCGATCCAGGCGCAAGCGTTGAGCAGCCGGTCGAAGGCCCGGCCGGCCGCCTCGGGAAGGCTCATGGTTTACCCCCCTCTAGCGACGCTTCAAGCGGCCGCGTCAGTTGCGGACAATCAACGATTTGATCTTACTCATCTGCTCGGGACTCACCTTGCTGCTCAGAGCATCGAAGCGGGATTCATTCGCCATGTCATGCCACTTCTTGGCCTCGTCCGGCGATAGGTGTGTAAACGTCATGCCAGCCGTCTCGAGCTTGCCGCGCTCTGTCGCGATCAGATCGGCATCGATGGCAGCCATATCCTTTTCATTCTCGATCTGGGCGTTGACCAAAATCGCCTGTTGCTTCGGCGTCAGGCTGTTGAACTTCTTCAAGTTGATATAAATGAAAGTCGTATGCGACGGCCAGAAGGCGTCGGCGAGGGCGAACTTTGTGACTTCCTGCAAGCCCATGTCATGGACGAAGATCGGATAAGGCGCGGCGCCGACGATGCCCCGCTCAAGCGCGCCATAGATTTCGGAGATGTTCATTCCGATCGGAATCGCCCCGACCTTCTTGAACAATGGATCGTATCCCGAGTGGGATCGGATCTTGACGTTCTTGAAGTCGGCAAGCGTCCGGATCGGCTGCTTGGAGAAGATATAGAAGCCGGACTGCGTTGCAGTCCGACCGACGACCTTCACATTGATCTTCTCGTGAGCCTTGTCGAGCAGATCCAGATAGCCGTTGTTGCGCTCTTCGGTCGGCGTGATGTCGGACAGGCCGGATGTGTCGATCTCCGGAACGATCGGCGTGTGCACCGAGAAAGTCATGACGGCGTCGACCAGCCCTTTGCTTAGAGCGTTGATCTGGTCGCTGACAGGAAAGACCTCCGGGCCGCCCAGCAGCTCGACGCGAATCTCGCCTTTGCCCACAGTATTAACCTTGTCCACCCACCTTCTGAAAATCACCATGCTGTCTTCGACCTTCGACAGCGGCGCATAGGTGATGGCCTTGAGGACTGTTTCAGCGGCCGCAGCCAGTGACGGAACTGCGCAAAATGCCGACACGAGGCCGATCGCAAGAGCCTTGGTCGAATTGCGGCACATGTTCATACCTCTCGTTGTGACCGTTCATCCTTGCATATCGAATTCAAGCCCGACATTCGCAGCGCGGGCGCGGCGGTAGATTTCCCAGCCGACCACGACATCGGTGCTGGCTATCCCACACACCGCGACAACGGTTCGATCAGAGGCTGAAGCCCGCGCCGATTTCCCTGCGACAAGATCCTGAATCCTCACAGCCGGCCTGAGCGCCGGAAACGCCGTTGCCCGCTTGGCTTTCACTTGAGCGGCAAAATTGTCGGGGTTGTCGGCCGCCACCCGATCGGCCGAGAGGAGAACGTTGTCTTGCCAGGAGTTCACCAAGTCGAGCGGAATGAGTAGCGTGCCCGGTGCGAGGGCCTCGCCCGTCACCGGCTTGACGTCTCCTGGCGGAATAGACGTAACCACGATGTCGATATTTCGGACCGCCTCCGACGGATCGTCAACTGGTGTAATTGTCCAATTTCCCTCCTGCGTCATCTTCGCGCAGAACTCCTCGCGCGAGCGGCTCGTGCGCGACGACACGTATACTTGCTCGATCGAAGGAAAAGTCGTGCTCATGACGCGCAGCGACCACAGGCCGAGGCCGCCGCAGCCGATCAGGCCAAGCGTTTTCGGCGGCCGAGGCGCGAGATACTTCGCCGCAACAGCGGCGCAACCGGCGGTGCGGAGAAACGTAACGTACATTCCCTCCATGATGCAGCACGGCAGGCCGTGGTCCGGATCGTTAAGGATGATGATGCCCGTCGAATCCGGCAATCCGCGATCGAAATTGCCCGGAAAATAGGAGACCCATTTCATCCCGAGCGCACACGCTCCGCCCACCCATGCCGGCATGGCATGAAGAAAGGCGTTGGCGCGCTCCGGATGCACGCCGATCTTGGTGGGAACCTCGACCTTGCCCTCAGCATCAAGGCGATAGGCCTGTTCGACTAGCGCCACGATTTCCGACAGCGTCGGGGCGACCGAGCGGATGTTTTGTTCGCTGAGCAGCCTGATATTCATCGACCTTGTTCCGGTCAGGCGACGATGTGGAGCTTCCAATCCGATCCGGCTGAAAGGATCTCGCAGCCCGACGGACGGATAACGACTTGTTCCTCCGGATTGAGCAGGCCGTCCACGCTTTCGATTTTTGGTTCGGGCGTCAGCGTCATGCGGGCTTCGAGGATCGTATCGTCGGTTGCAGAGATCGACGGGGGCTCGTTTTCAAGTCCGATACCATGCCCGATGCGCTTGGATGGATGATCCGAATAGTTTCGCCACTCAGGATGTTGCGCGAGGCGGCTCTGGGAATATTCGAAGAGCTCGCGCATCGAAACGCCGGGCTTCATGCGTTCGATGATCTCATTGAGAATACCCCACATGCCATCGTGCTCGGATTGCTGGCGTGCCGAAGGCCGACCGAAAACGGCACGGCGGGCGAAGTCCATCTTGTAGCCGGAGCAGTTGCAGCCGCCGTCGATATAGAGCACGTCGCCCTTCTGGAACGTGCGATTGGGGCCAGTCGCGCCGAGCACCATCGGGGGTTCGGAGTTAAGGTCCGCGCCGCCTTCGATATAATACCGCAACACGTTTTTCTGGACCGCCGACACGGCAATGCCGGGACGCAAATCCTGGAAGGCCCGATGCCAGGCTACACCGCCGATTTCGCAGGCTTGGCGCATGCAATCGATTTCCCACTCCGATTTGATCAGGCGGCAGCCCCACACGACGGGACCGGAATCGACAAAACGCGCCTTCGGCAACTGCTCCTTTATCAGTTCGAAGTCGACCACCGCGATGCCCAGCCAGGTTTCGCGCCCGAGCTCGATGCCAAGCGCGCCGGAATCCAGCCCTCGCTCTTTAATGATATCTGCGACGCCCCAATCAACGCGCGGCTCTCTGTTGAACGGCACCTCCGGATAGATGCGGCGATCCTCGACCCACGACGGGAACGGCTGCTTGTAGAGCCGGGCGAACATCCCGGGCCCCGACCAGGTGATCAGCGCCGGCTCGCCGTCGAGTGGCAGCACGAACACCGAGGGGCGCGACCGCATCCAGGAGGCGATCTTGTGGCCGGTATAATAGGAGTAATGCATGGTATCCGTGACGATCAGGCCATCCATGCCGTGCTCGCGCATCAACGCGCGGGCGCGCCCGATCCGATTCGGATATTCGTCGGGCGGCATCGGTGCCATCGTCTAATTCCCTACCCGTCTCATACTGGAGTCCGCCATTCGGCCCAGCTGTTGGTACGTCCATAGACCGTGTCGAAAAAGTCCTTCTGAATCGCCGCGGTCAGCGGCCCGCGCTGGCCGTCGCCGATCTTGCGATTGTCCACCTCCACGAGCGGCGTCACTTCGGCGCCGGTGCCGGCAAAAAACGCCTCGTCGGAGGTCAACATATAGTCTCGGGAAAACAGCTCCTCGCGCACCTCGATGTCTCTCGCCCGCGCCAGGCGGATGACGGCATCGCGGGTGATGCCATCGAGCAGGTGGGTGAGCGGCGGCGTCACGAGAGCGCCGTCGCGGACGAGGAAGATGTGCTCTACGGATCCTTCGGCCACGTGACCGTTGACATCGAGAAGGATCGCCTCGTCATAGCCGTCGCGCTTGGCCTCCGTCCGCGCCATCTGGAATAGCATGTAATTGCCGCAGGCCTTGGCCTTCGACATGTTCGTGTTGATGTGCGCGCGAACGTAGCTTGAAACCTTGGCGCGGCTGCCTTTTTCCAACGTGCCATGTCCGACATACTCGCCCCACTGCCAGACCGCGATAGAAACGTTGATCTTGCATTCGTCGTAAGCAAGACCCATGCCGCCATAGCCGATGTAGGCGATCGGGCGGATGTAACATTGCTCGAACTTGTTCTCGCGGATTGTCCGCCGGGTCGCTTCGGTCAGCTGCTCGACGCTGTACGGAATCTCAAAACCGAGAATTTTGGCCGAGCGGTGCAACCGCACTAGATGCTCCTTCAGCCGGAAGACCGCGGGACCGGATTGCGTTTTGTAGCAACGGATGCCTTCGAAAACGCCGAAGCCATATTGCAGTGTATTGCTCACGAGATGGACATGCGCGTCGTTCCAATCGACGATCGTGCCGTCCATCCAAATTTTATCGGCTTTTTCCATCCGCTTGCCCGATCACCTATTGGCCGCTTCCCGTTCCACCATTGTCTGGCCGCCGATCGCGACCGTGAGAATGCGGCTCTTGTCCTGAAGAATGCCGATATCGGCAAGCGGATCGCCGTCGATCACCACAAAGTCGGCGAGCTTGCCGGCCTCGAGGCTCCCGATCCGATCGTCCATTTTCAGGAGCTTTGCCGCTTCGATCGTCGTCACCGAAAACGCCTCGAGCGGAGTAAGCCCCATCTCGACCAAATAAACGACCTCGTCGAGATTGTTGCCATGCTGGGTATATGGCACGCCTGTATCGGTTCCCATTGCAAGCTTCACGCCGGCCTTGTGGGCGCGCTTGAAACTGGCGATGTGCTGGTTGATGGCGGACTGAGCCTTGCGAACCACATCTGGGCGAACGCCGGCGCCCGTGCCATGCTTGACGACGTTGCGGACGGCGGCCGAGGTCGCGACCAGATACGTGCCGCGTTCGAGCATGAGCTGGATGCCTTCGTCGTCGAGGAGATAGCCATGCTCCACGGAATTAACGCCGGCCTTGACGGCGTTCTTGATCGCGGTCGCGCCATGGGCGTGCGCGCAGCAGATCTTTCCAGCCGCATGGGCCTCCTCGACGGCCGCACGCATTTCTTCCACGGTGAATTGCGGCGCGCCAATCTCGCTGCCGGGGCTCAAGATGCCACCGCTGGCGATCAGCTTCACGTTGTCGGCGCCCAGCTTGATCTGCGTTCGCGCCGCGCGGCGCACCGCGTCAGGTCCATCAGCCTCGTGACCAAGCTGCCAGCCGTGTCCCCCGGTCATGCAGACGATCAGACCGCTGAGCACAAGGCGCGGCGTCGGGCACAGAGCCTGCTGCGATGCGGTCCGCAAGGCGAAATCGATGCCGCCGCGCGAGCCGCAATCGCGGATCGTTGTGACACCGCACTCCAAGGTGCGGCGGGCGTTGCGCGCGGACCGCAACAATGCAACCGCATCAGTGTCGCTCGCCTGCTGGGCGCGCGGATCGGCCTGGCCATCGCTGCGCAAATGCACGTGACAATCGATGAGTCCCGGAAGAATGGACTTCGATGTCAAATCCTGCCGAGCGACGGACTCTCCCAACGAAGGCGGACTGCCCTGCCCAACCTCGGCGATCTTCTCGCCATCGACGATGACATAGCCCTTATAAGCTTTGCCGCGTCCATCGATCACTTGACCGTTCACATATGCAGTTACCATCGACTGTCCCCGCCCGGCCGGATGCACTGCGTGGTGGTGGATGCAGCCTGGATCGAACCCGTCTCCCACCCCAAATTCCCTGATAACAGGGAAAATAACAGGGAATTTTGCGGATTGTGACGTTTTGCTGCGATTTTGACGCCCAATAGGCGCATCAGTTCAATGGTTTGCAACCAAATTCCCTACGCAAAGGAACAGGGAATTTTCAAACGCGTATCAGGGAAAATTTTTCAAGGAACAGGGATTTTCACGTGGGTTTTGGGTTTCGACCGAACGCCCAAGTTGATTGCCGTTCAATTCAACACCACGCACCCGGGGCGAGCTCTGACAAGCGGCGGCCGGAAAATCTCATCTCTTCGCACCAATCCTATCTCGGATGGGGTTTTCGGTAGCCACAGGTTCTCGAGGTGGATGGTTTTCAGTCTTCATCGTTCGCTGTGAACCGAAACCCGAAAATAGCTAGGCCACCTGCGACAATGAGGGCAATCCAGCTAACCCATTTTGGCGCTGACCAGTCCGCGATCATGACTGGCCAGTCCTCAAAAACTCGCAGCAGATGAAACAGCGCCACCAAGGTGAAGATTATCCCGGCCACCAGAAAATATGTTTTCCCGTCCATGAGCATGCCACCTACATCAAAGATCGAACCCCTCATTTTACGGTAGCGCTTGAAGACTAAAAGAGTTGGCTAGCTGCGTCTGCAAACTAACTCTGCCTGTAGCTCGGTCAATTTCACCTTGTACGTTTCCCTTTGCGCCATCATCAAATGTGAAAGGCATCCGCATCGTAATAGCGTCTTGCTCGGTAGGAGGGATCTCCCGGCGAACACCAGGCGAACGATCTGGTGACGAAAATGGTCACCAACTCGGGACCACCGGCCGATATTGAACGGGATCGAAAGGTACGTGTGGCCGATTTTTCCAATATAAAGACTGCAGACAAATTTCGAGTGCGGTGCTTCCCGGACCGATTTGGGAGGTTTCGAATTGTGGGCTAAGTGAACTCTTGGCATGCGAGGCAACCCAGTTCAAGAACAGGAATATCAGCGCGACCATCGTGGCCCGACGTTAAGAGATTCTCTCACCAGATCAATACGGGTGAAGTTTTCGATACACACAGGTCTTCATCACCAATATTGCAGAGTCTGACTTTTTGGTACCCACAGGGCAACGCCTGCCCTCCTATTTCAACATCGATCGGGACATTCCCGATCTTCACCTGCCAACCGAGTCCGAGACCAAACGGATTTTTGAGCAACGAAAGCTGAATTGCTCATTTCATCTTCTTGCCGTCCGGTCCGAACTGCTCGAGGAAGCTCCACAAATCTTCGGCCTCCTTCTCGTCCTTAATCCCCGGAAACACCATTTTAGTGCCCGGAATCTTCGCCTTGGGATCTTTGATGTATTCCTTGAAGGTCGCTTCGTCCCAGACGATCCCGGAATTTTTGTTCGCATCCGAGTAATTGTAGCCTGGCACCGTGCCTGACTTGCGTCCTTTCAGGCCGTTTTGGATTGGACCGATCGAGGGTCTGGCGCCTTCGCCTATGTTATGGCAGGCTATACATTTCTTGAACGTTTTTTCTCCCGCGGCGATATCTCCAGCAACGGCCGCTCCCGCCGAGGACGCGAGCGCGACAATCGCAATCGAAACCCTCTTCATCATTCTGCATGATCCTTATTCTGCTTGACCCGTTACTCTTAGCTTTGACTCTGAGACTCTCTCGAAAACTAATAAGACCTGAGCCGAGCACCTTGTGCGGGCGTGGACCATGCGTCTCGAAGTGCCGCGAGCCGACAACGCCGAAGCGCGACGTGAAGGGGCCACGAACCATATTGCTGGTGCCGGCAGCTCAAACAACTTTGACAGCTTTTCAGCGACGAAATACACGATTTCCGGCGAATTTCATAGCCGATCGGGCGGAGGAGGATGACGGAGGAGAGGCATTCCAACATTCTTCGGGTTGTTGAAGGCCCGGCTCCAGCCCCCGCCCCTCTCGGCTCATGCACGGCGGCGGCGTATCGAAAAGCGTCCCAATATTGCGAAGACAATCCCCGGCCGCCGCGCTACACTGCGCTCAACAGGTCGCGGCTCCCGCGTGGCCGGCGCCGGAAGCGGCAACATAAATAGCGCCACCTCGAGTCTGGCGACCGTTCGAAGAACGGCTGAGGGAGGCTCGCTATCCTAAATCTCCATGTCCTCACCGGTGCGGGCGAGAGCCCGACTTATCCAATCATCCGGAAGATCGGGTTTGCGGATCTGAAGGACGCGGCAGCGAAAGGCGTCGACGACTTCTGGGTGATGCCGACCCACGTCATTTTCCTCGCCATCATCTATCCCATTTTCGGCCTGTTTCTGGCCTGCATGACATTTGGCTACGACGTGATGCCGCTCCTCTTCCCGCTCGCGGCGGGCTTCGCGCTGATCGGCCCCTTCGCGGCCATCGGCCTCTACGAACTGAGCCGGCAGCGCGAAAAAGGTGTCGATGTTTCGTGGAAGCACGCCTTCGGAGTGCTGCGATGCCGTTCCCTCGACGGCATCACCGCTCTCGGAATGGTCTTGATGATCGTGTTCCTGATCTGGCTCATGACCGCACAGTGGCTCTACCAGTCGCTGTTCGGCTATGGGTCGCCGGAATCGATCGGGCAGTTCCTCAGCGACATCTTAACCACCTCCGAAGGCTGGATCCTCATCATCGCCGGAAACGGCATCGGCTTTCTGTTCGCTGTCTTGGTACTGACGATCAGCGTCGTTTCCTTCCCGCTGCTGCTGGATCGGGATGTCGGCGCGATGGTCGCGATGCACACGTCGGTCAGAGCGGTTCTTCGCAATCCGCTGATGATGGCGGCCTGGGGGCTCTTCGTCGCCGTCACCCTGGTGATCGGTTCGTTGGCGTTCTTCGTTGGGCTCGCGCTGGTGTTGCCTGTGCTCGCCCATTCGACTTGGCATCTCTACCGCAAGGTCGTGGAACCGGACCTGAGCCCGCGACAGGACCGCTGGCCCTGACCGGAACGGCGCTATGCCGCAGATTTCCTAGCCGTTCTCTTTCCCTGGACCCACGAGGATGGGCCATAGAAAGCGTAATCTGGGGGGACTTGCGATGTCGGTCAGAAACCCGGCGCCTGAGTGGCATCGACACCGACGCTGGATTTAGCTGATCTTCTGAGGCCGCGATCGACTTTGTGTTCGGCGTGAACGCGCTCGCTAGCTAGGTCCCCGCCCCAAAAAATATAATCCGAGTGAAAAGCGTGTAGTTCGATTCGAACACCATGATGCCCACAAACACCAACACCAACACTGGCGGGACCAGAATGGCATACATCAGGGCCAGCCGCTCCCAGGCCATATGCATGAAGACCGCGACAATCAAGCCTGCCTTCAAAATCATGAACAGGAGGATGAGAGACCATCTGAGGTGTCCATGGATACCGAAGTAGTCGACGAGATAAGAGAAAGTGCTGAGGACAAACAGCCATCCCCAGACCACGAGATAAAGCTTAATCGGGTGTTGTTGCCCTTCGACGTGTGCGACTGCTGCCTGTGCCATGGTCACCTCACCAAAGATAGAAAAGGGCAAAGATGAACACCCACACCAGATCGACGAAGTGCCAGTACAGACCCATGATTTCGACGATCTCGTAGTGCCCCTTCCGGCTGGTGAAAAAGCCTCGCGCTTCGCGGTCGAAGTCTCCACGCAACACTTTTCGCGAAATGATGATCAGGAAGATCACTCCGATCGTCACATGGGTGCCGTGGAAGCCCGTGATCATGAA
>WNEZ01005862.1_pt1 | contig 18212 bp, 13 predicted proteins | sample 5400521 | NCBI WGS metagenome assembly WNEZ01 (sample SAMN13153339, study PRJNA577476) | soil metagenome | isolation source: 120 cm saprolite under Douglas fir tree site 2 hole 1 replicate 1 | place: USA:California | collected 2015-04-18
CCATTTTCGCCGCCTTTGCTGCATCACAATTATCTCCACACATCACACGTCGCTCAAAGTGTACGGCGCGAACACCGGAGGCGTCGTAAACGCCTCGGTCGGATTCGACGAAGCCACATTGCAGCCAACCTATCAGCTGAAAGTCGGCGTCCCTGGCGCGTCTGCGGGCATCAACATTGCGCAGCGACTGGGGCTGAATCCATCCATCATCGAGTCGGCGCGTTCACGATTGGGCACGCAGGCGCGAGATGTCGGACAGTTCCTGGATCGCCTGCACGCGGAACTACGCGAGACAGAAGCCGAACGGCTTCGTCTGCGGACCAGCGAGCAAGAACTTGAACGCGAGAAATCTCGTCTCGCTACCGAGGGCAAGCGAGAGCAGCAGGCGAAGATCAAAGAAATGGAAAAGAAGTTGGAAAGCGTGCTGCGGGATTTTGAGTATCACGCGCGCGAGGCAGTCAATGCGATTCAGGACCGGGCGGCGGCGCAAAAACTTTCCAAGGACGCCGAGCGCCGCATCTCGAAAGTGCGCCGCGAATTCCGCGAACAATTTGATTCAACCATAGTCGCGCACACAACCGGTGCGGATAAAGACGATCCCCAGGGCCGCCCTCAAGAGGTCAAGCATGTTGGCGAGGGAGACATGGTCAAGCTCAAGTCGGTAGGACGTCCGGCGCGGATCATGCGTCGCATTGACGACAATCATTTCGAAGTTGAAATCGGCGCCATGAAAATGAAGATCGCGCGCGATGATATTGGCGAAGTCGTGGTTCGGGCCGGAGATTCACCGGTTACGGCTGCGCGGGCACGCGGGTTTTCGGTATCCCTGGAAAAAGAAAGTGCAAACGCCGCGTCCGAGATCAACGTGATCGGCCGAACTGTGGACGACGCCACCGGCGAAGTCGAAAAGTTCATCGATCGCGCATTTCTGGCAGGACTCCCCCGCGTGCGCGTAGTTCATGGCAGCGGCATGGGAATCCTGCGCAAGGCCTTGCGGCAATACCTGCAGCAGCATCCACACGTCGCGTCGGTGACCGAGCCTCCGCAGAATGAAGGTGGAGCGGGGGCGACAGTGGTGGAGTTGCGAGTGTAGATATTCGCAGCACTCAGCATTCAGCAATCAGCACTCAGCCATTCGTGTTTCTTGCAGCATCATGCGCAAACCTATCCCGGCTGAATGCTGACTGCTGACTGCTTTCCACCGCTACTTCGCCGACGCCTTATATTCCGACTCGGTCAAAGGTTTGTGTCCGACGGCCTGTGCGATGCTGGTCTTTCCGTTAGGCAGTTTTCCATCGAAGTAGAAGTGGTAGATCATCCCATCCGTGGTGGCGACGGTGTCCGCTACTTCCTTGGCCTTGTCTGGCGGCAGGTCGAGCACCTGGACTCGTCCACCCGCGATCTCGACCGCATGATCGTGCCAGTTCTTATTCCACTCTTTCAGCGGCACAGCGGCGCGAGTCATTTTTTTGGCATAAATCCATTCCACCTGTGACAACACGGCATTCGGTTCTGTGGATTCGTAAATCAGGCAAACAATCTGCGGATCAGGTGCCATGACCTTGCAATAGTGGTGGTATGGGCCCATCTGTTTGCCGTCGACAAGATGAGGAGCAAGGACGTGGATGTTGTAGCCTTCGGCAGGGGAGGCCGTCTTGGGTGCCTCCTGCGCCAGCGCCGGAGTGACGTTGTGAGCAGGAATTGCGACCAGCACGGCCAGCAGAAGAAAACCCGGAATCAGACAGAGCACGGTAACGATCCTCTGCATAAAGTCTCCTCAAATCAAGATTGTCGGAATTGGATTTGACCTTGAGCCCAGGGCCGGGATTGACGATCGCAAAGCGTATGTCAAAGACGGACAGAGGTCAAGTTGGAGAGGGCACTTTGGAAAGCTGCGGAAAGGGTTGGGATGCGTCGGTCGGAAGCTCAATCAGGCTCGTTTTCCTCCATTCTCATCGGGAGAACACGAAATTCCACAGCTTTCGCACAGAGAACTGGGCCTGCTATATTCCCCTAAGCGATTCTCTGCCTCACAATTCCTGCGGACTCTCTCTAATACCCATGGCCAACCCCGGGGATTTCGCGTACACGGTCAAGCAGCAGGCGGACATTGTCCGCATTGTGGGCGACTACGTCAAGCTGAAGAAGGCTGGGGCGCAGAATTATTCCGGGCTTTGTCCCTTTCACAGTGAGAAGACGCCATCGTTTTCCGTGCATGCCACGCGGCAGTTCTATCACTGCTTCGGATGTGGGCTGTCGGGGGACGTTTTCAGCTTCGTGCAGAAACTCGAGAACATTACTTTCCCCGAAGCGGTGAGGACGGTCGCGCAGAAACTCGGCATCGCGCTGCCCAGGGCTAGTTACAGCAGTCCGGCGGAAGCGAAAGAAGCTAGGCTGCGCGGCGTGCTGCTCGACGTTCATGAGCGTGCAAGCGCCTTTTTTCAGGAGTATCTCAAGCGAGCGGAAGGCGCACACGCTCGCGAATATCTCGCGGGACGCGGATTGAACGAAGAAACGATTGCGCGCTTTCGCATCGCCTACGCACCCGATTCAGGGTTTTTGCTCCGCGACCGTTTACGGGGCGAATTTGCTGAGGACCTTTTGCGGGAGTCTGGACTGTTTTCTTGGAAGCAGGAAGAGAGTCGTCAGCCATCAGTTCTCGGTTCTCAGGAGCAGCAGAGTCTTCGCTCCGCTCAGAATGACAAGTCAACTCAAAGTGACAAATCAAAAGATGGCAAATCCGCCGCCGCTATGTACGCGAAGTTCCGCAATCGCGTGATGTTTCCGATCACCAACGAGAGCGGACGCGTGATCGCTTTCACTGGACGCACCTTATCCACCGACGAGAAAGCTGGTCCCAAATATCTGAACTCTCCGGAAACTGCGATTTATTCGAAATCGCGTGTGCTGTTCAACCTTGACCAAGCCAGGGAAGCCGTTCGCAAACTCGATTACGCCATCCTGGTGGAAGGCCAGATGGATTGCATTTCCGTGTTCGCCGCTGGATTCCACAATGTGATTGCCAGCTCCGGCACCGCCTTCACCGAACTCCAAGCCAAGCTGCTGGCCCGGTTCAGCAAGAATGTGGTAGTGAACTTCGATCCCGACACCGCCGGCGCCAAGGCCACCGAGCGCACACTAGGTCTGCTGGTCGAGGAAGAGTTCCAAATCAAGGTGCTTACCTTGGAATCTGGTTTCGATCCTGACCTCTTCTTACGCCGCAAAGGAAAAGATGCCTACGTCGAGGCGCTTCGCAATGCACAACGTTATTTCGATTACCTGATTGAACGTGCGCAGGTTCAATTTCCCGTGCGCAGCGCGGAAGGCAAGGTCAAGGCGGTGAATTACCTGCTGCCCCACATTCAGAGAATTCCCAGCCGGATTGTCCGCGATGAACTGGCCCGCGAGATCGCGCAGAAGCTGGGAATTGATTCTGCCGTTCTACGACAGGAACTGAAACATGCAGCCAACACTCGCTCAGCCGCCGCGTTGAAAGCGCCTCTGGAAACTCAGGTGACGGATGCGGAGCGGATTTTGATCCGAGCATTGGCCTCGGTCGGGGAAATGCAAACTTCCGAGGAGCATCTTTCCGCCCGCGATGGCGCCGAGGAAGAGTTTGATCCGGCTCGTCAGGCGCAATTCACTCTCGAGAAGGAGCATTTGCACGTCGGGCTGGCCACGGAATCGTTGATAGAAACTCTGCTCAACGCCGCGCCGGAAAATGTTCACGTCATGGAATTGCCTTGGTCTGACTCCGATCGCAATCTTCTCGCTTCCATCCTGATGAAAGAGGATGAGGAACTCACCGCGGAGAGGCTGGAAGCCGCCGTGCGGGCCTTGCGGCGGATTCAGTTGCGGCACAAGCTAGAACAGGTGCAAAGAGAGCTGCAGTCCAGTCGCGGGCAAGAATCCAGCCGGTTGGAGGGATTGCTGCAAGAAAAAGTCCGGCTGAAACGGGCCTTGATGAGCCCGGGCCTGGTCGATGGAGAGGCGATCACAGCCCCGGAAAGAGCCCGAGAACCGTGAAACTAAATGGGGTGCTCTGCCATCTAACTTATTAGAGTGGTGGGACATAGGGCACGGCAGGTTGGGGATGAACAAACTGGGGCTGGGCTGACGCTCAGTCGCGTGCTATACTCTGAAAGTTTGTGCCAGCGCGCAGTTCCGCGCGTCCACTTAATCCCACCCGTCTGAACGTTTCGACGTCCTTTCCGTAGGACGATTTTAGAGGACAATCCGCTTTGGCTCTTGACGATAAGTACGACGATATAAAAAAGCTGATCGACGCAGGTAAAGAGAAGGGATATCTCACCTATGACCAGGTGAACGACCTTATCCCGCACGACGTGCATTCTCCCGAGGACCTCGACGATCTGCTGACTACCATTGGTACGCAAGGAATCGATGTGCTGGAGGGACCGAAACTTCCCTCCTCCGCGCTCGATAAAAAGTTCGAAGAAGAGGAAGCCGGAGAGGACGTTGAACTCGACCTCACTCCCGGCGCTCTGGAAAAAACCAACGACCCCGTCCGCATGTATCTCCGCGAGATGGGAACTGTGCCGCTGCTTACCCGTGAAGGGGAAGTTGAAATTGCCAAGCGCATCGAGCGCGGGCAGTTGCGGGTTCTGAAGGCGCTCTCTCGTTCTCCTATCGTGATTCATGAGCTGTTGGCGATGGGGGAGGATCTCAAAAAGGGTGTCCGCTCCATCAAGGAAGTGGTCACCTTCGATGAGGAAGAAATTACCGATGAAATCCTGCAGAACCGTCTGACAGAGTTCACCGGGAAGATCGACGAGTTGGCCAAAGCTTACAAGAAGGCCGGCCAACTCGAAGAGAAGTTCGCCAACGTTTCCCAGAAGAAGCGTCCCAAAGACCATCGCCGATACCGGCTCTCGCTGGCTCGCAGCATCGTCAAGGTTTCGTTGTGCGTGCGGGACTTGGGATTCACCAACAATGAACGCAAGCGGCTAATCGATCGTCTGAACAAGACGGTCGACACCATGCGTTCGCTCGACCGCCAGTCCCAAAACCTGGAAAAGAAAGCGGACGCCACGCGCAGCGAAGAGCAGCGCAAGGAATACCGCCGTCAGTCTCGCGCCATCCGCAGTGAACTCGAGAAATTGGAGACCGAAGCCGGAGTCTCTTTTCCCGAGCTCAAACGCACCCAGCGCGAAATCATCCAGGGAGACATGGATGCGGAGCACGCCAAGCGCGAGCTCATCGAGGCCAACCTCCGGCTCGTGGTTTCCATCGCCAAGAAGTACACCAACCGTGGTTTGCAGTTCCTGGATCTGATCCAGGAGGGCAACATCGGTCTGATGAAGGCAGTGGACAAATTCGAATATCGCCGCGGGTATAAGTTTTCAACTTATGCCACGTGGTGGATTCGGCAGGCGATTACTCGTGCAATTGCTGATCAAGCGCGTACGATTCGCATCCCCGTCCACATGATTGAGACTATTAACAAGTTGATCCGCACATCGCGGCAACTGGTGCAGGAGTTGGGACGCGAACCTACGTCGGAGGAAATTGCCAAGCGCATGGATATTCCGGTGGCCAAAGTGCGCAAGGTGCTGAAGATCGCTCAAGAACCGATTTCGCTGGAGACACCAATCGGCGAAGAGGAAGATTCGCATCTGGGTGACTTCATTGAAGACCGTGCGGTGGTCTCGCCGGCTGAGGCTGTGATTAACGTCAACCTCAAAGACCAGACTTCGCAGGTGTTGCGCACGCTCACACCGCGCGAGGAGAAGGTCATCAAGATGCGCTTCGGGCTGGAAGATGGCAGCGAACATACGCTGGAGGAAGTCGGCCAGTCGTTTGCGGTAACTCGCGAGCGTATCCGCCAGATCGAGGCCAAGGCGCTGCGTAAGCTGCGTCATCCATCGCGTTCGCGAAAGCTAAGAGCGTTTTTGGATGGCGTGCGTGATTAAACGCGAGAATTGAACACAAATCAGGGCAACTTTCAGGCACAGCTTCTTGGCTGTGCTTTTTTTGCCGCCGAAAGCTCGGCAGTCTAATCCTGGAGCCGCTTTTTCCAGTGCTTTCCACAGAGAATCTGCGTCCTGCACAGCTTGTGCACAAGCAAGGCCAGTTTTTCTATTGCAGGCGGTTCGGTAGTCAAGCAAAGTGTCCCCAGTGCATGCGTGAGATGTTTTGACTGCTGAAATTGCGGCAGAGCTAGCGGCTCCCGGCAGTTCTCGAGGGTGAATTGCTGGGGGGTAATTCAAAAACGCGCTTCGGCGCGATTTGGAAAACCCGGGCGTTGCGGCCTCCTCAAAGAGTCCTCCTTAGACAGCAGGACTGAGTCGCTGGTTTTACGCAGAGTGCGTGGAGAAACGAGCATTCTTTCGGGGATGCAAGATTTGAAAGCGCACACTTCGCTGCCTTGTGCGGTGGAAGGCAAGTTGAGACATCCGCGAGCAGTGCGGCCTGGGTGGCTGGCCCGGGCCGCATTTATTTTTTGGGGTTTATTTGGAAGTTACCTTCCTTCCATTGCCCGTGCAGCCCGTGTCAAAACTGGGCTTCATCGGCCAGCAGCCTCCTGTTAAACCCATCTGAGTTGTGGCCACCGCGATTTAGGAGGATCTTTGAGAGTAGTTGCCAGTTTTGATAAGCGGTCCACAATTAAGCAATCGTATTTCACAGCTTCTACACAACTTAGTTAAGAGTTTCGTCTTGTATTCGCTTCCGCGAAACCGCGAAAGGCAGCACAGTAGGACACGCGAGCAATCGTGAACCTGGTTCCGTTCCCCGCGGAACTAAATCACCCGGCGCTGACGCAGCGGTCCGAGTACTTTCGTTTTTTATTCGTCTCCCTCATAATGAGGGGTTCGCAAGGACCTTCTCCATGGCCATTTCTGACCACGCTCTCGCGAGCCGTCTTCCCGCGAATGTGGAAGCCGAGCGCTCCATCCTAGGGGCGATCCTGCTGGATAACTTTGCTTACAACCAAGCCGCGGAACATCTTCGACCGGAAGATTTCTCGCTCGATTCGCATCGGCGTATCTACACACGTATGGTCGATCTGGCCGAGTCTTCGCGGCCAATCGACATGATTACGCTGGTGGAAGAGTTGGATCGCCGCAAAGAACTGGAGGCGATCGGAGACGTTGGTTATATCTCCGGTCTGGTGGACGGAGTTCCCGACCGGCCCAGCATTGAACATTACATCAAGATCGTTCGCGACAAAGCGCTGTTGCGGGGACTGATTCATGCAGCCAATGCCGCTATCGTGCGTGCCGGCGAGCAGGGAGATGCCGCCGAGGAAATCCTTAATGACGCCGAAGCTGCCATTCTTCAGCTTTCCGAGAAACGTATCGGGCGCGGCTTCATGGGTGTGCAGGAAATTGTCAAAGAGTCGTTTGGCTCGATTGACGCCCTGCTGCAACGCGGTCAACGGATCACCGGACTGGCGACTCACTATACGGATCTGGATGAAATGACCAGCGGCCTGCAGCGTTCCGATCTGGTGATCATCGCGGCGCGGCCATCGATGGGCAAAACCGCATTTGCCATGAACATTGCGGAGAACGCAGCTATCGAAGATCAAAAAGTTGTAGGTATGTTTTCTCTGGAAATGTCGCGTGAGGCCCTGCTCTTGCGCTTGCTGTGTTCGAAAGCGCGTGTGGACTCGCACAAGATGCGCACGGGTTCGCTGTGGCGCGACGATATGGACAAAGTTGTCCGGGCCATGGATCAACTGGCGCAGGCGCCAATTTTCATTGACGATACTCCGGGCATTTCTCTCAGCGAAATGCGAGCCAAGGCGCGCCGCTTGCAGCAGTCTCAAGGTGGGCTCGACCTCATCATCGTGGATTATCTGCAGTTGATGTCGGGCGGAAGCCGCCGCTATGAAAACCGAACCCAAGAAGTCTCTGCAATTTCTCGCGGTCTGAAGGCGCTGGCTAAAGAGTTGAAGGTGCCGGTAGTTGCTCTCTCCCAGTTGAGCCGTGCGCCGGAGAGCCGCGGCGGCGACCACAGGCCACAGCTTGCGGACTTGCGCGAATCTGGATCGATCGAACAGGACGCCGACGTCGTGGCATTTATCTTTCGCGAAGAAGTCTACAAACCAGACGAACCCGAACTGGACGGCATCGCCGAAATAATTATCGCCAAGCAACGCAACGGACCGACCGGCAGAATCAAGCTGGCGTTCATCAAAAATTCCACCCGGTTCGAATCCATGGCGGAAGGAATGTCACCCCCAGAGTGACGACTTTCCAGCTTGACAAATGGTTACAATTCTTGTTCCAGAAGGCTGTGGAAAGCCTGTGCAAGCTTAACGGGAGGCGCAGATACCTTCGGTGAGCGACCGGGTGGTCGGTTTAGGGGAATAAAGACTCTAGCCGTAAGTGACAGACAAAGAGTAAGTTATTTCGATTGCCGATAGCTCGGCACTTTTGGATTAAACGTAATAAAAAATAGAGCAACCTTTTAGATTTGCACATGCCTCGGTGAAATTCGCGCTGGCACTGCGGGCTAATCGCTGCCTTCTCCGACTTTCAACACAGCGAGGAAAGCCTCTTGCGGGATGTCTACGCGCCCAATTCGCTTCATGCGCTTCTTACCTTCCTTTTGTTTCTCGAGCAGCTTGCGCTTGCGCGTAATGTCGCCGCCGTAGCACTTCGCCAACACATTTTTGCGCATCGCAGGCACGGTTTCTCTAGCAATGACCTTCGCTCCGATGGATGCCTGAATCGCAACCTCAAACATCTGACGGGGAATAAGTTCTTTCATCTTTGCCGCCAGCGCTCGTCCTCGTTCGTATGCAAAATCCCGATGGACGATCGTGGAGAGTGCATCGACGGGATCGCCTGCTACCAAAATGTCGAGCTTGACCATGGGCGACTCCCAATAACCAGCAAAGTGATAATCCAGCGAGGCGTAACCTCGCGAAACCGATTTCAGGCGGTCATAGAAATCGAGAACGATCTCATTCAGAGGCAATTCGTAATGCAACATCACCCGTGACGAGCTGACGTATTCAAACGTTTTCTGCTTGCCGCGTTTATCCTCCACCAGTTTCAGGATCGCGCCCACGTACTCCTCATTGCTGAGAATGGTAGCCAGAATTACCGGCTCCTCGGTTTTGGCAATTTCGCTTTGGTTAGGCCATCTTGACGGATTATCGACTTCAATGATCTCCCCATCGGTTTTGGTGATCCGGTAACGCACACCCGGCGCCGTAGTGATCAGGTTCAGATTGAATTCGCGCTCCAGGCGCTGCTGAATGATGTCCATGTGCAGCAGGCCTAGAAAGCCGCAACGAAAACCAAAGCCCAGCGCCGCCGAACTCTCAGGCTCAAAGAAAAAAGAGGCGTCGTTCAGTCGAAGTTTTTCCAGGGCCTCGCGCAATTGGGTGTGCTCGTGTGCGTCGACGGTATAAAGCCCGGCAAAAACCATGGGCTTGATATCTTCAAATCCGGGTAGAGGCTCAATGGCGGGATTGGAAGCTTCGGTGATGGTGTCGCCGATTTTTGTGTCCCCCACGTTTTTCATGTTGGCCATGAAGAAACCAACTTCGCCGGCGCGGAGTTCGTCAATTTCCACCGGCTTGGGAGTCAGCACGCCGACGGTTTCCACCTCGAAGGTTCGTCCATTCGACATCAGAACAATCTTCTGGCCGCGGCGGAGCGTGCCTTGAAACACGCGAGTCAACACGATGACTCCGCGGTAGGGGTCAAACCAGGAATCGAAAATGAGGGCCTGGAGCCGATTCTCAGGATTTCCCTTGGGCGGAGGAACGCGGTTTACGATTGCCTCCAGCACGTCCGGCACACCTTGACCGGTCTTGGCGCTGATCAGGATTGCATCGGATGCGTCCAGCCCGACCGCGCCCTCGATCATCTCCTTGGTGCGCGCAACGTCGGCACTGGGCAAGTCAATCTTGTTGATGACCGGAATGATCTCGAGCCCATTGTTAATAGCGAGATAAGAATTCGCCAGGGTTTGAGCTTCCACTCCCTGCGAAGCATCCACCACCAGCAGCGCGCCTTCACAGGAAGCCAGAGAACGCGATACTTCATAAGAAAAATCTACGTGCCCCGGCGTATCAATCAGGTTGAGCTGATAGGTCTGGCCGTCCTTCGCGGTATACATCATGCGCACCGCGTGAGCTTTGATGGTGATGCCGCGCTCCCGCTCCAAGTCCATGGAATCGAGCACCTGCGCCTGCATCTCGCGCGCGGTGAGTGAGCCAGTCAGCTCCAGAAGGCGGTCGGCCAGGGTGGACTTTCCGTGGTCAATATGCGCGATGATCGCGAAGTTGCGAAGATAAGCGGCGTCCATGGCTGCTGGGGGCAATCTTTTGATTTTAACAGGCGGGGAACGAGCAGCCTGTTTCCGATAGAATCAGGCTTTCATGGCCCTCGTGCTTGCCTCGGCATCGCCGCGCCGTCGGGCACTTCTGCAGAACGCCGGCATTCCATTCATCATTCAGGCCAGCAAAATCCCCGAACTTCCGCTGGAAGGAGAAGCGCCGCAAGCCTGCGCCGAACGGCTCGCCCGGGAGAAAGCTCTGGATGTATTTCGCCTGCGTCCCCAAGACTTCGTGCTGGGCGCCGACACAATTGTAATCGTGAACGGCCAAATTCTCGGCAAGCCGCACGATGTGGCCGATGCCGCTCGTATGCTGCGCTTGTTAGTCGGCCGCACTCACCAAGTCACAACCGGGATTTGCCTCATGCGTCCGGATGACAAGGGAAGAAGCTCCGTTGATGACACCCGCTCTGAAACCACGCGGGTGACCATGTCCGGGCTAAACGAAGATGACATCCGATCCTACATCGCAACCGGTGAGCCTCTTGATGCCTTCACCCAGCCCCTTGCCCAGATCGGCCAGCTTGCTGGGGCCAAAAATCAGCAGCGCAATGGCGAGAATGACAAGAATCTCCGGCAACCCCAATTTACCAATCATGTTGTAAACCTCCACACGGGTTCGCCGGGCGCTCTGATAGGCGCATTTTCGGCCAGCGCAATACCCTAACGAAATTCTAGGCTACCCCACACCCGGAGTCAAAACTTGTTGGTCACGCGGGTGCCCCACTTCTCGCGGTTTTCGAGAAGTGGGGTTTTACTCGGTCATTCAAGGGATACCGCCAGATGGCCTCGATCAACCCCGTCAGAAGCGCGGCTCGTCGCGGCAATTCGGAGATCAGAATCGACTCATGCGTAGCGTGCGCACCTTCTCCCACTCCTCCGAGGCCATCTAGCGTGGGAATCCCGAGCCTCGCTGTAAAGTTTCCATCCGAGCCACCACCAACCGCTGCTTCTTCGAGCCTCCACCCCAACCGCTTCGCAACGTCGGACGCTTTTTTATATAGCGCAGCTACACCCGCAGTCCGTTCCATCGGCGGACGATTCATCCCGCCATCGATCTTGAGCTTGCACTTGCGATTGAACGGCTTCAGGGCGCGGAGCTTACGATCTATAGCCGTAGCGTCCTTCATCTTCGCGATTCGCACATCCAAGACGGCTGTTGCCTCTGCTGGGACAACGTTGACCCGAGTGCCACCCTGTACCCGGCCGACATTCACGGTCAGGCCGCGCTTCAAGTCGACCATTTGAGATATCTTCGTGATCTGTTTCGCCAACTCGACAATGGCGCTCGCGCCCTTTTCGAAATCGAGCCCGGAATGCGCCGCTTGCCCCGTGGCTTTAATGGTGTACTCGCCAACTCCCTTGCGCACCGTCTTTACCGCCCCATTAAGCCCATAAGAAGGTTCGAGTACTAGCACGGCTGCTGATTGTTTTGCGAGATTCTCCGTGATGTGCCGTGATGAATCGCTGCCCACTTCTTCGTCCGACACCAGCAAGACTGTGATCGGGTGAGGCAAATCACTGTGCGTTGCCCGCAGAACATCGATGGCAGTCAGCATCAGTGCAATGCCCGACTTCATGTCCAGAACCCCGGGTCCCCAAAGCCGACCGTCGGCCACCCGGCACGGCATGTTCGCCAGAGTGCCGAGGGGATACACAGTGTCATAGTGGCCCAGCAGCAAAGCCGGCTTGCCGCCGCGCTTGCCCGCGAAGTCCACCTGCAAATGATCCCCGAAGTTGGAGCTCTTATGAAAGCGGATCTGTCCACCCAGCGCCTCGAACTTTTTCGCGAGAAAGGCACTTAGCCGATCCGCGGCTTGTTTGTTGTCGCTGGGAGACTCGATCTCTACTAGCTGCCGGATGCATTCGACAATGTCATCCTTGCGTTCCTCAAAATAACTCGACCGATTGACTGCCTCTGGCCAAGCATCCTTGCCCGATCCCGACATTTTTCGCTTGGATTTCACAGTCTACTGGTCAGATACATCACAATCCGTGGCAGCGCGGTACAGTATAATCTTCGCTCCTGACGTTACCCAATGAGCGATACTCACCCGGCGACCGAAGCTCCAGCCAAAACTACGCTGGACATCAATGACATTCTTCGTATCTTGCCGCACCGCTTTCCGTTTCTGATGATCGATCGTGTGATTGACATCACACGCAAGCAGCGCATCGTCGCCATTAAGAACGTCACCATCAATGAGCCGTTCTTTGCTGGGCACTTTCCCAATCTCCCAATCATGCCAGGTGTACTTATCGTTGAAGCTATCGCCCAGGCTGGCGGCGCACTGCTGCTCACCGAAGTGGAAGATCGAGCCGATAAGCTGATGGTATTCACCGGAATCGAGCGCGCCCGTTTCCGGCGTCCGGTGGTTCCGGGCGATCAGTTGCGCATCGAAGTGGAAGTGAAAGCTTGGCGAGTTTCGGCCGTCCGCATGGAGGGCAAGGTCTTTGTCGGCGACAAACGCGTAGCCGAGGCGACGGTCACATGCCAGCTCGTGGATCGCTCTCGAAGCCGGCCCGAAGCCGTGGACGGCGAACCGGAGCGCGAATGATCCTCCTCATAGAAATCGGAACTCGACACGCGAGATCCGGTATTCGCAACTGATGAACGTCCACCCGACAGCCATTATCGATCCGCTGGCGAAGATTCATCCTTCCTGCAAAATCGGCCCCTACTGTGTGATTGGGCCACAAGTGCAACTTGGCGAAGGATGCCACCTGGTTTCGCACGTCACGATGGAGGGCCCTTCCAAAATTGGCGCCGATAACGGCTTCTTTCCATTTTCGTCCATCGGATTGGCGCCTCAGGACATCACTTACGCCGGCGAGCCCACTCAATTGGAAATTGGCGATCACAACCAGATTCGCGAGTTCGTCACCATCAATCGCGGAACGGTGAAAGGTGGTGGCGTGACACGGGTGGGCAATCACAACCTGATCATGGCGTACACCCACGTTGCCCACGATTGTGTTGTCGGCGATCGCGTGATCCTGGCCAATGCCGCCACCCTCGGTGGCCACGTGACGGTCGAGGATTGGGCAGTGGTTGGCGCAATGTGTCCGGTGCATCAGTACGTCCGCATCGGCGCGCATTCATATGTTGGCGGCGGAACCACGATTACGAAAGATGTCCTGCCTTTTTCGAAAACCGTCGCCGCTCGTGATACTCACGCCTACGGACTGAATACCCTCGGTCTCGAGCGCCGCGGATTTTCCAAGGAACGTATCCGCAAGATTCATCATGCCTATAAGGTCTTGCTGGCGTCGAAGCTCAACACTTCTCAAGCGCTAAAGATGCTGAAAGCTGAGCCGGATGGCGGAACGGACGTGGAAATGCTTATCCGGTTCATCGAGTCTTCAGAACGAGGTGTGATTAAGTAGCATTCGGCATTCAGCACTCAGCATTCAGCCAAACAGAGATTGGTTATCGAAGAGAATTCAGTTGAGTGGGCGCAAGAATCAAGTGCAGGTGCTGAATGCTAAGTGCTGACGGCTGAGTGCTCTTCTCCAGTACACTGTCCACCATGTCCGCCGCCAGGGAAAGAATTGGACTCATCGCTGGGAACGGCCGCTTTCCGTTTCTCGTCCTCGATGCAGCTCGTGCCCAAGGGCTTGACGTTGTGGTTGCGGCCATTAAAGAGGAGGCATTCCCTGACATCGAATCGCATGGAGCCGCGTCAATTCACTGGCTCTCTTTAGGAGAATTGTCCAAGCTGATCGAGACTTTCAAACGCGAGGGCGTGCATCGTGCCATCATGGCCGGACAGGTCAAGCATAAACAGATTTTCTCCAGTATCCGGCCCGACTGGCGTCTGGCCAAGCTGCTGCTTTCGTTAAGCACGCGAAACACCGACGCTTTGCTGGGCGCAATTTCGAAAGTACTGGCTGACGAAGGCATCCTGCTGGAAAACTCCACCGCATTTCTGGAACCGCTACTCGCCAAATCCGGAACTCTGACCAAGCGCTTGCCCACCGAACAGGAAAAGGCGAACATTCAATACGGCCGGCTGGTCGCTCATAACCTGGCAAAATACGACATTGGGCAAACCGTGATAGTCGCAGAAGTCGCCTGCGTAGCCGTCGAAGCAATGGAAGGCACCGATGCCACCATCGAGCGCGCCGGTAAAATCATGGCTTCCCTTCAGCAGGATGCTTCTACATTGAGTCGCGACCTTACCGTGGTGAAAATCGCCAAGCCGAATCAGGATATGCGTTTCGATGTGCCGGTAGTAGGAATAAAAACGATTGAAGTCATGCACAAAGCCGGCGCCACCTGTCTGGCGCTGGATGCAGGCAAGTGCCTGTTACTAGATGGGGAGGCCGTAGTCTCAGCCGCCGACGGCTTCGACATTGCGGTTGTGGCTGATCCAGTTGAGTGATTTCCGATGGAGGCTTTCATGTCCGAGACCGCTCGCCTTGCAGACCAAATTCGGCGCGCCTTCGAGGGGGACGCCTGGCATGGAGATTCCATTAAGGAATTGCTGACCGGTGTGACCGCCGAGACCGCCGCTGCCAAACCAATCAAGGATGCCCACAGCATTTGGGAACTGGCGCTGCACATCGCCGCCTGGGATGATGCCGTCTTACGGCGCATCGGTGGCGCAGCCGTCGAACTTACCAGGCAACAGGATTTCCCCCCCGTAAAAGACACCAGTCCAGCCGCCTGGCGTCGCGCTCTCAGCTATCTTGATCAGACTCACAGCCAACTCATTAAGGCGGTTGCCGCTTTTCCTGATTCCCGTTTAAACGACCAGGCTCCCGGCAAGACCGAGGACTATTACGACTTTTATTACATGTTCAGCGGTATCGTGCAGCATGAGCTTTATCATGCTGGGCAGATCGCTCTCCTAAAAAAAGCGCTACATCCGAGAACTAAAACCTGAGAAACGAGAACCGCATTAACGTAGCAGTCGTAGGGGTGGGTGCTTTCGGCCGTAATCACGCCCGCGTTTACCATCAATTGGCGCAGCAGGGCGAGCCTGTGACATTGGCTGCGGTCGTGGATCCCGATGTTTCGCGCGCTGATGCCATAGCCAGGGAATATAGAGCGCGCGCCTTTGGCTCGGTCGAGCAGTTCATCAAGACACGCAGCGAGGTGCAAGCGGCTTCCGTCGCGGTTCCCACGGCGCAGCACGTTGAGCTCGCCGGCGCCTTAATGGCTGGGGGAATCGATGTCCTGATAGAAAAACCGCTGGCTGCATCGCTCGCCGAAGCCGACGATCTGATGCGGTCTGCACGGCGCCTCGGACGAATCTGCCAGGTCGGCCACCTCGAACGCTTCAATCCCGCGGTGCGTGCTACGTTGCCTCTTGTTACCCATCCCATGTTTTTCGAAGTTCATCGCCTCAGCGTTTTCACTCCGCGTTCGCTGGACGTGGATGTGGTACTTGATCTGATGATTCACGATTTGGATATCGTGCTCTCCTTCGTCGATTCGCCGGTAAAAGAAATTCGTGCCGTCGGTCTCCCCATCTTGTCCGGCAAAGTGGATATCGCCAACGTTCGCATGGAATTTGACTCCGGTTGCGTCGCCAATTTCACAGCTAGCCGCGTTTCCACCGAGCGTGTCCGTAAGTTGCGCTTCTTCCAGCCCAAGCAATACATATCCGTTGATTATGGACGCCAAGACGTGCTGGTTTTTAGTGTTGGCGGGGACGAGAGTGGGACTCCTTCAGTGAATCCTCAAATCAATGTCGCTAAACCAGCAATCACTGCCGAAGAGCCTCTCTATGCCGAGCTGAAATCTTTTCTGGACTCAGTGCGACAGCGCTCCCAACCGCTGGTATCTCTTGAAGACGGCCGCCGCGCTCTCGCCGTGGCATTGGACATTGTCTCCACCATCCAGGAGCACGGAAAGAAAATTCACCTGGACACTTTGCAACAGTAAAGTCTTAATCTGAGAACCGGCGTCCCGTTCTGTAATCTGTCTCCGACTCCACAGTTAACGTCGCCGATGCCATTCCTGCGACCCGCCTTATGCGCTTCGCAGATTCCCCGAAAGATGCGAAAATAGAAGTACTTGGCCGCAAACGCCAGCGGATTGCGATAGGAATTTAGCCTGCCGGCAGGGGAGCGTTCACCGCCTCCTCCTGCAACTAAGGCCCTCCGCTCGTGTTAAATCGGTAGACAAGCAGTTTGATGTCGACGACCCAAATCCCGCCGGGAAATCCAGTTCCTCCAGCGCCGCGCGCAGAGATTGGCGATCTGTACGACTCCCATGGCTGGGAATCTGTCTACCGCGAGATGCATCAGGCTCCTGCCTTGCTGGTTCAGTTACAGGATGATCTTTCGCGTTCCCGCCAGCGCGAAGCTTTTTGGATTTCTGTAGTCGTGCATTTAGTCCTGGTGATTGTGGTGGTCAATTCTCCAAAGCTGGAGAAATATTTTCCAAAACGTCCAGTCATGGTAGTCAGCCCTAACGACTGGATGCGGCAGAAAGAGCTCACTTATCTGGAGCTGCCGAAAGACGCCCAGAAGATCACTAAGCGTCCTAACACCAATGTGATTTCCGATAAGGATCGCATTGCCACTTCGCGTACCCCACAGCTTAATCGCAAAGAGCTGAAGAAAATTCTGGATAGCTCTCGCGCTCAACCTCCGGGTCCGCCGCCGACACCGTCCGCTCCTCCTCCTGCCTCCGTAGCCCAAAATTCGCCGGCGCAGCAACCGCCGCCACCGACCCCGACTCCGTCCAATCCTGATCAGATAGCAAAGCTCGAAACTCCGCCCATAAACCGTCCAAAGCCCAATTTCGAAAGCAGGCCAATGTCGGCTGGATCGGCAATTGAGCAGGCCGCGCGCGCAGCCGCAGCGAACCGTGGTGGTTATGGGGGAGATAGTGGTGATCTGGGACTAAGTCAGGGCCGCCAGCCCGCCCAGGCCATCGGACCACTCGACGTTCTCAGCGATACCATGGGCGTGGACTTTGGTCCTTACCTCTCGCGCGTATTGCACGACGTACGGGAGAATTGGTACAACCTCATCCCGGAAATCGCCCGAGCCCCACTCATGAAGCGGGGAAAAGTATCGATAGAGTTTGCCATTCTCAAGGATGGCCGGGTGGCAGGTATGAAGCTGGCTGCCGGTTCCGGCGACGTCGCACTGGATCGCGCCGCCTGGGGTGGCGTTACCGGTTCCAATCCGTTTCCGCCTCTGCCCAGTGAGTTCAGCGGTCAATATCTTGCATTGCGATTCCACTTCTACTACAACCCCGAAAGGGCCGAGCTTCGGTAGCGCTACCAGAAATTAAGGCTCGCACAGGCCGTCTCTTTATCGGGAAATAACTTAGCCCAGCGCTACGCTTCGACTCAGACGAAGTTTCGGATAGGCCATATTTATCAGTGTTCTCTCCGAAAAAGGCACGTAGAGAAGGCCGCATGTAGCCGCGAAGGCCGCTCCAAACCCGATCTTCTGCGCCATCAGAAAAGGTGCGATGCCCCACAGTTCGTCGAGCACCAGGATGAATAGAAACAACTGCTGAAATTTTTCTCCTAGCAGTTCGTAATCGAAAGCCGCCGTCGAGAGCAAATAACAGCGCACCGGAATTCCCACCCCAGCGGTCACGATTGTTGCCGCCATGATTGCAAACGAAGCCCACCCCGGAAGAAATGTGCCCGCAACCCGCTCAATCTCACGGAAATGGAAGAGCGCTTCCACATAAAAAATCAGGTACATGATTTGTATTAACCCGAACAGGCCGCGAGTGACTGTACGCGAAGGCGGACCAGGATCAGGTTTTGGCGGATCTTCCCTGATCCACACTACCTGCCCCAGAAACCGATACCCTCGTTTCGCCAGAGTTTCGACATATTTCGGGTTGGTTGCCGAGTCGCCCAACGCCTCACGCACCTTGTTCACAGCGGTGTTGAGGCTCTTATCAAAGTCAA
>WNEZ01001883.1_pt1 | contig 18209 bp, 14 predicted proteins | sample 5400521 | NCBI WGS metagenome assembly WNEZ01 (sample SAMN13153339, study PRJNA577476) | soil metagenome | isolation source: 120 cm saprolite under Douglas fir tree site 2 hole 1 replicate 1 | place: USA:California | collected 2015-04-18
AGGCCTCCGATAAGGAAGCAGGGAATTTTGATTTCGCTGAGTGGCTTGATGGGTGCGTGCCAGAACTGGCCGTCGCGTTGATGTTTGAAATACATCAGTGACCAGGGAGCCGATTCGAACCGCGGGCCGAGGATCTTTTCGTCGAGCGAGTAGTCGGGGGCTCCGGTCATGGATGGGGCCAGGTCCATGTTGAGCTCGAACTCGTCGAAGTGCATCATGCCGTCGATGTAATGGACGTCATCGTGGAAGAGCTGCTCGGTGGCATCGACGGCGAGGATGGCTTTGAGCGCGGGCGGATAACGCATGGCGAGCTGGATGGAGTTGAAGCCTCCCCAGGAGATCCCGAACATTCCAACTTTGCCGGTCGACCACGGTTGCGCGGCTAACCAGGCGATGACTTGCTCGCCGTCAAGTTGTTCCTGCTCGGAATATTCGCGGTCGGTAGGCGTGCCTTCGCTGGCACCGAAGCCGCGGATATCGACGCGGACGCTGACGTATCCGCGGGCGGCGAACCAGGCGTGGATGGGATAGTCGCGGGCGGCCGTGGCGTCGTCTTTGCGATAGGGGAGATATTCGAGGAGAGCGGGAAATTTTTCGCCGGGCTTGGGGTTGGCTGGCATGTAGAGAGTCGCGGAGAGGCGGACGCCGTCGGGCATCGGAATCCATTGCTGGACCATGTGGACGGTGTGCAGAGTAGGCGTCGTCGTTTTTGGGACGGGCAGCGCGCCAAGGCCCGTGGATAGTGCAAGGATCGTCAGCATGGCCAATGCCAGTGTGGGGACGGGCGCCCTCGCCCGTCCATGCCGAGCGAAGCTCGGCAGCTGCGTGCGGTCACACCAATTCTGGATTCGCACTAGATATGAACTGAACAACATGGGACGGGCAAAATCATAACAGGCACGAGTGCTTGAGGGTTAGGGTGTTCTCTCCACCTTGACACGGTCTGACTATCTTCATATTGTTGCTAACCATCCATGAACATTGTTAAGGCTACGAAGCAGTATGAGGATTGGCTGCGGCTGCACATCCGAATCGTTGAGCCCGATTTACAGTTCAAGCATGAGCAGATGGCTGCGGCCCTTTTCCCGTTCTTTCGGGCGACTTTCTATCGCTGGTTGCGGGTGTGGCCCGAGGAGTGTACGGAGCTGGATCGAGTGCCGCATATTCTGTCGGTGGGCGATCTGCACGTCGAGAACTTCGGCACCTGGCGAGATACCGATGGGCGGCTGGTGTGGGGCGTAAACGACTTTGATGAAGCGTGTGTGTATCCCTACACGATGGATCTGGTGCGGCTGGCAACCAGTGCCTTGCTGGCGACACGTGAGAATCGTCTGGCGATGAAGCCGAAAGGCTCGGCAGCGGCGATTTTGGCGGGATACGAGCGAGGCATGGAGGAGGGCGGACGTCCGTTTGTGTTGGAGGAGAGCCATGAGTGGTTGCGGGCGATCGCGGAGAGCAAGCTGCGGGATCCGGTAGTGTTCTGGCAAAAAATGGATCGTCTTGCGACACTGAAGGGAGAAATACCGGAGAGCGCACGCGAGGCGATTGAGCATCTGCTGCCGGAACGGGGCATGCGGTACCGGCTCACGCGGCGAAGGGCGGGGCTGGGAAGCCTGGGTCGGGTGCGGCTGGTAGCGATCGCGGAGTGGAGAGGCGGGCGAGTGGCGCGGGAAGCGAAGGCGCTGTTGCGATCGGCTTTGCAGTGTCTGGATCCGGAGCGGGCGCCGGCAGAGATTTTGTACGCGGCGATTCTGCGGCGGGCGGTGCGCTGTCCGGATCCCTATGTGCAGATGCGGGGACACTGGATCGTGCGGCGGTTGTCGCCGCATTGTTCGCGCATCGAATTGGACGCGCTCGGAACCAGCCGAGGGGAACTGCGGCTGCTCGAGGCGATGGGGAAAGAGACGGCGAATATCCATGTGGGAACGGAAGAAAAGCGGCGGGCGATCCTCAAGGACTTGCGCGAACGAAAAGGGAACTGGCTGCTGGGCGCGGCGCAGGCAATGGCGGACGCGATGGAGAAAGATTGGCGAGCGTGGAGGGAGCGCTGGCAGAGCTAGACTCTGCCAGCGCTTTATTGGAGTGAGAGTCGGTGAGAGGACTCAGGTCGATCGAAGAGCTGGAATTCCAACGCCTGAGGTTTGTTTTCAGCTCCGATGGTGAGGAGGGCGTCGAGGATGCATTCGAGGGCCTCAGGGGAGCCCGACCAGACGCGCGAAAAGGACTCGCGATGAACCGACAGTTCGCCGACCAGGTGGCCAACTGCGCTGCGGCCGAGATCGACATCGCTCAGAGTGGCATCGCTGCCCATGGGCAGCGGCGGGTTGCGTGCTGGAGGAAGGCGCAGGCTGGCCTGGTTTAGCCAGTGGTCGATGAGCGTCTTGAGATGCTCCCGGCAGCAGACGCTCTTCATGTCTTTCTGCGAGGCCAGCGAGGAATGCCAGAAAAGAACCTTGAGACGGTCGAGCCAGCGGTTCTCGACCACGAGGAACCATCCTGCGTGGCGAAAGGTATCGAGCCCGCAAACCGTGCAAGGCGAGCGTTTCGTGATCGGGTTATCCATTGTCGGTCCCTTTTGACAAGCAATCAAACGTTGACTGCGGCGCTGGTCAGGAAGCGTGGACTCGCGCGCTCGCTGAGCGGGACGGTCAGCATCCCCTGGGTGGCGTCGAAACGGAGCGTGAAGTGAGATGAGCAGGTGTCGCAGAGCCAGAAGTGTTCACGCCGGCGGAGCTTCCGCCGGTTGCCGTCGAAAACGCCGTTGGCGTCAGAAGGCAAAGTTTCCGCCAGGAATAGCTTGCCTTCGCGAAGGGAACGGAAGGGAACCGTGCAGGACGGGTTGGCACATTTATGGAGCATGGCTGTGTCCAGTCTTCTCTTCTGTGGAACCTTGGCCAGAGAGATTCCACCGATAGTGCACGCCAGAGGCCGAAGAGCCGGCCAGTAACATTAGAATTAATTCACCTTTAGTTACTGCAGGTTAGATGGTAAACAAGGGATCCCGATCACGCGGCCCTGCATAGTGCTGACGGAGTGCAGTCACGACCGACGAATGATCGTCAGTGAATGATCGTCAGTAAATGATCGTCAGTGAATGATCGTCAGTGAATGATCGTCAGTGTCGGAACACTGAGCTAGCCTCTAGCGCACAATCCAGACCGAGGCGGCGACGAGAACTCCCGCAGCCGCCATAAACAGGCCGAGGCGCCAGAAAATCCGACGGCCGGAGAGCAGGGTGATCGAGCTGACCACCAGCGCAATCTCCAGACAGACTTCGCTGAGATCGAAGCGGTCGGCTTTGCGGCGGGCGAGTTCGCCTTCCTTTTCCAGTTCGTGGGCCTTGGTGTCCAGTTCCTTCTGCTCGTCTTTGTAGCGGTCTGCTTCGGCCTGGTATCTTTCGTGCAGTTTGGCAACGGCTTCCGCGTCTTTGCTGGCAACCACGGTGGTCAGGTCGGCGAACAATTCGTCGTTGTGGCGGCGGATATTCTTGGCCTGATAGAAGGCCCATTGGTCGCTGACCCTATTCTGCAAAATGATTTCTTCGGTATGGGTGCGATGGCCGAGCAGCGACACCGTTGCCACCAGCACGGCCAGCACCGCCATGCTCAGCGTGACCGGGGCAAGGTCGGGATGCTCCCGAGTGTGTTCGGCATGCTCTTCCAATTCGGTGAGTTCTTCGGACATGGTATCGGCTCCCAAACTTTGTTGGTGGAGAGCCGGGCGTCCCCGCCCGGCCGCGATGCTGCAGGACCCTTCGGCTTCACTAAGGGCAGGCTCGCGAGACGCCCGTCGCTCCACTTCATAACTCGTCACGCCAGCAACGAACTGTAGCAATGAACTATGAGGATAAACTAATTCGGCTATTCTCCCATGACTTTAATGATTACTTTCTTGTCGCGCTGGCCGTCGAATTCGGCATAGAAAATCTGCTGCCATGGGCCGAAATCGAGTTTCCCGTTGGTGACTGGGACGATAACCTCGTGGTGAATGATCAGCGATTTGAGGTGCGCGTCTCCGTTGTCTTCTCCAGTCTGGTGATGCTGGTAGTTCTGCCGGAAGGGCGCAAGCGTTTCCAGCCACTGGTCGATGTCTTTGATCAGGCCGCTCTCGTTGTCGTTGACGTAAACTCCGGCAGTAATGTGCATGGCGGAGACCAGGATCATACCGTCTTTGATTCCCGACTTCTTGAGGGCAGTCTCGACCTGCGGGGTCAGGTGGACGTAGGCGCGCTTGGTTTTCGTGTGCAGGGTCAGGTACTCGGTGTGGAATTTCATGCTTCCACATTTACCACACTCTCGAGGGTGCCCCGTCCAAGCTCTGCTTGGGCGGGCTCGTTTCGTCCCAATTTATAAGCACGACAAATGACATCATGTGATGCTATAATCGGTGCTATGAGGACAGTGCCATGAGGACAACTGTTGCGCTTGATGACGATCTCGTACGCATCGCCCAGGAGTTCACCGGGGTGACGGAAAAAACGGCACTGATTCGGGAGGCGCTCAAAGCCCTCATCGAGCGGGAGAGCGCCCGCCGATTAGCATCCCTGGAGGGCACAATGCCGAAATTGAAGAATATTCCTCGCCGCAAGCCGGGGCAGAATTGATTCTCGCGGATACGTCGATTTGGATTGACCACCTTCGTTCGGGAAACCGCTCGGGAAACAAAGAGCTGCGGAGGCATCTGAACCAGGGGCAAATTGTGATCCATCCGTCCATCGTTGCGGAACTTGCGCTTGCACTTCCGGAGAAACGTTCGTTGCAGGAGCGCACCAAAACGCTGGCACTGCTGGACCTCTTGCCGCAGGTGCGAGTGGCGCAACTGAGCGAAGTGCGGCGAATGATTGAGGCTCGCCGTTTGTACAGCCTCGGCGTCGGTCTGACCGACGCACAGCTGATCGCTTCCGTCTTTATCAATTCGTCCACGCTTCTGTGGACAAGAGACAAACGACTCCGCAAAGCCGCTGAAAGTCTCGGCATTCATTCCAGTCTGTCCTAAACCTCACGTCTGTCCCCGCTTTTCGGTCGCTCCACTTTAGGCTCTTACTCGCCTGCACAACCAGCGCCGGGGGTGCCCCATTCTTGCGCATCCTTTGCGCAAGAGTGGGAAACCACACTGATCGCGCAATGGGCTTTGCCCTTCAAGCCGCGTGTGCCCCAAATGAGCATGCGTAAGATAAAGATCCGACCTCCGGCCGCGTAAAGCGGGGCCTCACAATGCCAGCAGTTCGGCGAGCACTTCTCAAAAAGCGTGAGAATTGGCGCACCCCCCGTGTTTGTGGAGAGACGGGCGTCCCCGCCCGTCCACCCCAACTCGGTGCCGCGCGGCGATGATAATTCCCGGCGAGTGGCCAAGGCTTTACCCGCCTGCACAACCAGCGCCGAGGGTGCCCCATTCTTGCGCGTCCTTTGCGCAAGAGTGGGAACCACACTGATCGCACAATGGTCTTAACGTTTCACGGCGTGGGTGTCTTCGCCGTCTATTCGCCATTGAAAATGTGCTATGCTTGGCAAGTGCTACTCTAGGCCCAAATGAAATGGAGTGGAAACTACAGGCTTGCTGTCATCGCTCTGGTAGTTGCCGTGCTAGGGACAATAGCCGCATGGCTTGAAGTGCCTGAGTTTCGTAGGTTTGTTGGATTGGGCAGACCTGACGCCCAAGCCCAGGTAGGTAAACCAAATATTTCGGGAATCGTTGTGGATCGGGACACGAATCAAGGAATCGGGCAGGCTTTGATAACGCTTGCGGGACGAACTGAACAGTATGTAACAGAAGATTCCGGCAACTTCAGAATAGATCTGCCATCTGATTCCCCTAAGCGCCTCCGGCTTCATGTCAGCAAGAGCGGATTTCAACCTCTTGATACTAGCGTCGAATCCCCAGCAGATAACCTGGTTCTGCCCCTGCGAAAACAATGAAGAAGGTTATCAGCATTGTGTTCGTCGTCACAGTGGTGCTCTCCGAGTTGTGCGGGGCCCAAGCGAAGAACTTGACTATGTCTGGCTTCGTCACTGACAAAGAGTCTCACGCCCTAGAGGGGGCGCGGGTCACACTCATTGGAAACAAGGCAAAATCGGACACAACGACTGACAGCGAAGGAGCGTTCATTGTCACCTTAGCGCAAGGCGTCGAGGAAGGTAATACTGTTCGAATCCAGATAGTGAAGTCTGGATATAAGCCGTATGAGAAATTGGTGGCAGCTTCCTCTGCGGTTCCGCAGCGGATTTCGTTGGAATCCGTTAGAGCCAAGCCGTCCAGCCGTGCGGCCCAACCCCCTGGGAAAAAGAAAACTTCACCCGATGTCGAGGGCAAACAGCCCCGGCAGCCAAACCACCGGACAATGCCGACATACGACCGCGCTCATTTGGCCGTTGTGGAAGTACAACTCTGGGCTGCGCCAATGAATTCCGAGGCGATGGTTACCGTGCGAAATATTGGAAGCAAACCAGTTGTCCCATGTGCCCTACTGAGAGGAGCTATCATTACTAGTCCTTGGCTTAGCGGATCAGAACCAGAGAACAGATTGTTTATTCAGCGCACAGAGTGGCAAGAAGGCGGAAAGAGGCAGTTGAATTGTGATACCGATTGGAATCCGGGGATTGATAAAACGTACTCGATACAACTGGGATCGCCGATTAGTGATGGACCGGACGATTGGACCTCTCTCATGCTGGGAGAAAAACTATGGTATGTGGTTTCAAGGCTGGAGTACAGAGACTCGGATCTGGGACATGCGCTGCCAACAATCGAAAACTGCGTCTGGTTTAGGGCCGAAAAGCCAGAATGGGTTCTAGGAAAATGTTTTGGACATAATGATCCCACGCTGAATGGCGAATGGACTTCAGGCTCGGGCCGCGAGGGGACCGCTCCAGCGGAAACAGAAGGCCCAGCAACGTCACCTTCGCAATCTGCCACGAGCGTCTTTGAAAATGCGGGAAAGGCAGATCGCGTTCTCATCGACAAGCCTATAGTCCAGGCACCCACGAATGGTAATGCCACTATCGTGAAGAATGATAGTGGAGGTGAGATAAACAATTTGACGATACGACAGCCAAAAATATCTGCAGGCCCTTCTGCTCAGACGACCAGCGACTACGCTGCTTTCGGCGTTGGCGAAAGGCAACGCTTGGATAGATCTTTGATTGAGGACAATGCTTACTGCGACAATCAGCCGTTGATTGAGAACAAGGGAAGTGTATCCGACGTGATGGCACGCAAGAATACACCCGTCAATTGCGAGTGGGTAGGATTTCTAATTTCTCTCAGGGACAGGCGGGACAACATGGAGCCCATATTTGCAAGTTTTAGTGCGAAGCTGGAGAAAATGTGGGCCAATTTGCCAGACGAACAGAAAAACAAAAATCGACAGGAATTTGCGGACATTAAAGAGCGACTAGTCAATGTACGAACTGATGAAACGAAATTCGTGAGCGCGGTGAAGGAACTGGAAAAGGCCGTTCCAGAGTTCATGTCGCAGAAATCTACGCAGCTTTCGGAGTGAGTTCGATGTGCTGAGTGATGGCACTTGTAGGGCCTCACTTCGAGAGAACGCGCCTCAGCCACTCAGTCACGAAAGTTCCAACACCTCTAATTGCAGCGCCTTCACCTAATAACACTTGACAACCAGTCTTATAATAAAAGTAAGAGCACAACACAATCGAGATACGCGCGGGCCTATCCACTTATAACTCCGCGCCAGCCGTGACCTATCCGGCAGATTAAGGATATAACGACCACCAACCCATGACGAATCAAGACTTTACCTCTAACTATCTTCCTTTGAATACTTTGCCGCGAGCGCAGCGCTAAGTCAATGATTCTAATATACCGACCCATAGGGGGGTACCCCACTAACACCAACACCGAGTACCGGATGGATTCCATTCGATAACTAGTCCCAATTTCCCAGGAGCATCTATGTCGTCCTTCACAGCAGCTCGTTGCCGGCACATCAAGGTCAACGGAACCCAATGTGGTTCGCCCGCTCTCCGCAGCAAGAATTTCTGTTTCTACCACCAAAAAGACCGTCCCTGCCCCCTCCCGTGCTTCTCCGACATAGAGTACGCGACCGGCGAAATTACCCTGCCGTTTTTTGAAGACGCGCACTCCATTCAGGCCGTCATTCGCCAGGTCGTGCAGATGGTGCTGCAACAGAGACTCGAGCGGAAAATTGCCAGCCTCCTGCTCTACGCGCTCCAGATCGCCTCTTCGAACCTCAAGCGCATGGAACTCGAAAAGCCGCAACCAGAGCAGGTTGTCACCGATCTCGAACCGGTGGATCCTGACGAGGCATGGCAAGCTCCCATCGCCCGCTCCGGCGAGACCGCGGGCGAAACTTCAGCCAGCGCGTCACCAACAAATGGCGATCAAAAAGTTGGCGAGGTCAGCGGCGAAGACCTTCCGCCCGGCACCATCCAGGCCTGTTATCGCCTCGGACCGCAAAAGCAAAATCGCCCGCGCCAAAGTCGCCCGCAACGGAAGCAATATGTAATCTGAGCCCGCGCGTCTTGGGTTATTCGTTCGACTCGAAAGTTGCTGCGGCCGCTGGCAGCTGCCGAGCTTTGCTCGGCTTGGACGGGCGAGGCGCCCGTCCCCACACGAGCCCGTCCCCACACGACCTTAGCGCATTGACTCTTCGATTTCCGAGATCCAGTCGGGACGCTTCAGCACTTCGCGGGGTTTGGGGCCGTCGGCGGCGCCTACGATGCCATCGCGTTCCATGAGGTCGATGAGGTGGGCGGCGCGTCCATAGCCGACGCGCAGGCGGCGCTGCAAGAGCGATGTGGAGGCTTTGCCAAACTCGATTACGAGGCGAACGGCATCGTTGTAGAGCGGGTCGTTATCGTTAGCATTGTCATTGTCGCCAGCGGAAACTTCTGAATCGTCGCCGGATGTTGCTTCGCGATCTTCTTTTGGCGTCTCAAGGAATTTCTCTTGATACTGCGCCTGGCCTTGCGCCTTCCAGAATTCCACGACGGCGGCGATTTCTTTTTCGGTCACATACGGCGCATGGAGGCGGTGGACGCGGGCGGAGCCGGCAGGCAGATAGAGCATGTCGCCGCGTCCGAGGAGCGATTCGGCGCCGTTGGCGTCGAGAATGGTGCGCGAGTCGACTTTGGTTGCCACGCGGAATGACACGCGGGCGGGGAAGTTCGCCTTGATGAGGCCGGTGATGACATCCACCGACGGGCGCTGCGTAGCTAGCACTAAGTGGATGCCTACGGCACGCGCCATCTGCGCCAGGCGCGTGATGGACTCTTCCACGTTGTTGCCATCGAGCATCATCAGATCGGCCAACTCATCAATGATGATGACGATTTTTGGAAGCGGACCTTCATCCGACGTCGCCTCCTCACTGAACAGGCTAGGCGTATCGTCGAACAGCCGATTGTAGCTGTCGATGTTGCGGACGCCTTTGGCGGCTAGCAGTTTGAGGCGGCGCTCCATTTCGCGGACGGCGTTGCGCAGCGCGTTGGCGGCGAGTTTGGGCTCGGTGATGATCGGCGTGTAAAGGTGCGGGACGCCTTCGTAATTGCCGAGTTCGAGGCGCTTCGGGTCCACGAGCACGAGGCGCACTTCGTCGGGTGTGGACTTGTACAAGATGGACATGATCATGGCGTTGATGGCCACGCTCTTGCCCGTGCCGGTCGAGCCGGCGATCAGCAGGTGGGGCATGCCGGCCAGGTCGGCGGCGGCGATGCGTCCGTTGATGTCCTTGCCCATGGCGATCGTGAGTTTGGATTTGGTGCCGAGGAATTCCTGCGACTCGATGTTCTCGCGCAGCCAGATGATTTCGCGGTCGCGGTTCGGTACCTGGATGCCGACCGTGCTTTTGCCGGGCATGCGTTCGACGAGGATGCTTTCGGCGCGCAGGGCGAGGCAGAGATCGTCGGTGAGGCTGATGATGCGGCTGTACTTGATGCCCGCTTCGGGCTTGAATTCGAAAGTGGTGACGACCGGGCCGGGGTTGATCTGAGTGACTTGGCCGTGCACTTCGAATTCGGCGTACTTCGCGGTCAGAACCTGGGCGATGAGTTTGAGTTCTTCTTCGTGGACGGATTGCTGCTCGTCGGGACGGTGCAGCAGGCTCGACGGCGGGAGCTTGTAACTGCCCGCGATTTTGGGAAGGGTTGTCCTTGCCTTGTGCTCGGTGTCGCCGCGGTCAGTGACTGCGATATCCGAAGCTGCTTGCGAAGTCTGTGGCGGTGAAGTGAAAGCGGAGTCGTCTTCCTCGGCCATGCGTTCGATTCCGGTGCGCGGGGCCGGAGCTCCCGACTGCACGCCGGGGATTTCAGGACGCAGCGAAGCGGAACGCGCGGGCACGAGTTGTGTCGTTACGGTTGGCCTTTCGGCGCGGCGCTTTTCGAGGTCCTTTTGTTGACGCTTGCGCTCGCGCTCGTCCTGCCAGTCTCTGAAGCGATCTCGGAGCGCCAGGATGAAAGCGAAGCGGGTGGGCGCCCAGACTTCTATTGCCGAGAACGAGAAGGCGGTGGAGAGGTAGAGTGCGACAGCGAGAACAGTTGTGCAGACGATGTACGCGCCAGCAACGTTAAGGTAACGGATCAAGACGTCGCCGACGATGCGGCCAACCAGGCCTTCGATGGGGATGGCGCCCATCCAGCGAAAGTGCACAGGCAGGATGGCGAGCAACGCGGGCACGAACATGAGCAGCCAGATTCCGCCGAGCGTCTTCGCGACTGGAGTCTGCACGGCTCGCGAGCGGAACCAGCGCATGCCGAGCATACCCATGAAGATGGGCAGCAGAAACGATCCGACTCCCCAGAATTGCAGGATAATGTCGGAAAGATAGGCTCCGAAGATGCCGATCCAGTTGCGGGCAGCGTGCGATCCGGTGAGGATGGAGGCGCTGTTGAGCGAGGGATCGAGCGGCGAATAGGAAGCCAGCGCGAGGAAAAGGAGGAGTCCGGAGACACACAACAGGAGTCCGACGAGTTCGTTCAGACGCCGGTTCCTGGTGGGCGTAAAAATCTTCGAGAAAGGTGTCATGTGGCAGCGACGGCACTCCTTAGCGAAAAGCTTACCCCACAGCGCCGTAACAAGGCCAGAGCCTGATAATTATGGCAAGAAGCGGCGGTTCCTGCAATGCGGGGAAAGGGACGGGGTGGCGAGTTGGGTTCGGGTCGCGCAACCACCCCTCTGAGATGCCACCAACTCCCCGCCTTTCATTGACTTGCCCTTTTCAGCCACGTAAGATTTGCCACCAGTGATCGGACGCACCATCTCGCACTACCGCATCGTCGAGAAACTCGGCGGCGGCGGCATGGGCGTGGTCTACAAGGCCGAAGACATCTCTCTGGGCCGATTTGTCGCCCTTAAATTTCTCCCCGACGATGTCGCGCAAGATCCACAGGCATTGGAGCGTTTCCGCCGCGAAGCTCGCGCCGCTTCCGCCCTTAACCATCCCAATATCTGCACGATCCATGAGATTGGGGAGGAAGACGGCCATCACTTCCTGGCGATGGAGTTTCTGGACGGCCTGACGCTAAAGCATCGCATTGGCGGGCGAGCCCTGGAAACGGAAGTGCTTCTCCGCATCGCTATCGACATCGCCGACGCGCTCGACGCCGCGCACACTGCCGGCATCGTGCACCGCGACATCAAGCCGGCAAACATTTTCGTCACCAAGCGCGGACACGCCAAGATATTGGATTTTGGGCTGGCGAAGATCTCGCCCGCGATTGGCTCCTCAAGCCAGGTTGCGTCCGCAAATACCATGACGGGTACGCTCGACGAGCCGCATCTCACCAGCCCCGGCTCTACCCTGGGCACGGTCGCCTACATGTCGCCGGAGCAGGTGCGCGCCAAGGAACTGGATGCGCGCAGCGATCTGTTCTCCTTCGGAGCGGTCATGTATGAGATGGCGACCGGCACGCTGCCGTTTCGTGGGGAGAGCACGGGAGTGATCTTCGACGGAATCATGAACCGTGCTCCCGTGGCTCCCGTGCGGTTGAATCCGGATCTGCCACCTAAGTTGGAAGACATCATCAATCGTGCTCTGGAAAAAGATCGGGAACTCCGCTATCAGCACGCTGCTGACATGCGTTCCGAACTGATGCGCCTGAAGCGGGATACAGACACCACCGGGCGCGTTGCGGCTGCCAGTTCGGGAACGGTGGCGGCAGCGCAGGGCAGTGGATCGCAGGCGGTGTCCCAAACGCAGGCGCCAGTCCCCGGTTCCTCTGCCGCGCTTGCTCCTTCCACTTCATCGAGCGCGGTGGCTGGAGACAAGGCGATCACTGCTTCGATAGGGAGTCGTCCCTACGGGAAAATCGCCGGAGGATTTGCCGCGGCGGTCGTCGTCCTAGTGCTGGGTGCTGTTTTTTGGTTCGTCAAGCAGCGCGCCGCGCCGGTTGTGGTCACCGCCAGTCAAAGAACCGTCGCGGTTCTTCCTTTACAGAACCTCGGCTCCGACAAGGGTGTGGATTTTCTGCGCCTGGCTCTAGCCGACGAAATCGCGACCGCGCTCAGTTATGTGCGCTCCCTATCCATCCGCCCCTTCGCGACTACCAGCAAGTACGACTCTCCCACGCTCGACTTGCAGGAAGCCGGTCGCGCCATGCATGTGACGGACGTTGTCACGGGACACTATCTGAAAGAAGGCGACCAGATTCAAATCACTCTGGAAGCCGTGGACGTCGCGGACAACCGTACAGTTTGGCGCGACACTATGACCGTCGCCGCTCCCGACATGATTGCCATGCGGAGCCAGATCACGGCGAAAGTTCGGCAAGGATTGGTACCGGCGCTTGGAGCGGGGATGGATTCAGGGGAGGCTGGCACCCACCCCAAGAGCGAAGAAGCATACGATCTCTATCTTCGCAGTATCGCGCTGCCGCATGATCCTCTTCCTAACAAAGATGCCATTGCGATGCTGGAGCGCGCGGTGGGCCTGGACCCCACCTACGCGCCAGCCTGGGGCTATCTCGGAGTTCGCTACTATTACGATGGGGCCTATTCGAATGGCGGCGAGGCCATGCGCAAGCGCTCGAATCCGGCCTTGGAACGGGCTATTTCCCTTGATCCCAATTACAGTTTTGCGGCTGCCTGGTTGGTCACCAACCGGGTCGAACAAGGCGAGTTGGCCAAGGCCTACCAGGACGCGAAGGCCCTGGTCGCGCGGCATCCAGAGAGTGCACAGGCCCACTTCGCGCTGGGATATGTCCTTCGCTATGGAGGAGCCGTCGAGGAATCGGCGCGCGAGTGCGAGGCCGCTTTGTCGCTGGATTCCGGGAACTTTGGGTTGCGCTCCTGTGCGTTCACCTTCGACCAACTTGGCAACGACGCGCGGGCGATGGATTTTCTTCAGCTCGATGCTGGGTCGGTATGGGCATCAGACACCATCATGCGGCACTACGTTCGTGATGGAAAAATTGCGCAGGCGAAGGAAATCGCCGAGAAATTCAAAGATAGCGGGTGGTCCTTTCCCGTGGTGGCGGCTTGCATCGAAAACCCGCCGCCCGCCGATGTGCCATCTCTTGCGCGGGAAGCGGTGGCCACGAGACTGGCCGATCCCGACCCCGAAACCCGTTACGTGGTTGCGGCCGACGTTCTTTTCTGCGGGCAGAAAGACTTAGCCATGCAGCTGCTGAAGAGCTCGATTGCCGGACACTATTGCGCCTACACGGGTTTGCAGAACGATTCCGCGTGGGCGCCGCTGCGGGGCACGCATGAATTTGCAGCGTTGCTGTCTGCGGCCAAACAGTGCCAGGACAATTTTCTCGCCGAGAGATCGCAAGCCGCACACTGAATTGCCCTGAGCATGCCCCGCGCAAGCGGAAGGCTACGACCCTCGGCGGTCGCTGTGGTGGCTACTTGGCCGGAGCGGATTCCTCGAGCCCACGGTGCTTCAGCATTGCCTTCGCATTCGGTGGTGCGCCGCGCCAGGCCTCGTACATTTTGGCGAGGTCTTCGGTGTTTCCCCGAGAGAGGACCATCTGGCGAAAGCGATCGCCATTGGCGCGGGTAAGTCCGCCGTGCTCGTCGAACCACTGGAAGCCGTCGTCCGCGAGCATCTCGGTCCACAGATAGGCGTAGTAGCCGGCGCTATATCCGCTCTCCCAGATATGGCTGAAGTAACTGGAGCGATAGCGGGGAGGCACGTAACTCACGTTGAGGTGAGTCTTGTCGAGCGCCTGCTTCTCGAACTCGTCGGGATTCTGCAGCGGGGCGTCGGGAGAAAGAAAGTGCCACTGCATGTCGAGTTCGGCCGCAGCCAGGAGTTCGGTCATGTCGTAGCCCTGGTTGAAAGTTTCGGCTTTCCTGATCCGCGCAGCGAGTTCCTCCGGCATGGCGGCGCCGGTTTTGTAGTGCTTCGCGTAATGAGCAAAAATCGCGGGATACGTGGCCCAGTGCTCGTTGAACTGAGACGGGAACTCGACGAAGTCGCGAGCGGTGGAGGTACCGGCGAGAGTTGGGTACTCGGCATTGGAGAACATGCCGTGCAGGGCGTGTCCAAACTCGTGGAACATGGTAACGACGTCGGTGAAGCTGATCAGGGCGGGTTCGCCGGCGGCGGGCTTGGGCAGATTGGCAACGTTGTACACGACAGGGGAGGTTCCAAGAAGCCGCGACTGGCCGACGAATTCGGACATCCAGGCTCCGCCGTTCTTGTTGTCGCGCTTGAAGTAATCGCAGTAGAAAAGGGCGAGGTGCTTGCCATCGGCGTCGAAGACTTCAAAGACCCGTACATCGGGGTGGTAAACGGGAATGTCGTGCCGTTCTTTGAAGGTGATTCCGTAGAGCTGATTTGCCGCGTAGAACACCCCATTCTGGAGCACGTTGTCGAGTTCGAAATAGGGCTTCACCTGCGCATCGTCGATGTCGTAGCGCGCCTTGCGGACTTGCTCCGCGTAGAAGTCCCAATCGTACGCCCGGACCTCGAAGCCACCCTTCTGGGCGTCTTTCTGACCATCGATGACAGCCTGGATATCGGCGGCTTCGCGGCTGGCCTTTGCGGTCGCGGCGGGGACGATGGCATCCATGAACTGCAATGCGGCTTCCGGCGTCTTTGCCATCTGATCTTCGAGTTTCCAGGCGGCGAAGCTTGGATGACCAAGGAGTTTGGCCTTCCGCGCGCGAAGTTGAGCGAGATGTGCGATCGTGTCGCGCGTGTCGTTGGTGTCTCCCCGCTCGGCGCGGTCCCAGGAGTGTTCGAATATGGCCTGCCGCGTCCCGCGAACGCTAAGTGAAACAAGGTCAGGCTGCTGCGTGGTATTTTGCAGCGGAATTACGAAGCCCTCTATTTTTCGGTCTCGGGCGGCCTGTGCGGCGGCGGCGATGCGAGCTTCGGACAGGCCGGCGAGCGTGGCTTTGTCGGTGGTGACGTAGGCGCCGTCTTTCGTGGCGGCCAGGAGTTTGGTGTTGAAGGCGTTTGATAGGGAAGAAATCTCTTCGTTGAGCTTTCTCAGTTCAGTCTTGTCGGCTTCCGAGAGTTTAGCGCCGGCATGCACGAACTCGTCATAGGTACGCTCCAGCAGGCGGAGAGATTCGGAATCAAGTTTGAGCGTAGAGCGCTGATTATAGATGACGGATACGCGCGCGAAGAGTTTCGTGTTGAGGTAAAGGAAGTCCCGATGAGCGGCTAGTTTCGGCGCCTCGATGGTTTTGACATTCTGAAGCGTGGGATTTGTGTTTGCCCCCGTAACTCCGTCGAAGGCCGCCATCGCACGGTCGAACAACCGGCCACTCTTCTCCATGGCGACGATGGTATTGTCGAAAGTGGGGGCGTCGGGGTTGTCAGCGATCCTCAGGAGTTCGGCCTTTGCCTGCGCCATGCCGGCCTCGATCGCGGGCTGGAAGTCCTCGTCCCTGATCTTGTCGAAGGGTGGCGCCTGAAAGGGCAGTGTGCTGGGCGCGTAAAACGGATTGGCTGTGCCGAAGTCAGAGGCCGCAGCGAGAGCGTTGTTCACGAAGCCGAGCGCGATAGCTCCGGCAGGAATCACCGTGGTGGGGATCAATGTACTAAAGAATAAAAGCATAGTTTTGGCAGTGCGGCGTCGTGTCGAGCGCATCATCGTTATAGAAACCCTCTTCATCATGATTGTAAAGGGTGAGACGGGGCCGTGGCGGGAAGGTGAGCAGCGGCCTTGCCCATCAGCGTCCGATCATCCCCGCCGCCCAAGCCAGCACGGCAATTCCAATCACAATACGATACATGGCAAACGGCGCAAACCCGCGCTTGCGGACCCAGGCCATGAACCATGCGACGGCTCCGTAGGCAACGATGAAGGAGACGACGAAGCCGATGACGAGGATGACCCATTGATGAGGTGAGATCTGGGCGACGCCGATGGGATTTTCATCTTTGCCCCGGAGCGACTTGAAGAGCGTGTAAAACGTGGCCACCGTCATGGTCGGGATGGAGAGGAAGAAGGAGAACTCAAGCGCGGCGGCTCGCGACATTCCCACCAGTTGGCCGGCGGCGATCGTAGACATGGAGCGTGAGGTTCCGGGAAAAACGGCGGAAAGAATCTGGCAGGCGCCGATCCAGATGGCTTGGCCGCCGTGGATGTCGTCCATCTTCCAGGTGTGAATCGGGGAACCCGGCGCTCCTGGTCCGGCTTTCTCCCAGGGCGCTTTCATGGCGTCGATGACCCACATCACTATGCCGCCGATCAGGAGCGATGCGCCCATCACGTAGAGACTCTCGAGGTTCTTGCCGATCACTTTCGTCAGCAGATAAGACGGGATCGCGGTGACGACGAATGCGATCATGACCAGGCTTAGGGGATGAGTCAGGTAGTCGCAGTCCTTTTTCTCGCCTTCGGGAAATGTCGAGACGAGCTTGGCGATGTGCTGGCGGAAATAAATTGGCAAAACCAAGATCGCGCCTAGCTGGATGACGATCGAGTACATCTTCCAGTAGCCGCTCGAGAGTGGCACATGCATTAGTTGTTCGGCAATGCGGAGATGTGCGGTGGAGCTGACGGGCAGGAACTCAGTGAGGCCTTCGACAATTCCGAGAATTACGGATAAAAGATAGTCGTTCAAGTGTTCTCCCCAATCCTAACGTATTCGCGCGGCTCGCTGCGTCTCACTCCGGAGACGCGGCAAGCCGCGTCTCTACGGGAATTTATTGTCCAATTTTCGCAACTTCCGCGTAACGGCGAAAGAAGCTATCTGGCTTCCACTGCGGGCGATGGTCGTCATTGGCGATGTTAATCAGCAAGGCTCTGACGATTTCTTCGTACTTCGCCGCGGCGGCGAGGTCCACTGGTTGGTCCACGTCGTCGGAGGGCGCATGATAGCGCTGGGTCAGCCAGTCTTTGAAAATCTTTACCTCGGGCGAGCCGGGCTCAGGAGCGACGCTCATGATGACCGAGGGCACACCGTGGCGGATAAAGTTGTACTGATCGCTGCGGACGAAAAGATTGCGCAGCGGCTCCGGATCGGGCTGAACTTTTACGCCGAGCGATTGCGCGATCTCGCGTGTGCGATCGCCCAGATCGGAGTCGTCGAGACCGAGCACGGTAATAAGTTTGAGTGGCACGATGGGCAGAAACATATCGACGTTGACGTCGGCGACAATCGACTTTGGCGCGACCGTAGGATGAGCGGCGAAGTATTTTGAGCCAAGCAGGCCCTTTTCTTCACCGGTTACTAAAACTAAGAGGATCGATCGGCGCAATTTTTCAGGATTTTTCTTGAAGCTGGCGGCCATGTCCAGAACCAGGGCGCTGCCGGAGCCGTTGTCCATGGCTCCGTTGTAAATGCGGTCGCCGTTGATGGGCTCCCCGATGCCGATGTGATCGAGGTGGGCGGAGAGATGCGGTCGCCGTTGATGGGCTCCCCGATGCCGATGTGATCGAGGTGGGCGGAGAGCACCACATATTCGTCTTTCAGAGCGGGGTCGCTGCCTGGGAGCTTGGCGACGAGGTTGACCGACTCTATTTTGGTGACGTCGACTTTCGTTTTCGCTGCGAGCGAAACGGCGAGCGGAAAGTGCGGCAGCGGCTTGCGATCTTTACCGAGAGCCGCGATTTCTTCGAACGTGTGGCCGGAGCCGGCGAAGAATTTTTCGGCGCTCGAAGGATTGACCGTGACATAAAGCTTTGCGCCTTCGGTTTCGTCGAACTCGGGATAATCGAGATCCATGCTGGGATGGGCGCGGTTGAGCGCGATGCGGGACCAGGGGATGTCCATCGAGGCGGGGTTGATCAACGAAACGATTCCGATGGCGCCTGCGGCCCGCA
>WNEZ01001770.1_pt1 | contig 18208 bp, 17 predicted proteins | sample 5400521 | NCBI WGS metagenome assembly WNEZ01 (sample SAMN13153339, study PRJNA577476) | soil metagenome | isolation source: 120 cm saprolite under Douglas fir tree site 2 hole 1 replicate 1 | place: USA:California | collected 2015-04-18
CCGAAGAGGCGAAAAGGATTTTCATTCAGCGCGGCACGAACGGGGACGCCCTTCCGATATCGAACGAGCGGACCTCCGGGGCAAGGGAAAAAGCGCCACCGGTTCTTTTTGGTTATCCTGCGCGACATGCGCAAAGAGGATCCGATCGAGCGATTCAACGCCCTTTTCGCCAGGGCACAACAGGCCTACCCGAATGAACCCAATGCAGCCGTGCTGGCAACGGTGGGGGAGGATGGGCGTCCGTCGGCGCGGGTGGTGCTGATCAAAGCGGTCGACGCGCGTGGCTTCGTCTTCTTCACCAACCTCGAGAGCCGAAAAGGCCGACAGCTCAAGGCCCGCCCGGTAGCCGCCTTGTGCTTCTACTGGCCTTTGCTCGAACAACAAGTAAGGGTGGAGGGACACGTCGAGCCGGTGTCGAACGCCGAGGCCGACGAGTACTTCGCCAGCCGACCCCGCGGAAGCCAGATCGGCGCCTGGGCATCGCAGCAGAGCCAGCCGCTCGGCTCGCGCGGAGAGCTTGAGCAGCGCGCCCTCGAGCTTACGCAAAAATATGAAGGGCAACCGATTCCCCGCCCTCCGTTCTGGTCCGGTTTTCTCCTCGTCCCCGAATCGATTGAATTCTGGAAGAGCCGTCCGAACCGACTCCACGAGCGAGTGCTGTACCGGCGAGAGGGCAATGGCTGGAGGTCGGAGCTGCTCAATCCTTGAATTGGCGAAACGTTTATTCTTCCAGGTCAAGTCTCGCCGTCTGTTTTGGGCGACAGGCCGTCCAACAACGCGACGAGGACCTGGTTGATTTCGCCTTCGGAGAAAGCAGGCCGCTCGCCGCTGCGCGCCGCTACCAGGCGATCGCGAACCATCCCTTCCATCGCTCCGTTCACCGCGGCGGCGATGGCGCAGTGACTGAGCGCTTTGGAAAAGCTGCCGTCCGCCTGTCCGCGCAGTACCAGCCGCCTCATCTGCTCTTCGAATGCGAGCAGGCCGTCGGACAAGATGATCTCCCGTTTGGCGCCTCGGACGCGTCGACCCTCGAGCAGGAAAAGAAAGGCCAGCTCGGGATCCTCGCCGAGCGCCTGCTCCATCGCCGCAGCCACCGCGAGCATCGCTTGACGGGCGGTCCCGGCCGCGGCGATCACCCTCCTCACTTGCTCGTTGAGAGGTCTCCAGCTCTCGTCGAAGACCGCCCGGAGCAGACCGGCCTTCGTCTCGAAGTAGCGGACGAGCTGCGACTCGGAAGTGCCCGCCTCCCTCGCAATCGCGGCCGTGGAAGACTGCTCATATCCAAAGCGAGCGAACAAGGACTTGCTCGCCGTCAGCAGACGCGAGCGGCAAGACAGGTTCCGTCCAATGTCGATCCGTGCGGTGAGTGTGGTCATGTCCGCCGGGCATGGCGACACACATTTGTCGCCGGAAATTCAAAATTACGTAACCCGTCGGATATCGGCCGACTATGCCCGAAGCAAGTACAATTTTCAGGAGCGGCCGGCCCCTGGGCAAGGCTACCAGGGGATTTTTTGGCCACGGTAGTCGAGGAAGCTGCCGCTTTGCTCCATGGTCAGCCCGTCAATGACGCGAATCATCCCGCTCACCGAGTCCTCGACCGAAGTGGGTGCGGCGGTTCCGCCCAAATCGGTTCGGACCCAGCCCGGATGAATGACGGCGCTGATGATCCGGTCGTCGCGAAGGTCGATCGCCATTGACCGCGAAGCCATGTTCAGTGCGGCCTTGGACATTCGATAAGCATAGGAGTCACCCCAATCGTTCTCCGAGATCGATCCCATTTTCGAGGTGATGTGGATCGCTTTGCGCACGCTGCTTCGGCGCAACCACGCGAGCACCGCCCGGGTGACCCGGATCGCGCCGAGCGCGTTCACCTGGAAGGCGACCACCGCGTTGTCCAGGTCGAGCTCTTCGAGGGTCGCCCGCGCCTCGCCCACTCCGGCGTTGTTGACGAGCAGGTCGACCGGCTCGGAGCTCAGTGAGGCGGCGAACGCCCGAACGCTCGCTTCCGCGGCGACGTCGCAGCTGTAGATTCGCAAGGTGCGCGGAAAATCCCCTGCCAGTCGGCGTAGCCCGTTCGCCCGCTGCGGAGACCTCACCGCCGCCTCCACCGAGTCGCCCCGCTGCAGTAGCTGCCGGACAAACTCCAAACCGATTCCTCGACTCGCTCCGGTGATGACGGCCCTCATTCGGTGCTCCTTGCCCATCTGCTTCATCTATTCATCGACAAGGTAAACCCGAGGCCCCAGAGCGGCACGGGGGCGGCTCGATCCCAACTTCGCCCTCCCGATCCGGGCTCAAATTCGGAGGCGAGGATCGAGGGGTCTTGCGAAGAGTCGGCATTTGGCAAATGTTGGGGGCTTGAAAGTCTCAGGAGGCCGGTGATGCTCTCCATCCACCAGCACGCCACAGTGCAAGATGCGAGTTCGGAGCTGCTCAACTTCATCCTCGATCCGAGGAACTGGGTCGCCCTGGAAACGGTGCGTCAGGAACCGAGCTCCGGACCTGGGCACAACGCGGCCTATCAACGACAGGTCGACAAGTTGCGCATCTGCGCCGCGGTCGAGGTCACGCCTTCCCTCGATGTCTTTCTCCGGATCGGGTTTTCGGCACCCGGTTTGACGCCGATGACCGCCGCGGACCACCTCGAAGCCTTCCTTGCCGACCGGATGCCTCTGGTGCCTAACAGCGAGTGGCAAGTCGCGGTGGATGGGCGCCGCTGGGTCCACTTCATCCGCCGCTACACCTGCGCGGCGCTGAAGTGTTGACCGGCGCCATCGGCTGATGCGCTAGGCCAAGAGCGCGGCCGGCGCCTTTTCCACCAGCGAGTGTTTCGTCCCTCCCAAAACCAGCCCATCGGCAACGTCGATCGTCCAGTAGCCCTCGTGGCCGAGCTGGGTGGAAGAGCCTGCGCCGAAGATGTGCGGCCGTTTGGCCGATGCGAGATGATGGTAGCGCCGGTGGATGTGACCGTGGAGGACGGCGAAGCGCGGGCCGGGCAGCGCCTCGAGCAGTGCTTCCCCGTCGAACAGACCGTGGGTCAGGCTGTCTTTTCGGCCTTGCTGGGTCAGGGGCGCGTGATGCACCACGACGAGAATCGCGCGATGGGCGAGCCGCCGATCGTCAATCGCTTCGCGCAGACCGTCCAGCTGCCGCCGTCCAACAATTCCGGTGGAAAGTCCGGGAACCGGAGGCACGCGCGCCGAACAAAGGCCCACCACCGCCGCCTCTTCGCCGACCAGACGGACGAAGGGAAAGGGGCCTTCGCGGCTATACTCGGGCAGGTCGCTCTCGAGCAGATGTCCAAAGTACTTTTCGAAGCGCCGGGTGGCGAGCGAGCCGGGAGTGTATCGGTCGTGGTTTCCCGGTATCACCGTGCAGCGCGTTCGATCGTCGGCCACCGCGCCCAGGGCGCTCCGGGCCCGGGCGAATTCGCCTTCCAGCGAATAGGCGGTCAGATCGCCCGAGACGATGAGGTGGTCAATCTGATCGGCCTCGGCGCGGCGGGCGATTTGAGACAGCGATGCGTCGGCGTGCGCGAAGGCGGCGGCGCGGCCCAGCTTCAGCTCCACCAGCGCCATCCAGCGCCTCCAACCCAACTTGTGCCAGGGGATCTTGGAGTAGTCTTCGGTGATGTGGACGTCGGAACAGTGTAGAAAACGGATCATCTCTGGTTGGCTCGGCAAATTTTGGGGGACGGTCGTGGACAGCCAGTCTGGAGATTAAGGAATAACCCTGCTCTCCGCCCGTAAAATCCCGTCTGGCCTTGGGAATTGAACCACATCGCGAGCGCAAGGTGGTGGGAAGATTCGCTCCCAGCCCTACAGGGCGATTGCACCTCGGCAATGCGCGAACCGCCTTCCTGGCTTGGCTCCAGGCTCGGGCCGCAAAGGGCAGCTTCCTGCTTCGGGTAGAAGATCTCGATCGCGCGCGCTGTCGCGCCGCCTATCTGGATGACCTCTTTCGCGACCTCGAGTATCTCGGTCTCACCTGGGACGAGGAGCCCGTTTTCCAGAGTCGGCGCAGCGAGGCCTACCGCGGTGCCGTCGCTCGACTCCAGCAGCTGGGCCGGACGTACGAGTGCTTCTGCTCGAGATCCGAAATCGCCCGCACCGCCTCCGCCCCCCACGATGCGGCCGACGAAGGCCCGCGCTATCCGGGGACCTGCGCGAAGCTCGGGGAAGCGGCTGCCGCCGCGCGACGAGGCCAACGCCCGCCCGCTGTCCGCATTCGACCCTTCGCCGGAGTCACCCACTTCACCGATCGGTTTTGCGGAGCCTACGAACAGGATGTCGAAGCGGCGGTCGGCGATTTCGTGGTGCAGCGAAACGACGGCGTCGCCAGCTATCAGCTCGCGGTGGTGGTGGACGACGCGGACAGCGGCATTACCGAGGTGCTCCGCGGAGACGACCTGCTCGCATCCACCCCGCGGCAGCTCCAGCTCTACCGCGCCCTGAGCTTGAAGGCGCCCGACTTCGCGCACGTTCCGCTGTTGATCGAGCCCGGCGGCTCCCGGCTGGCAAAAAGAGAGGGCGTGTTCGCGATCGCCGAACTGCGGGAGGCGAAGGTTCCACCGGAGCGGGTGATCGGCCTTCTCGCTTCGTGGAGCGGTCTGGGGTCAGAAGACGGACCGGCGGCAGAATGGGTGGAGCGTTTCTCCCTCGATCGGGTGGCGCGCTCGCCGGTGCGGGTAGATGAAGCGATGGTCAGGCAGCGGCTCTGGAGTTGAGGTAGCGTCGGGTCGGCCGATGTCCAGCGAGGTGAAACAGCTCGGACCTGAGCAGGCGAGCGCGCTGGGCGCGCTGCTGGCTCGCCAGCCGTGCCGCAACCTCCATCTGCTGGCTGCTCTGGATGAGCAGGGCCACTGGCAGGTGCCGTCAACTCTCTTCTACGGTTACTTCTCCTCTGGAGAGCTGCGGGCCGCCGTGCTGGTGCAGCCGTCTTCTGGAAGGGTGGTCCCGGGAGCATGTGAGGCAGCGGACGCAATGGCACTGGCGCTTGGCTTGTCGGGGAGAGCTCCGCTGCGGTCCTGCTTGGGCGATCGGCACGCGGTCGAAGCGCTGTCTCGTAACCTCTGTTCTTCGGTGCCTCGTTGGGTCCAGCCGCACCGGCTCTTCACCGTTTCGCCGGACTACCTCGGTCCCTTCGTCACCCCGGCGCTTCGACTCGCCAAGGAGGGCGATTTGCCGCGCCTGGTACAGCTGGCGGCCGCGGAAAACAAGGAGGTGCTTGCGCGCGATCCGCTCCCCGCGAGCGCCGAGCAGCTCCGGGCGGATGTCTTCGATCGAATACGCGCCCAGCGAACCTGGGTGCTCGAGATGGAGGGACGCCTGGTGTTCAAGGCGGACGTCGCGGCGCGATCCCGGTTTGGCGCCGAGGTGCAGGGCGTGTTCACCGCGCCCGAAAGCAGATCGCGAGGCTATGCCACCGTCGCGCTGGGTCAACTGTCGCGCCAGCTGCTCTCGGCGCTGCCGCGGGTAACGCTCAGGATTGCCGAATCCGGACATTCCCTCCTGGCCGTCGCAAAGAAGGTGGGTTACGCGACCGTCCGGGTGGGGCAACTGCTCGTTCTCAACTGACGATGCCTCGACGACGATCCACAACTGCCCGGTCGACCGGGGGACCGGTGATCCTCCGAACGGAAACCGACCCGCGATGGCTTCCCCTGGCGCTCGAGCGCTTCGACGAGGTGTTGGTCGACCACGCGCACTGCGAGAAGAAGGCCGCCGCGCAAGCCCTGTCGCTGCTGCAGGCGTACCCGGCGCTGCCTGGCCTTGCAATTCAGATGGCGCAGGTGGCGCGCGAGGAAAGCGGCCATCTGACCCGGGTCTTGCGGGTGATGGAAGAGCGGGAGCTCTCCTTGAGTCGCGATCTCGGCGACCCCTACGTCCAGAGGCTTCAGGAATGCATCCGCCCCGCGCCACCTCTTCGGCGGGTGGATCGCCTGCTCGTTTCGGCGATCGTCGAAGCCCGAAGCTGCGAGCGCCTCGCCCTGCTCGCCGACGGCGTATCCGACCCGCGACTCCGGGAGCTCTACGCCGAGCTGGCCCAGTCCGAACACGGACATCAGGCGCTCTTCTTTCATCTGGCGATCGCTGCCTCGGACCCGCATTCAGCGGCAGAGCGATTGGCGGTTCTGCTCGATCTCGAGGCGGAAATCCTCGCCCGCATCGACATCCGCCCTGCGATCCATTGAAGCGCTGGCTTCGGCCGCGCGGAAATGGGGGATGAGTCGCGACCGTAGGACTCGGCTCACGGGAGGCAATGGCGATGACCCTTGGACGGGTACCCTGGATTCTCTGGCCGCTGGTGGCATTGTGGCGCTTGTTGAGCACACTGGTCCGATGGACCGGTCGCCTCGTCGGAATCGTCTTCGGGTTGACGTTAATGGCATTGGGCTTGCTTCTAACCCTCACCATTGCGGGCGCGATTGTTGGCATCCCTGTCGGGGTCGTGGGATTACTGATAACTATCAAAAGCCTGTTTTAAGGACGGCATCGCGGCTGGCGAGCAGGCAAGCCTGAAGAAAGGTAGATCCTTCGCTTGCGCCGAACGATTCGAAAATTCCTCTCTCGTTTTTCCGGACGCCAGATGCTGGTTCCCTTCCAGCGGCGAGAGGGGAGCGCGAAAATCGCCGTTTCCAGCGTGGGCCACCGGTATGAGTCGGTCGAGGCGCTGAAGAACATCAACATCGACATCCATGCCGGGCAGTTCGTCTGCCTTCTGGGCCCTTCCGGCTGCGGGAAGTCCACCTTGCTCTACGCCCTCGCGGGGCACTTCGTTCCCAGCGGCGGCCACATTGCAATCGATGGACACCCCGTCGACGGGCCAAGCCCGCAGCGTTTGCTGATGTTCCAGGAGCCGGCGCTCTTTCCTTGGCTGACCGTCAAGCAGAACCTCAAGTTTGGACTTCGCGCCAAGGGACTCTCGCGCAGCGAGGCCGAGCGTCTCGCGCTCGAATATATCACCCTGGTGCACCTCGAGGGTTTCTCGGATGCGCTGCCTCATCAACTCTCGGGCGGGATGCGGATGCGCGTCAGCCTGGCGCGCGCGCTGTCGATGGATCCTTCCGTTCTTTTGATGGATGAGCCATTTGCCCCCCTGGACGCGCAGACGCGCGGCCACATGCACCAGCTGCTGCAATCCATCTGGATGAAGACGCGAAAGACCGTGGTGTTCGTGACCCACAATGTCCGGGAGGCCCTGGTCCTGGGCGATCGGGTGGTAGTGATGGCAAATCGGCCCGGCCGCATCCTTCGCGACCTCGAGGTGCGGCTGCCACGGCCACGAGATCCGGACGATGAGAAACTGGTGGAAATGTCCAGGCAGATTCGCGATGAGCTCAAGAATGCCGAGCTGGCGGGACAGCCGGTCGAGGGGCCTCAAAACGCGAACCCGGCGGCGAAGGCCGGCGGGAACGGTCGCCAGCCCGACAGGAATCCTACCGGTGACATTCCTCGCGCAATCGTCGGGCCGGTGGGCGTCCGTCGCTGAGTCAACGCCGACACCTGAAAAAATATATGCAAATTCGGACAGTTTATCGGTGAAGAACGCTGACGCGGCGGGTCAAATGCAGTTTTCAACTCGGCTTCGGCCGGAAGCTTGTTTCCATTCTCGCCCGCGCGTCGTAGATCCGATTAGTTTCGGTCCACCCCGAATGCCCGCCGGGGATATGCCAAATGTGGCGAGCGTGGGAAATTTGTAATCTTGGAGGACATCGGATGATTGAATCAAGGCGGATAGTGGAAGCGCGGGCAGCGGTCAACAACAAGGGAACGAAGAACGCCCATCTCAACAGCTGGGTCGCCGAAGTCGCAAAGCTCACCAAACCAGCGAACATCGTCTGGTGCGACGGGTCGGAGCAGGAACGGCACCGATTCACAGAGCAGGCAGTCGCGGCGGGCACATTGATCCCGTTGAATCCGCAGAAACTTCCCGGCTGCTATCTGCACCGCTCGCATCCCAACGACGTCGCACGCGTCGAACATCTCACCTTCATCTGCACCAAGACCCAGCTCGCCGCCGGGCCGACCAACAACTGGATGGCCCCGGACGAGGCCTACGCAAAACTACGCAAGCTGTTCGATGGCTCGATGAAGGGCCGGACGATGTATGTGATTCCGTACGTGATGGGACCGGTGAGCTCGCCACATGCGAAGATCGGCGTCGAGCTGACGGACAGCATCTACGTCGCGTTGAACATGCGACTGATGACCCGGATGGGTACGGACGCGCTGGAGATGTTGGGCGATTCGAACGATTTCAACCGCGGCCTGCACAGCGTCGGCGATCTCGACCCCGACCGGCGCTTCATCTGCCATTTTCCGGAGGACAACACCATCTGGTCGATCGGCTCAGGCTACGGCGGCAACGCCCTTTTGGGCAAGAAGTGCCTGGCGCTGCGAATTGGCTCCTACCTCGGAAAGAGCGAGGGATGGCTGGCCGAACACATGCTGATCCTCGGCGTGGAGAGCCCGGAGGGCCAGACGACCTACGTGGCGGCGGCTTTCCCGAGCGCGTGCGGGAAGACCAATTTCGCAATGATGATTCCGCCCAAGCGCTTCGCCGGCTGGCGCGTCTGGACGGTCGGTGACGATATCGCCTGGATGAACGTCGGCAAGGACGGGCGGCTGTGGGCGATGAATCCGGAAGCGGGGTACTTCGGCGTCGCCCCGGGGACCAATTCCAAGTCCAACCCGAACGCGATGAAGATGATCAGCCGCGACACCATCTACACCAACGTCGCGCTCACCCCCGACGGGGACGTCTGGTGGGAAGGCAAGGACGGAGAGGTGCCGGAGGAGCTGATCGATTGGCGAGGTCGCCCGTGGAAGAAGGGCTCGCCGGAAAAAGCGGCTCATCCCAACAGCCGCTTCACCTCGCCAATGAAGAACAACCCGGTGCTCTCCAAGCACATCAACGATCCGGAAGGAGTTCCGCTCTCGGCGATCATCTTCGGTGGGCGGCGAAGCGACACCGTGCCGCTCGTGCTCCAGGCCTTCAATTGGGCGCATGGAGTTTTTCTTGGGGCGACGATGGGATCCGAGACCACTGCCGCGGCGACGGGCAAAGTCGGAGTCGTCCGCCGCGACCCGATGGCCATGCTTCCCTTCTGCGGCTACAACATGGGCGAATACTTCCAGCACTGGCTCAACATGCAGCGGAAGATCGAGCACCCGCCGAAGATTTTCGAGGTGAACTGGTTCCGGAAAGACAAGGATGGCAAATTCCTCTGGCCCGGCTACGGTGAGAACATGCGCGTCCTCAAGTGGATCGTCGACCGAGCGGAGGGGAAGGTCGGCGGGCAAGAAACGATGCTTGGGTGGGTACCCAAGGCGGGCGACCTCGATCTGGCCGGCTTGAACATCGAACCCGACGTGGTGAATCAGGCAACGTCGATCGACATGGGCAAATGGAAAGCCGAGCTCGAGTCGCTGGAAGACTTCTTCCAACTCTTCGGCGAATCGATGCCGAGGACCCTGCACCTCGAGCGCCAACTCCTCCTTTCGCGCCTGAGCCAAAGTTGAATCGATTGCTGCGGCTGACGTTGTGCCTGGCGGGCGGCGTCCTGGGCTGCCACAGCGCCCGAATCACCGCGAAAGAAGAGCCGGTCGAGCTCGAGCAGCACTGTGTGTTTGAGAAATTGGCCCCCGCCTGTCGAACGCTCGGCGGGTACTACGAAACCGGAAGATTCGTCCCCCGCGACTTGACCAAGGCGGCGTTCTTCTACGAGCGCGGCTGCAGGCTGGGGGACGACCGGCTCTGCGTGACGCTCGGCGAGGAGTACGCCAGGGGCGAAAGGATCCGCAAGGACGGCGCCTTTGCCGTGGAGCTGTTTCAAATCGCCTGCAACGGTCCGGGCGGAAGGGAGAGCACCTACTCCGGGTGCACCCACCTCGGGGTGCAGTACCTCAACGGCGAGGGAGTCGAAAAGAACGAGTCGCGTGCGGCCTCTCTGTTCGAGGGCGCCTGTTCCGGCGGATTTTTGGAGGGTTGCTACTGGAGGGCAGTCGTCCTCGAGAAAGGCCAGGGTGTCGCCAAGGACCCTGCAGCGTCTTCCCCTCTATACGATCGCGCCTGCAGCGGTAAAGTCGCCCAAGCCTGCACCGCCCGGGCTGCCCAGCTGCGCATGGCCGGGCAACCGGAAGCTGCCGCGGAGAAGTTCCGCCAAGGTTGCACGGCAGGAGATCCATCGGCCTGCCAGGCAGTGGGAGAACCCGCCGCCCGCGCGGAAACCAAATCAAACCCGCCCGACGCGCCATTTGCTGCTCAGGTCCCGGCAAATGATCAGCGAAGCTGCGAACAGGGCGTCGCCAGCGCGTGCGTGACCCTGGTCCAGCTCTTACAGCAGACGCAAACCGGTGCGGACAACCCACAGACCATGGCCGCGCTGGAAAAGAGCTGCGATCAGAAAGTTGCCGGAGTCTGCAGCGGCCTGGGGCGGATCTTCCTCGAGGGGATGGGAACGACCAGGGACCGGGCGCGCGCGGCGGCATTTTTTCAGAAAGGGTGCGATGCCGGCTCGGCCGCGAGCTGCACCAACCTCGGCGTTCTGTACGAGCAGGGCGAAGGCGTCCCGAAAAAGGTGGCCAGCGCGGCGAAGCTCTATCAGCAAAGCTGCGATGCCGGAGACGGCGCTGGATGCCACAACCTCGGGACGCTGCTTCTCGCGGGCAAGGGACTGGCCAAGCAGCCGGAGAAGGCGTTGCCGCTCTTTAAGAAGGCGTGCGACTCCAAGCTGGGGCTGGCCTGTTACCAACTCGGGTGGATGTACCAGCACGGCGACACGGTGCCCAAAGACAGTGCCCGGGCGATGGAGCTCTATCGAGCCGGTTGCGAGCAAGGCGCGCAGAAGGCCTGCGCCGCGGTGTCATCTCACTAAAAGAGCACCCGCGCGATCTTTCAGAGGCCGGTCTGGAGCATCGCCTCGACCACGCGCCGGATCAGCTCACGGCGGATTTCCTTTCGGCAATGGTCGACCGCTGGAAGCGGCGGCTTGGGCAGATGGGCGGGCCGACACCGCGCCGCGGTGCGAACCACCATCTCAACTTTCGACTGCTCGATCTGGAACAGTCGATGCCCGTCCTTTTGCAGAAAATACGAGATGCCGCGCTGGTCGAGGAGCTTGTAGAAATATCGCCTGGCGTTGGCGATCAGCGAGAGATCGATGATGTCTGCCATGTGAAACTGTTCTCGCGCGGATCGGAGAGTCCGTCCAATTCGCAACCGCCTCGCCGGCAGTGTGCGTCGATCACCTCTGTAGCAGAGACCTCAGAAGCTCGAAGGAACGACCGCCGCCGGCGGGGGTTCATGCTAAACGATTGCCGTCGATGCGAACGCTGATCCGCGCCGCCGCTCTCCCGACACTCTCCGGTGTCCTCTATTTTCTCTCCTGGATCGGGTTTGGCGTATGGCCACTGGCATTTGTTTGCTTCCTCCCGCTCATCTGGGCTCTGCGGCAGGCGAGCCTTCCTCGCGCGCTCGCGCTGGGCACCTGGATGGGATTTGTCACCCACCTGGGCGGCTACACCTGGATCGTCCACCTCCTTCAAGTGTTCGCCTTCCTGCCTCTGCCGCTGGCGGTCCTTGGATTTTTGCTGCTCTGCGCGGGCCAGGGTTTTCTCTTCGGGATCTTCGCCCTCGTCTTCAGATTCGCCTGGCTTCGCACCTCCTGGCCGATCGCCTTGCTTCTGCCGGCGGCACTGTGCGCCGCCGAGTTCGCCTACCCCCTGCTGTTTCAGAGCTACACCGGGGTGGCGCTGATGCCGCTGCGGCCGATCGTCCAGATCGCCGATCTCGGCGGGCCATTGCTTTTGACCGCGGTGCAGGCGGCGATCAACGGCGCCGCGGCGGATGTCTTGCTCTGGCGGACCGGGACGGTTTCGCGAGCCCCGATGAGACCTTTGCTCGCGGTATCCCTTCTCGTCTGCCTCTGCGTCGGCTACGGGGCCTGGCGACTGAACAGGGTGGCGAGCCGCGAAGAATCCGCCCCGCATCTTCGCGTCGGTCTGAGCCAGCCGAACATCGGTGAGATAGAGCTCCATCAGAACCCGCAAGCGTCGGTGGAGACGGTGCGCCAGCAGACCTACCAATTGACTAAACAGGGCGCGGAGCTGGTGATCTGGCCGGAGGTCGCCTTCAACACACGATCGGTGCGGCTCGACGACCCGGAGATCGGCCGGGTGATTCAAGCCGGGATTCGGGTGGCGATCATCGCCGGGGTGATCCGGGTGGACGGGTCGCGCACCTGGAACAGCGCGGTGATGGTTTCGCGCGACGGCGTCCTCGGCGATTATTTCGACAAGATCAACCTGCTCGCCTTCGGCGAGTACATCCCATTCGGTGAATCGTTTCCCATTGTCTATCGTTGGTCGCCGATGTCATCGCACCTGACCCGGGGAGAGACCACCGCGCCGCTGCGCAAGGGGCGATGGAAGTTCGCCACTTTCATTTGTTACGAGGACATCCTCCCCGCGCTCGTCCGCAAGACGATGGAGGACCATGGAAACGGTCGCGCCAACGCGATGGTCAACCTGACCAACGATTCATGGTACGGGGCGGGGCACGAACAGGAGCAGCATTTGCAGCTCGCTGCCCTTCGAAGCGCGGAGCATCATCGCTGGCTCTTGCGGGCGACCTCGACTGGGATCAGCGCCTTCGTCGACGCCACCGGGAGGGTCGTTCAGAGAATTCCCCGCGACACGCGAGGCACGGCGCTTGCCGATGTGCCGATGATGGAGGGAACGACCGCTTACGAAGTCCTCGGCGATTGGCCAGGGTGGGTGAGCTGCGCGCTGCTGGTCGGGATCGCCCTTCGCTTCGGTCGGCGAGGCGTCAGCCCTCTCCGATAAGTCCCTTTCGTGACGAAGACGAAGACCCACTTCACCTGCCAGTCTTGTGGCTTGCAGTCGCTCAAATGGCTGGGCAAGTGCCCGGACTGCGGCGCCTGGAACTCGCTCGTGGAGGAGCTTGACCTGCGCACCGCCGAGCGACGCGCAGGCGGGGTCGCGGTCGAGGGGATCTCACGGCCGACCCTCCTGCGAGAAATCGCTGCCGAGACGGATGGCCGGGAGCTGACCGGCATTCAGGAGCTGGATCGGGTCCTGGGCGGCGGGGTCGTGCGTGGATCGCTTGTTCTTCTGGGGGGCGATCCCGGCATCGGCAAGTCCACCTTGCTGCTCAGCGCGATGGATCGCTTGTCGCGGAGCGGGCCCGCACTCTATGCGTCCGGGGAGGAATCGCTCAGCCAGACGAAAATGCGAGCGGATCGGTTGAACGTCTCGTCGGCGAATTTGCACGTCTTCGCTGAAACCGATGCGGAGAAGATTCTCGCCGCGGCGGAGAGCATGAAACCCGCCGCGCTCGCGGTGGACTCGATCCAGACGATGTACCTGCCCGAGCTCGGCAGCGCACCCGGCTCGATCGCCCAGGTGCGCGAAGTCTCCGCCCGGCTGATCGCATTCGCCAAGCGCACCGGCGTACCCACTTTCATCGTCGGCCATGTCACCAAGGACGGCTCGATCGCCGGGCCGCGGGTGCTCGAGCACATGGTGGACACCGTCTTGTACTTCGAAGGCGAGCGGGGGCACTGCTTTCGCATCCTTCGCGCGCACAAGAACCGCTTCGGCTCGACCAACGAGATCGGCGTCTTCGAGATGAAGGGAAGCGGTCTGGCGGAGGTTGCCGACCCCTCCGCGCTGTTTCTGGCGGAGAGGCCCCTGGGCAAGCCAGGCTCGGTGGTGACCTCCACCTTGAACGGGACGCGACCGCTCCTGGTCGAAGTTCAGGCGCTCGTCGCACCGACCGGCTACGGCACCGCGCGGCGAACGACGATGGGCGTCGACAGCAATCGGGTGGCGCTGCTCGCCGCGGTTCTGGAAAAGAAGCACGACGTCCCGCTCGTCGGCTGCGATATCTTCGTGAACGTAGCCGGCGGTATGCAGCTGACCGATCCGTCGACCGACCTCGCGGTCTGCGCCGCCCTGGTCTCTTCCCTCCAGAACAAACCGATCGATCCGCACACGCTGCTTCTGGGCGAAGTCGGGCTCGCCGGCGAGGTGCGCGCGATCTCGCAGATCGAGCAGCGCCTCGCCGAGGCCGCCAAGATGGGGTTTCAGCGCGCCATCCTGCCGAAGGGCAGCGCCCGGCGGGTCGAGGAGGCGCGGATTTCATCCATCCCGGTGGACACCCTGTCCGAGGCACTGCAGGCTCTATCCTTGTGAAAGCAGAAGCGCCGCAAGCAATGGGCAAGGGTTAGCACCGTGCCGGTCTCGCTGCGGATCTTCCGCTCCCTTCGCTCCCAGTTGCTCGCCGCATTTTTGCTGCCCACGCTTGTCCTTTTCGGCGTCGCCGGAGCAGCCGGCTACGCGCTGTCGCGAAGGATTCTCGAAGAGGAGCTCGGGCGGAGCCTGTCGGCCGTCGCCGCCGCAGCGGCCTCCCAGGTCGGCGGCGATCGACTGCTCACCATTGAGCCGGACGACGATCGAAAGCAAACGCGAACCTATCGAAGCGTGCTCCGGCTGCTCAGCGACATCCGGCTCGCCTCCAACAGCCGGCGAATTTTTGCCGTGGATACCCAGGGACGGGTCCGAGTCGACGCCGGCGGCAGCCTCCCGGTGGGCGCGCAGATGCCCGAGCTGTCGCGGGACCGCTCCGAGCTTTCCGCCGTTTTTCGGGGTTCGACCGCCGCCTCCGAGGTGCTCTTCGAGGGCAGCGACCGCCGTCTGTACAAGACCGGGTATGCGCCAGTGTTCCAGGGGCAAGAGGTGATCGGCGCGATCGGGGTGGAGGGCAGCGCCGAGTTCTTCAGGCCGCTGACCCGACTTTTCGAGGCCTTCGCGATTCTGGTGGGGGCTGCGCTGGCGCTTTTGGCGGTGATCGCCGTACTCACCGCGAGGGGTCTGTCCAAGCCATTGATTCGGCTGATGCGCTCCGCGCTGCGGATCGGCGGTGGAGATCTGAAGACGAGGGTGCCGGCCGAGCAAATCCACGAATTCGGCGTGCTCGCGCAGGAATTGGAGCTGATGCGCGACCGGCTGGAGAGCAGAACGCGCCAGCTCCAGCTGATGCTCGCCGGGGTGGCGCACGAGGTCCGCAATCCCCTCGGAGGAATCGCCCTTTACGCCGGCGTTCTCGCGGAGGAGCTGCAAGCCGGGGCGCTGGTCACGGACGGCATCCGCCAGCACGTGACGCAGATTCAGCGCGAGGTCGACTATCTGGGGCGCATCGTCGACGATTTCCTCGAGTTCGCGCGTGAGGAGCGGCTGGCGAAAACGCGCTGTAGCACCGCCAGCGTGGTGGAGGAGGCAGTGGAGCTGGTGCGCACCGAGGCCGCGGCACACCAGAACGAGATCCAGCTCCGCGCTGAAGCCGCCTCCTGGGAGGTCGACCAGAATCTGCTCATCTCCGCAATGGTGAATCTACTGAAGAACGCGCTTCAGGCTTCGCCGGAGGGATTGCCGGTGAAGGTGACCGGCACCCGGCGCGACGGCTGGTATCGGATCGACGTGGCGGATTGCGGCCCGGGAATTCCCGAGGCTATCCGGGAGAGAATCTTCGAGCCTTTCTTCACCACTCGCGAACAGGGCACGGGGTTGGGGCTGCCGCTGGCGCGGAAGGTGGTTCAAGCGCACGGCGGCGAGATCGCGGTTCACTGCTCGCCCGGGTTGACGCTGTTCCGGGTGGATTTGCCCCTGGTTTCCGGGGCCGCGACTTGACAGGTTCGCCGCGCTTTTTCGAGCATGCGCCGCAACGGGCGCTCATCGACCGCGGCTAGGGCGTCGTCCCAGTTGAGCCATTGCGCGGCGTTTGACTCTTTCGGATCGTGCCTCATCTGTTCCGGGTCCGCGGCCACGGCGAGGAAGCGCAAATCCAGGTGGAGATGCGCTGGGGCCTCGGGCCGGCCGGGGATCGGATGCACGTCCACGTCAAAGGGACGCGGCGCGGTGGGGTGGAGCCGGACCTCGCAGCCCGTCTCTTCGCTGGCTTCTCGCAACGCCGTCGCGGCAAGCGAGCCACCATCCGCTTCCTCGGCATGCCCACCTGGTTGCAGCCACCGGCCCAGCTTGGCGTGGTGAACGAGACATACTCTTTGGCCGGTCGGATCCGTGACCACCGCGCTGCCGGTGAAATGCGCGGCAAGCTGATCGCGGGAAAGGGGGCTCTGGAGCCAGTCGGCGAAGGTCTTCATCTGGCGCAGATCGTCCATTTCCTTCCGATCCTCGGGCTCGAAGTCATCCAGCAGGCGAAGCAGCTGTTTTCGTCCGCTCTCCAAAAGGCACCTCCTTCCAAATCCGGGAACGCCGTCAATTAACTCAATCAATCAGGGAATCAGGCGAGTCGCGCGTTAACGATCCAACCACGTTGGGGACCGAACATCGATGACTCGAGACAATTCCCTCCGCGCGCTGGTCCTGGCGTTCTGCGCGGTGGTGGCGTGTTTCGTCGGCTCGACCGCCTACACCCAGTGGCGGATGAAGCGGCTCGATGAGGCCGCATTCACGATTGCCAATGTGGACACCGCGAGGATTGAGAGCCTCGCCTCTCTGCGAGGAGAGACGCACGACCTGCTCCAACTGCTGACCGACCACCTCGATCGCGCAGCCCAGGGACAATCTCTCGATCGAGAAGGCATCAGCGCGGCCCGAGACAAGCTCGAAGTGGGACTCCAGAGCTATCGGGCTCTCCCCGAAGACCCTTCTGGGCCGGATCGCCGGGAGGAGTACGAGCAAAGGATTACGGTCCTGAACGCCGCCGTCGAGCGCGTCCTGGGCGAGTTGGACCGCAGCGACCTCGTCCGAGCGCGTCAAGTCTATGACCTCGATTTACGGACGGCGATCGACGGGACTCGAACCGCCTTGATGGAGAGCATCCACCGAAACGCCGAGCACGCACAGGGTCTGGCGCTTTCGATTCGCTCGATCCGAAGCACGTCCACCGCCGTGGCCTACGGGCTCAACGCGCTCAGCTTTTTGCTCGGGGGCATCGCCATCGCGCTGGCCATCGCCGGGGTGCGGCGCTACACCCGGTTGCTCGAATCGCAGCGCCAACTGCTCGAGCGCCGCGCCGAAGAGCTGGAGCTGTTCGCGGACCGGATCGCCCACGATGTCCTGGGCCCTTTGACCGGGTTGGGCGCCTTTCTCGCCATCCTGGACCGCCGCCTTCCCGAGGTTGAGAAAAACCAGCTGCGCAAACCCATGGACCTCGCCCGGAATGGCTTGATGCGATCGAGCAGACTGGTGAACGACCTGCTCGATTTCGCCAGGGCCGGCGCACGACCAGGGGACGGCGAGTCCGCCGAGGTGATCGAGGTCTTCCGGAGCGTCTCGCAGGAACTGCAATCGCTCGCTCTCGAATCAGGGGTGGAGCTGCGAATCGACTCTCCCGAGGAACCATGCACCATTTCCTGCCGGCCGGGCGTCCTGATGAGCTTGATCGAAAACCTCGCACGCAACGCGATCAAGTACACCGCGGATTCGCCGGTCCGCAGGGTGACCGTCCGGGCTCAACCCAAACGAAGCAGCGTCCGGGTGGAAGTGGTGGATACCGGGCCGGGGCTCCCGCCCGGCGCCGCAGCGCTGGTCTTCGAACCGTTTGTCCGCACGCTGTCGGCCGAGGGAAAGCCGGGAATCGGCCTCGGCCTGGCGACGGTCAAGCGTCTGGCCACCGCGCACGACGGCTCGGTCGGAGTTGAATCCACGCCGGGACTGGGTTGCCTCTTCTGGTTCGAGCTTCCGCGAGCGGAGGCGATTGCGCGGAAAAAGGACGTCGCGGACGCCCCGCGATCGCCGGTGCCGTTTTCCTGAAGCGGACGTCTCCCGGGGCAAGCCGGAATTGCATTGCCCGGGACGATCGGGAATGGTCTGCGCAACCATGGCGCGCATTCTGATTATCGACGACCACGACTCGCTGCGAGAGGGGATGGCGGTGGTCCTGAAAAAGAACGGCATCGAGGTGGCTGCCGTCCGCTCCGGTACCGAAGGGGTGGCCGCCTACAAGAAGTCCGCCTTCGACATGGTGATCACCGATCTGAAGATGGACCGAATGGATGGCCTCGAAGTAGTCAAGCAACTCCGGGCGCACGATCCGGATTGCGTGGTGATGGTGGTGACGGCGTTCGGCACGATCGAAACCGCCGTCGCCGCGATGCAGCAGGGCGCCTGCGACTTCATCACCAAGCCGTTTGCCCCTGACGTTCTCCGCGCCAAGG
>WNEZ01002055.1_pt1 | contig 18204 bp, 15 predicted proteins | sample 5400521 | NCBI WGS metagenome assembly WNEZ01 (sample SAMN13153339, study PRJNA577476) | soil metagenome | isolation source: 120 cm saprolite under Douglas fir tree site 2 hole 1 replicate 1 | place: USA:California | collected 2015-04-18
TCCCACTGACACAAACCCCGTAAGCACCGGCAACGGAATGGCGTTCATTTCCTGGCTCATATCATTGGGCCATTCGATAGATACCATCGCTCCGGCGCTGGTGTCGCTCGGCACCGGCGGCACGCTCGCTCAGCTCTTTGCGAGCCTCACCGGAGAGAGTCCCACAAATGCCTTTTCGAAATTCATGGCCGCTGTCAATAACCTGCCGAATGGCGTCACGTCGGACGATCCGTTCGGCCCGCCGGCCCAATTGGCGCATCTTGATCCGTTGACGGTGGCGTTGGCCGGGAAACTCTTGAGCTCGATTCTGGCGGATCTGGCTGCGAGCAAATCGGCCGACCATATGGTCTCGAACGTTCACGCGATCATGAGCTTGGAGCCCACGGCGAAGTGGCGGATCGCAGACAAAGGCTGCTGCAATGGCCAGTCACACCGGTTGCGGCCGCCGGGCAGATGAGCTGACGACATGACCGATCCAGTCCAAATAGGCAGCGGAACATCGCCGTTCAACCGCTCGATCCACAGCCGCCGTCCCATGTCACGGACTGCCGTTGCGTATTGAGGATGAGGGTAGTGTCCAGAACGTTTCGCACTTTGGGCTTGGGCTGAGCGGCGCCCAGCACTGGCTCAAGCGGTGATGGCACCTCTCATCTGCTGGTTGTGTGTACCGAAAACCCTATCCGAGTTGATGACGTGACGGAATCACCTAAGCTGGCGGAATGATTGGGCTGCTCTGTTTCGCTTTGGCCGTTTTAGCCTTGCCATTCAAGTCGAAGTTGCGGCTTGAAGCTGAGAACGCGGTGCTTCGACATCAATTGAACGTTTTGAGGCGCAGGCTGCGTGGTCGCGTCGAGCTCACGAACAGTGATCGCTGGTTCTTTGTCCAGCTATATCGCTGGTTTCCAGCAATCCTGAAGGTTCTCACAATCATCCGGCCCGCGACGCTCGTGCGTTGGCACAGAGCCGGCTTTCGCTCGTAACGGTGGCCCAGTTTACGGTCTTTGTGGCGGAGACCAGATACGAAGCGAGCTCCTGCTGGGTGTTTGACGGCGGTAAAGTCGTGCAACGTTTTGATTTGTCCTGGCGGAACCCGGGATCTTCTCAAAACGGGTCTCACCCCGTGGTGTGTCTGAACTTTAATGACACCAAGGCTTATCTGGATTGGCTGACGCGTAAGGTCGGAAAGACGTATCGGCTGTTGTCAGAGGCCGAATGAGAATATGCGGCACAGGCACGGACCGCGCCCGGCACCTGGTCGGAAGCTTCGCTGCCAACGATTTCGGCCTCTACGACATGCTGGGCGATGCATGGCAATGGACAGAGGACTGTTACCACGACAGCTATGTCAACGCGCCATCCGATGGATCGGCATAGACCAGCGGAAACTGCTCCAGTCGCGTGCTTCGCGGCGGCTCGTGGTTCTTCCTCCCGACTTTCCTGCGCACCGCCGGCCGTGGCAGGATCGCAGCTGAATTTCGGGCTTTCGACTACAGCATCCGGTTGACGAGGACGCTTGCTCCCTGATGTCGTGCCCGACGAGAGCGACGGCGCATCCGGCGAAATAGCATGGACGCAACTGCACTGCGCAATCCTCCATTTCGACATCGCCCGGGTTTCATGGCGGCATCGCATCAGCGCGTGGTGTCCCGGATGTCGCTTCGCTCATCCGGCCTTCTGTAACGGGCCGTGACTGAGACGCCGTCCCGCACACTGCAAAAGGAGAGCAACTTAATCGACCACCACCAATAGGCGCCGCAGGTCACGATCTTTCTTAAAGACCCACTTCATCCAAGCGCAACCACCGGACGAGATCAACGGGGATGCACTGAACCGTTTGGCTCCTCAGTATTAGTCGTATGAGGATGAATAGTCGGCATGCCCCTCGAGGCCATCTGCGCTGCCTGGACGAAAGACTCCTCCGCCTTTAACATAACCCACGTCGAAAACCACGACATGCCTCAACGGTAATGTAGACATCCCGGCCTACTGCCAATGGCTCCATCGCGGCACAGCGGGCGATCAGATGCTGCTCGCCCCAGCCGACATGAACTTGAGTGAAATCTCCCTCGATACGGCCCGCTCATAAAAATAACAGAGTCCCACTAAGAGAGATGACAACCAAGCCGGCAGGAAATCACGACACCCTCCGACGTGGCGAGCGCTGCAATCATCGAGCCGGGGCGGTCTCTGTCAGCGAGCATAGCCGGCAAGCGCATCGAGTTGGCGTTGCGCCTCAGGCGCACCCCATTCCTTGGCTCGCTGATACCAACTCCGCGCTTTGGCCGAATCAGGCTCCGCGGCGTCGAATTGTTTCAATACAATCGGATCGAAGGTCTTCGCCAAGGCAAGGGCGGCGCGGGCATCGTGAGCTTCCGCTGCACGAAGCAGCAACAAGCGGCCTGCCTGCAGATCGCCGATCGCTAGGTGTTCCTGCGCCCGCTTGAGCAACCCCTCGACTTCATTGGGAGTCATTGCCCGGATCGGCTCCGCGGGCGTCGGCGGCGCGGCCGGAGCGGCAGCGGATGGAGTCAAAGATGCTATGGGCCGCTGCCGTTGTGAAGTTGGCGCGACAGGGCCTGAAGGCACCGCTGCGGTATCGGCGGACGGCGCGACGGTGCTGCCAGGCCTAGCGGAGGTCCAGGTCAACCGGACGACGCTGCTGACCAGCGCATCCCCATCCGCGCTGCGAAGCTCAGCGGTCAGCTTCATCACGCCGACAAAATTGGCCGGTGGAATGATCGATGCGCCCCAAATCTCCTGCGCTGGCACGCGCCATTCGCCGGTGCTCATCAATCTGCCGACCGTCAGCCTGGCGGTGGCCGGCATTCCGTCGATTATGACGGTCGCGCCGGGACCGGGAGAGTTGACGCTGACACCCAGCAACAGCGGCTCGTTGACGGGTCCGCTGCTGTCGCCGACGACGAGCGTCGGGGCGGGCTTGCGCTGCGGCGCCGGAGACAAGGATGACTTCAACGATTGCGAGGTCGACTGAGTCGACGATGCCTCGGTTTCAGCCGGACCTTGCGACGACGGAGAGGCAAACGCGAAGATCAGCGCGACGAGAGCGGCCGAGCCCGCGGCAGTCGCAATTTTGGCGGCGAGGCCGAACGATTGGCGATTTCGGAGGAGAGCTGGCGTTTCGAGAAACTCCGGTTCAAGCTGTGATTGCAGGGCCTTGGCGACCGCCTCCGCGAACACGTCCGGCTGCTTCTGGGCTCTCGAGTCCCGGCCGCCGGCGGGACGTAAATGCGCGCTGTTTTCATCAGGCTTGTGCTGCGCGGACCGTTCCTCGTTGTCCTTTTCCGGTTCCAACGGTTCTGGGTCGATGGCAGATGGCCCTTCGACGGGCTCCGGCTCGGCCTGTTCTTGCAGGGCCTTCTCCACCGCTTCTGCAAAGATGTCCGGCTGCTTCTGAACTGGCGAATCCAAGCCGCCGACGGGACGTAAATGCGCGATGTTTTCGTCGGGCTTGCGCTGCGCCGGCCGGTCCTTGGCGGGCGCCGGCGGCGCGGGGTCCGGGTCGTTGCTGCGTTCGCGCAGCCGCCGCGGTACATAATAAAGTGGATCGTTCGGACCTATGTCCTGTCGTTTCGGATCACTCACGCAAACCTCACTCTACCCAGTTGCGCCTGTTAGGCGACATGTGCCGACGACACCTTCGTCATCCTTCGCCACGAAAATTTCGATCAAGCTTGCAGTGTGACGCCATAAAACGGCGCAGCCGCCCGCGGACCTCAACCCCGCGAAATGCGTCCGCAGCGGCTCGATCAGCGCTGGGTTGTATGTCGTCGCAATCAAGGGTTGTGATCTCTATTCCAAGTGGTTCCGTCCAAGCAGAGTTCATTGGCGTGCCCCCATCTGCTTCTTTGCTGAACCGACGCTTTCGCCAAGTATGCACGCTATATTGGCATCGGTAAGTTCCATTTGGCCCATGTATGAATGGGGAACAATAGCAACCAGAAATTGACCGAAGTTAGTTAACGGCGCGATGATTTCTATTCACGCCTTCGAGGTGACGGGATCTACCTCAGCGGGAACCGTGAGTGGCGGCCGCCTTTCAGTTCGAAGCACCGCGTGCAGCGGCGAATGCCGCACCGACATCAAGGAGTTACTGGTCTTTCGGCGCAGTGTGTGGGGCGCGGTCCGCTCAGTCACATCGATTTGTTTTGACGGTCCTCGCATGTCCGCCGCAGGCCATTGGGCCGCGATCTGCGTATGGCTGACCTGCGTAGGGCTCAAGCCGATCGGCCGGCTTATCTCCCGGTGAAATGCGGCCTTCGGCCCTCCCGCACGGCGGCGATGCCTTCATCGACGTCATGCGTCCGTTCAAGCGCGGCGCGAAGCGCGTCGGACAATTCGCGGGCCGCGCGAAAGCCCGATTCTTTTCTCGATCGGACGATCCGCTTGCTTCCACGCGTCGCCAAGGGTCCGTTCTCGGCAATTGCGTTGGCGAGACGATCGATCTCGGCGTGGATACCGTCCTTTGGAACCAGGCGCTCGACCAAGCCAATTCGCGCCATCTCAGCGGCGTCGATTTCCCGACCGGTGCACAACAATTCAAGCGTTCGGCCGGCGCCGATGATATTCGGAAGCCGAACCGGAGCGCCGGCGCCAGGAAAGCCGCCCCATTTTGCCTCGGGAGAGGACAGACGGACATGATCGCCTGCGATCCTGATGTCGCAGGCAAGGATGAGTTCGACCGCGCCGGCGCGAACGTAGCCGTTGAGGCCTGCGATCACGATTTGCGGCAAAGCCTCGATCGCGTCGAAGGTCTCGTTGGCGAGCCGGATCAATTCCAGGACGTGATCCTTGGCAAGTCGGCCCCTCAAGGCGGGAGTCAAAATACCCGTCGAAAAGCATTCGGTGCCCTCGCCAATGATGGTGAGAACCTGGATGTCGGGATTTGCCGCCAGATCGCCCGCAACGGTCCGGAGCGACAAAAGCAGATCCTGCGACAGCAGATTCTGGTTTTCAGGGCGATCGAGCACAATCTTCGCAATTCTTCCCTCGATGCGAAAATCAAATCCGGTCATCACGCCACCCTCCTGATTGAAACATCCGTTCCGTTATTGCACGACCAGCTTCCTCGAAACGACTGGCCGCGGATCCCAGGTCGCCTGATCCTCCCAGAACCGCAATTGGGAAGCTGATCCATCCTTGTTTCCTTCCATTTGGGGCGACGCATTCGCGCTTGCGGTTTTCAAGAGCTCCATCGTAGAATTATGCAATGTGAGAAGCGCGCAAGATCATGACGCAGTACATTAAGTTGCCTGAAGGGGTGGTACAAGCGACGCCGTTCCCGATGCTTTGCGATCAATCCGGATGATATCCAGGTGTGGGCGACCGCACTCAGGGATGTTGGTCAGCTCGACACGGAAGTCGACCGGTCCAAGCTGGTTGTGACACCATAAATGATGTCGGCGAAAAGAAAATCTGGTTCGGGCGATGAAGGAGCTGGTCCGGCATTGGAATGTCGATCGGTCACTGTCGAGCTTCCTCACAGATTTGGTCGCAAACGCATCATCGAGGACATTTCCTTTCAGGTCCGATCTGGAGAGTTCTTAACCATCGTCGGTCCTTCGGGAACCGGCAAGACCACCCTTTTGAGGGTTATGGGAGGTCTGACATCCCCGGCGAGCGGTTCAGTCCTGGTGCATGGAAAGGAACTCGACGGTCCTCCCGACAATGTCGTCATCGTATTCCAGGATTATTCCAATGCCCTGTTACAGTGGCGCACCGTCGCGGCAAACGTTGCGTTTGGAATAGAACGGATCCTCGATCGAACGGACATCGAACAACGAGTTCGCGACGCGCTGGCCCTTGTGGGTCTTGAAAAGAACGCGGAAGACCATCCGTGGCAATTGTCAGGTGGCATGCAGCAGCGTGTTCAAATCGCGCGCGCTTTAGCGCTGCGTCCAGACGTAATGCTGATGGACGAACCGTTTGCGGCGCTCGATGCCATGACAAAAGCGTCCATGCAGGACGAACTTTTCCGGGTTCGCGATCGGACCGGGACAAGCTTCGTCTTCATTACTCACGACATAGAGGAGGCGGTCTACCTTGGTGATCGGATCGCCGTATTGAAGGGCTCACCGGGAAGGATTGATCAGGTATTCGAAATTGGTCTGCCGGCGCCGCGTGATCAGCTATCTACACGCCAACTTCCGCAGTTTCTTGAGTTTCGTTACGCCGTGCAACAAGCCATTGGGCGCTGACATGGATGAGAGGCGCTTCTTCGCGGGGATCAATTGGCCCGGAACCGCCGTGTTCGTTCTCGTCGGACTTGCATGGGAAGTGGTCATCCGATCGGGATTGCTCGAATACGAATATCTGCCGGCCCCATCGGCTATCGGTCTGGGTTTGGGCCAACTCGCCCGGGAAGGGACGTTGGCGCCCGATATTGCGCACACGCTGATTGCCGTCGCGATTGGATGGACGGTGGCAATAGCAGTTGGCATTTCGCTCGGCTTCCTGCTTGGCCTATCGCCGACGGCCCGGCGTTACAGCCTTGCAAGCATCGAGGTTTTGCGACCGATGCCCGGGGTTGCGTTTGCGCCGGTCGGGCTCCTGCTGTTCGGCTTCTCTTTGAAAACCGAAATGGTCGTCACCATCCTCCCGGTGCTTTGGCCTGTGCTCGTCAACACCATGGGAGGCGTCAGCGGAGTTCATCCGAGGCTTTATGACGTCAGCCGGACCTTTCGTCTCAGTCGTAAGGATACAATCCTCCACGTCATCTTGCCGGCAGCGATGCCGCCAATTGTCGTTGGTGCGCGTATCAGCCTTAGTCTGGCGCTTGTACTCACCGTCGTCGCCGAAATGGTAGGTAATCCGGAAGGCCTCGGCTACGGCATCGTCCGAGAGCAGCAAGCGCTGCGTCCCGACCTCATGTTTGCCTATATTGTGACGGTAGGATTTATCGGCATCGTTCTGAATGCAGGAATGCTGGCCCTTGCGGAGACCGTGTTTCCATCCTCCCGTCAGTTGCGGAGCCCGCAATGACTCACTCTCGTCTTTGGCGACAATATTTTACAGTCGTCGCGGCGGCACTTCCGCCGGCCAGAGGCATGTTGCCGCTCGTGGTCCTTCTCGGCGCATGGCAACTTTTGCAGACCGGCAATTCTCCATATTTTCCGCCGCCTTCGGATTGGTGCAACGGCCTGGTGCTGCTCGAGAAAAGCGGGCGGCTGTATCCAGCGTTGTTGGCCACAACAATGACCATGCTGCTTGGATTGGCCGTGGCGGTCGTCATCGGAGCGGGAGTTGGTCTGCTCATTGGCGTATCACCGCGGTTTAGCCGCGCCGTCGGACCGCTTCTCGAATTTCTGAGGGCCATTCCGCCGCCGGCTATCGTACCCGTTGCGATTCTTTTCATGGGCTACGACGAGCGAATGAAGCTGACCGTGGTTGTAATTGCGGCGATTTGGCCGATTCTCCTGAACACCTCATCCGCAGCGGAGCGAATTCATCCACTGCTTCTCGACGTTGCGCATTCTTTTAGGCTGTCCGCGGTCGATCGCATGAGGTTGATCATTCTGCCGTCGGTCGTTCCTGCTATATTGCTCGGCATTCGTATCGCGCTGCCCCTCGCGATTGTCGTGACGCTTCTCGTTGAGATCCTGACCTCAGTCGAAGGAATCGGTGCGCTCATGATTGGTGCCCAACGCAACTTTCAATCCCCGCAGGTTTACGGACTTCTCGTTCTGATCGGCCTGTTTGGATTGTTCGTGAACAGCGTCTTTGCCGTCTTTGAGGCCATCTTGCTTCGTCGATGGCCCCCGAAAGCTCAAAGCGAAAATTTCTAGGAGTTCAAGATATGGAAGTCGGTTTCTTCTTCTGGCCCTTCAATCCCGGCTTGGTTGAAAGCCTTGCCGATCGCGCAGACCGATATGGCTACGATATGATCGGCATCGCCGATACGCCAGGGAACGCGATGGATCCCTGGGTTTCCGCAGCACTCGCGGCGCGCGTGACCAAAAAGGCGCGCGTGGCGCTCTGCGTGACAAACCTTGTGACTCGAGATGCCGCTGTCAGCGCCGCTGCGATCGCCTCGATCGATCAGATCATCGACGGCCGTGCAGTTCTGGGCATCGGTGCGGGTCACAGTGGAACGAAGAACCTTGGCCGCAACAAATCTACCGCGAAAGAGCTGGGTGAGGGCGTCACCCTCATCAAGACGTTGCTGCGGGGCGAACCCGCCACGCTGAATGAAGCAACGTCCCATTTGCCGTGGGTAAAGAAGCCGTCAAAGGTGTTTCTCGCGGCTTCTCATCCACTCGCTCTGGCGACAGCCGGACGGACTGCGGATGGCGTTTTTCTTAATTTCGGCTTGGGCAAGGATAATATAGCGCAATCCGGGGCCATCGTCGCAAAAGGAATTTCGGAAGCCGGCCGGTCCGTGGACGACGTCGAGATATGGCAAATAGCGGCTCTGGACTGCGCGATGGATGGAGACGTCGCCCGTGACAAGGTCGGGGCAATGCTCGCGTTCCTGGCGGGATATGTCATCGGCGACAAGAATCTTGAAACGCGCGGGGTGCCCGAACAACTTCGCGACCCGCTGCTCGAATTGCGTCGACGCTACAGCACGCGGCCAAGCGACGCGGACATCAGACTGGTGCGCGAGCTCGGTTTGTTTGACTATCTTTCCGGACGGCTGGCGATCTGCGGTACGCCGGGAGAATGCCTGAAGCAGGCGCTAGCGGCCAAGGAAGCAGGCGCCAGGCGGTTGATGCTCACGGTCAGTCTCGCGTCGGACCCCGTCCGGACTGTTGAGCTTTTCGGAGAGCATGTGCTCCCAAAGTTGCGAAACCCGGAATAGATGCACCGGCCGTGCCCGTGCTGGACTTCAAGAATGACCTCGTAGCGACGTTGGCGGCGGTCGGGCCCGCCAGAAGCATCGATTTTTCGGGCGATGGCAAAACTGTTCGCGAACTCAGACGAGCTTCCGAGAAATTCGTTAACTTGATGGGTTAGTGGCTTTCGAGGCTGTTCATGTAAAGGTATGAACCAAATTCGTTCTCCGATTTCGCGTCGTCGGCGCTTCAAGTGCGACGGCCGCATCACCAACCCGACCGGAAACATTCCGTCGCCCCGGGAGTAACTGCATGACCGCGCCATTTGAGGTGATTTCAGCACGCTTCCGATAGCGCATCGCTACAAGCTCCTGGCCGCGCTCGTGGTGCCGGGCCCGATCGCGCTCGTCACCACCGTCGGTGAGGACGGCATTGTAAACGCGGCGCCGTTCTCGTTTTTCAATGTATTCTGCGGGGATCCGGCCCTCGTCGTCCTCGGCATCCAATCGAGGCCGGACGGCACGCCGAAGGATACGCTCAAGCACATCCGTAAGACTGGCGCATTCGTCGTCAACCTCGTCGACGAGGCGATCGCCGAGCGAATGAACACATGTTCCATAGACTTTCCGTCCGACGTCAGCGAAATCGAGGTAGCCGAATTTACGACCCGGCCTGGCGTTGCCGTCCCGGTTCCGCGTATAGCCGAGGCGCCGGTTGCCCTCGAGTGCCGCCACTATCTGACTCTGGAAGTCAGCCACAGGCGCCAGCTCTGCATCGGTAGCGTCGTCCATTTGCATGCGCGGCCGGGCATCATCGATCCCGAGCGACTCCGCGTAAATCTCGACGCCTACAAGCCCGTTGCGCGGTTATTCGGCAATCTTTATGCGCGCCTCGGCGAGAAATTCGCGCTCAAGCGCCAATCCTTTGCCGAATGGCGGGCCGAGAATGGCGTCGACGCGGCGGCCGATCGCGCCGAGCCGAACTCCTGATCCCAGCGAGCCGCAGGCGCGGACGTGGACGCATCACGCACTCAAGCGGCATGTCGTCGAAGCCTTTCGGTGCACCGTAAAGAACACTGCGCCAAGGTAGCCTGCTGATAGATCATTCCAAGTTTTGTTTGCCTCACCCTTTTATATCGTCATGGCTGTGGCGGGCTTGGTCATGAGGAGTCTGAGACGATGCTTCATGGCGTTACTATTCTCGAGCCAAGGACGCCATTATCGAAGTTTGAATAATCCCCATCGAACAATTGCTTGCCTATGTCGATGCGATGTCTATCATCAGAACCGCGCACGAGATGAAGAGAAGCGTGTTGGTTCTGCAGGGAGGCCATGGTGGTGCAAAAGCTAAGAATATCTCGTTCGCTTGCCGTTTTGGTCGCGAGTGTGTTGTGCCTCGGTTCGCATTTCATCGCAGCCGCCACCGCTGCGCAATTGACGCCGGTGCGGGCCGCGTATATTCCGGTAGTCTCGTGGCTTCCGGCATGGGTCGCCAAGGACAAGGGTTTTTTTGAGAAGAACGGCCTCGACGTCACGCTGAGCGTTACGCAGAACCTATCCGTCCTGCCGGGAACGCTCGGGCGCCAGTTCGATTTTGCACCATCGACGCCGCCCGATCTCATCAAGGCCGTACTTGGTGGGATCGACGTCGTGGCCGTGGCCGGGCAGGGGATCGAAACCAAGGATAATCCGAGCACGCACTTGATCGTTCGCAAGGACTCCGCGATCACAAGCATAAAAGATCTCAAAGGCAAGGTGATCGCGACGCCGACGCTCGGCGCCATCATCCATGTCTCGGTGCTCGATAACCTCAAGAAGAACGGCATCGACCCGGCTTCGATCCGAGCCGTCGAAGTGCCGTTTCCCAACATGGCCGATCAGCTCAAGGCCGGAAACGTCGATGCCGTCGAGTCGCTTGAGCCCTTTGCCGGACAGTTGCTTGCCGCCGGCAACAGGTCGCTCGGAGACCCGCTTCTTTCGGTGAGCGATGAGGTCCTGTACACGTTCTGGATCTCGGATCGCACATGGGCGGTAAACAATCCGGCGGTGATTGAGGCCTGGGTCGCTTCGCTCGGTCAGGCCAAGGAATTCATGGACTTGAATCCTCGGGAAGCGCGCGCAATCCTCGCCAAGTATACAAGGCTGCCCGAGGCGGTGGTCGAAAAAATACCATTTGTGACGTATCGATTTCGGCTCGATCCTCAGGACTTCCGTGTCTGGGTGAACGTGCTGAAAGATCTTGGCCAAATCACCCAATCGATCGACGAAAATCGCCTGGCGATAAAGATCAAGTAAGGACGGCCGCGCCTACCGGCCGAGCGCGACACGACGGGCAATTGGCAACGCGATCTGATCCTGGCCGGTGGCTGGCTGGCCGCTCCTGATGTTGAAGCGCTGAGGCTCGACGTCGCTCCGGACTTTTTCAGCTTTCGGTGCCCGATAGCAATGGTGCATCGCCGGCTCCGGTCGTTCCATATTTTTCGGAAGCTATATCGCCGTTCCACTCGCAATAGTGGTGACGTGGCCGGTCGAGAGGCCAAGGCCAAGGTATCGCCGGCAAAGTGGAGCGCCGATGTTTCAATCCGGAAATTTCCAGTCCATCCAAGTCGATGCGTTTCGAGAGCATGTTTACGTTCATGCGCCAACTGAGCATGCTCAAACAGAGATGGTCGCGGTTCCATTATTGATTGCCGCCAAATGGAAGTTACAGCGCACTAATTCAACCAGAAGTTCAACGAAAAAGCGCCGCATTCGTCATGCACCTTCAGGTGTTGGAAGCGGATGAAACACTTTGTTAGTCGTTCTCTTCCTAACTAAGCACGACGCCAAAGTGTTTGTGATAGCTCACCCTGTTGGCTCCCCATAAATAACGTACACGCCTTGCCCTTGGAGAAACCGAATGTCTCGCATTGTTGCGGTTTTTGCCATCGTATCCGCTTTGCTCACAGCGGCGTTTCCTGCAGGTGCTGCGGAGTTCGGGACCAAGGAAGAAGCCACCGCCATGGTCAAACGCGTTCAGGCAAAATTCAAGAAGGAGGGGCCCGAAGCCGCCTTCCAGGCAATCAACAATAAAGCGCCAGGGTTTGCCGATCGAGACCTCTATCCTTTCGTGACCGAATTGACGGGTCTTTGCGTTGCGAACGGGGTCACTCCAGCGGTGAGGGGAAAGAACCTGATTGATCTCAAGGATCAAGACGGCAAATTCATGATTCAGGAGTTTGTCAGGACTGCCAGTAATCTCCCCGGACATGGTTGGGTCGACTACCGATGGCTCAACCCCGTCACCAAGACCATCGAAGACAAATCGGCCTGGATCGAAAGGATGGGGGATTATTTCGTCGGTGTCGGCGTATATAGAAACGAGCAACCCAACGAGAATACAATTGGTCTTATATCCGGCAGTCCGAATTCAGACGATACCTACCTGCAGATAGCGTACGATCTTGCGGACGTGCTCAACGACGGCGACAATCTTCGCATTCTTCCGATCGCCGGAATCGGCGGACCCAGGAACATTCGTGACGTGCGGTACCTGAAAGGCATCGATATCGGCCTCACGCAAACCAGCATTCTCAATAATTTTCGTCGATCGAATGAGCGAATGGGCCAAACCGACGACAAGATCGTCTACATTGCCAAGCTGTTCACCGAGGAGGTCCATCTCGTTGCGCGAGCCAACGTCACGTCGATTGAGCAGTTGCGGGGTCTTAAGGTCAACCTCGACGCAAAAGGTAGCGGAACCAGTTACTCGATGCGCGATGTCTTCAAGGCCGTTGGGATTGAGATCGAAGAAGTCAGCATGTCGCAGGCCGAAGCCTTCGAAAAGGTCAAGAGCGGCGAGATAGCCGCTACGGTTTTGATCGCGGGCAAACCGGTGCGGTCGATGTCTAAGCTAAATTCCGCAGATGGCTTGCACTTCGTTCCGGTGCCGTATCCCCCGCAACTCCTAGTTGACTATTATCCCTCCACGCTCACGCATGACGACTACCCCGACGTCATTGCCGCAGGTCAATCCGTTGATACGATTTCGGTCGGTGCGGTCCTCATCGCATACAATTGGCAGAAGAAGGCCAACGCCGATCGCTACCGGCGGGTTCAACGGTTCGTCGAAGCATTCTTTCCCAAGATCGCCGAATTCCGGAAGCCGCCGCGCCACGCGAAATGGCGTGAGGTCAACCTCGCAACTAAATTGCCGGGTTGGAGCCGGTTCGAGGCGGCACAAACCTGGCTTGATAACCAACATGCCGAGGCTAGCGCGGAGCAACAAGGTGTCCGCCAGACCGTGAAATTGGATGGGATCGCGCGTCCGGGCGTCCCCAATGTGCCTGCGCAGAACGACCCCGCGCTTTACCAAGAGTTTCTTCAGTGGAAGAAAATGCGGCAGCAGGGCCGGTGACGTTTCCGATGTAGTGGGAAGGGGCGGCAGGTGAATCCAGACGGTCTTGCCGGAGCGCTCCGGCGTCGATGGAAAAATCAAGATTGTTCGCCGCGACAAGAGCGCCGAACCGCCGCGTGCTTAACCTCGAGAACTGCCATTCATTTCGTCCCTGACGAATCGGCGGCGCCGGACAGCCAATTGCGACAATCTTCGTCGGCGTTTATTGCGCTGCTCATGGTTATGCCATTTCACTCCGCGCGAGCCGATGCTTCAGTTCGGCGAAGTCGCCAGGGTATCGACGTCAAAAGCGGCTTCCGGAAAATGGCAGACACGGGACGTGATATGAACCCGGTGCGCTTCCGCGCAGTGTTTTGTAAAGCTGCCGACGCCGTAGCTAAATCGAAAGTTCCGATCGATACGTCATGAAAGAAACATAAGATTTGTACCGCCCTGGATCTGGTCCGGAACGATCGTCATAAGGTCTTCATCTGCGCGGACCTGCAGGATGGTCGCGGGCGTCAACAGCGGCTGATCGATTGGGCGAACAAGAACTGCGTCATTCGGCGAAAAAGTGCTGTAGGCCGCGGAGAGCGCCGTATTGAGATCGGCGCGCGGCGGCTCGGAAAAGATATTGTGGCGGCGGGAGATGTCAGCCGCCGCTACATCCGAAGTCACCACGGTGGTCGGTGCGATACCGGTCGCGAGCGCGACCGTTTGCGCCAGCAGGGAGCAACACAGGGCCGTACGCTCGTCCACGGTAAAGAAGCTGGATAATCGCGTCTTGCCGGCGCTTGGCGTTTTGCAAGGAATCAGGATGCGGATGCCCATTCCAGTCCTGCTTTCACGCCGGCGCGCGCCAGCGATATCCGGTCGTCACCGTTTCTCATGACGGTTGGTAAAGCCATGGCTTTAAGACCGAGGCAATGGATATCCGGCAGCAAGTGCCGGTCGGTCTCGTCAATGATCAAACCATCGATAAGGTTCTTGTAGTGTTGCGCAACGCCAAGCTGAAACGTCGAGACCGAGATCACGCATCATGCGGGCCGCCGGTCCTTTTATCGCCGCCTGTGTGTACCGAAAACCCTATCCGGGTTTGTTGAGCGAAGAATCGGCTAAGTTGGTGCGATGATCGCACTCATCTGTTTTGTTCTGGCCGTGCTGGCCTCGCCGTTCAAGTCGAAGAGCGGGCTTGAGGCGGAGAATGCGGTGCTCCGACATCAGCTGATCGTTTTGCGACGCAAGGTGAGGGGTCGAGCCCAGCTTACCAACAACGACCGCTGGTTCCTCGTCCAGATGCATCGATGGTTTCCATCGATCCTGACGGCCGTTACGATTGTCCGTATTCCTCCGCCGAAGGCCGCCTTGCGTGAGACGAAACGGCTGTGAAGACATAGGCGTATGACTGGTCATACGCCTATGTCGAAGGTTAGCCGCCTTGAGATGAATTCGTCGGGTGCCCGGCGACGCTGGACGCTGGAAGAGAAGCACCGGATTGTCGCGGAGAGTTGCGCGGGTTCGCGGTTAGTGTCGGCAACAGCGCGTCGGTACGGGTTATCTGCGAGCCAGCTTTTTAGATGCTGACCGGGCAACTTGATTCGCCGTCCGCGCGGCGCGGGCACCCTGCGGCTGTATGGAGGCTCCCCGATAGCTGACCGGCGGTTTTGACCAGGTGGCGGAAAGCTGCTACACGTTTACGTAGTGGCGTCGCCCGACCTGATCGCTCGCGCCGTCGATTGCGGGCGCGGTCGGAGCCAGTCGTCGCGTTGCTCCCGGCGGGTCCAACCGGTACTGATCTGCAGCCGGCTCTGACTGAGCCGCGGAGCGCCAGGACGGAGCCGGGCATGGGGTTGTCGGCGCGTTTGACCGCGGGGATGGTCGCCCTGATCGTGCTCACCGTGGCCGCCACCGGCGCGCTCACCTATCATAATGTGTCCCTAGTCGAGGTTCCGCGCGCGCTTGATCGCCTCGACATCCATGCCCGTCTGCTTGCCTCCGATCTCGAGGCCTCTGTGGGCGGATTGCGAGGTGATGTGCTCGCCATTCCGAGAGCGGCTTCCGTCGCCGTTGAAGGCGTCAGGCGCGCGACGCGAGGCGGCGGCGTAGATCCCTTCGGCGTCACGACGCTGGCCCAATGGCGCGGCGCGCTGAGCGAGAGCTTCGCCGCCCAACTGGCCGCCAATCCGGCTTACGGTCAGATCCGCCTGATCGGTGCCACCGACGGTGGCCGGGAGATCGCGCGGACCGACCGCATGGGGCCAGAGAACGCCGTCCGGGTCGCGCCCGAAGCCGAGCTCCAGCCCAGGGGCGACCGTGATTACTTCCAGCGCGCCATGCGGCTGCGCGCTGGCGAGGTCGATATCTCACCGGTCGAGCTCGATCGGGAGCACGGAGCGATCGACACGCCAAATTTGCCGGTCGTTAGGGCGTCGACTCCGCTCGTGGGGCCGGACGGGCGGCCATTCGGGATCGTGGTCATCGATATCGACCTGCGTGGACCATTCGCGCGTGCGCGCGCGAACGCCCGACCCGGTGGCGCAGTTTACATCGTCAACAGCAACGGCGAGTATCTGGTCCATCCAGATCCGGCTCGCGAGTTCGGCTTCCAGCTCAGCGCGCCGTCGCGCCTGCAGGACGATTTTCCGGCGCTGGGCGGCATGCTGGCTCGTGGCAAGGCGGCGCCGCAGGTGGTTCAGGAACGTAGCGGTGCGGAGTTCGGCGCGGCCTTGGCCGGTGCGCGGCTTGCCGAAGGACCCCAGCTATTCGTCGTCGAAGCGGTGCCGTACGCGGATCTCGCCGCGGCGTTGACCACCGTGCGCAACTCCACCGTGGCGGCGGTCCTGGTGGCAGCGATCGGCGCAGTCCTGCTGGCCATCGTGCTGGCGCGCTCCTTGACCCGGCGTCTCACCCAGATGACGGCGGCGATCGACAGCTTCGGGCGCGGCGAGCCGCTGAGCCTGCCGACCCGGTCCAGCGGCGAGATCGGCGCACTGGCCCGCGCCTTTGATCGTATGGCTGCCGAGGTGCGTGAAAAAACGGTGTCGCTGGAGACCGAGATCGTCGAGCGTCGGCGGCTGTTTGCGAACTCGCTCGACCTCATCCTGATCGTCGACCGCGAGGGCACCGTCATCGACATCAGCCCGAGCGCCGAGGCGATCCTCGGTTATCGTCCGGAGGAGATGATCGGCCGCAAAGGTGCCGCGCTCCTGCATCCTGGCGACCTTGAGCGGGCCCGCGAGGAAATGCGGGCGGCGCGCCAAGGCCGCGCCACGCGAAACTTCGACTGCCGCTATGTGCACCGTGACGGCCGGATCGTGCCGCTCACCTTGAGCGGGGCGTGGCTCGAGCTGGAGCAACGCTATTTCTTCATCGGCCGCGACATGACGGAACGCATCGCGTTGGAGCAACAGCTGCGCCAGTCCCAGAAGCTCGATGCGATCGGTCACCTCACCGGCGGTGTCGCTCACGACTTCAACAACATCCTTACCGTCATCACCGGGACCATCGAGATCCTCGCCGACGCGGTCGCTCATTCGCCGCAGCTTGCGGTGATTGCCCGGATGATCGACGACGCAGCATGGCGTGGCGCCGACCTCATTCAGCAGTTGCTCGCCTTCGCCCGCAAGCAGCCGCTGCAGCCGCAGTCGACCGACGTGAACCGGTTGGTCCTCGACACCGCCAAGCTGCTTCGTCCAACTCTCGGCGAGAGCGTCGAGATCAAGATGACGCTCGAGGAAGACACCTGGCCGGCGATGATCGATCCGTCACAGCTCGGCACCGCGCTGATCAACTTGGCGGTCAACGCCCGCGATGCCATGCCGGGTGGCGGCAAGCTCATCCTGGAGACCGGTAACGTGATGCTCGATGCGTCTTTTGCCACGATCCATGCGGAGGAGGTCCGGCCCCGCCCCTATGTGATGATCGCGGTGACCGACACCGGAGTCGGAATCCCAGCAGACATTCGCGATAGGGTGTTCGAGCCGTTCTTCACGACCAAGGAGGTCGGACAAGGAACCGGACTAGGGCTCAGCATGGTCTACGGTTTTGTCAAGCAATCGGGCGGCCACATCAAAATTGACAGCGAGGAAGGCCACGGCACGACTTTTAAGCTGTACCTGCCGCGCAGCAGCAGCGAGTCCGTTGCACCGATCGAGCGACCGGTCGCCGCCGCTGAGGGCGGCGAGGAGACCATTCTGGTGGTCGAGGACGACGCATTGGTCCGTCAATACGTTGTCGCACAGTTGGAAAGCCTGCGCTATGCGGTGCTCGCCGCTGCCTCGGCGCGCGAGGCTCTCGACATGATCGCCGCCGGCCGCGCATTCGACCTGCTGTTCACCGATGTGATCCTCGGCAGCGGATTCAACGGTCCAGCGCTCGCCGATGAGATCCTGCGGCTGCGCCCGGGTGTCAAGGTGCTGTATACATCCGGATACACGAAGGACGCGATGGCGACCCACGGCCGGATTGATCCCGGCGTCGCGCTGATCCATAAGCCCTATCGCAAGATCGAACTCGCGCGCAAGATCCGCGCCGTGCTCGGCACACCTTCCGGCACGGCGACGCAAGATTGGCTCAGAAGGCTGCGATGAGCTGCGGAGGTCGTCTTGATTCTGATCGGCCGGCTTGAAGCCGAGCGGCAGCCGCGTAGGCCGCATGCTGGTCATTATTGCGGATCGTAACGCTTGAGCAGCGTAGGATCGTCTTTGTACATCTTGATGAGTTCGATCAGGCTCTCAATGCCGAAGTCGGTGAACGCCAAGACGCCGTCTTCTCCGACGCCGTAGACCCAGATGACACCGTCTTCGATTTCCATCTCGCTGGCGACGTCCCGCAGCCAATCCTCGTCTTCGCCGAGCTTGCTCGGCAACGCGGGTGATAGTGGTGACGTGACGGACCTTGTTGACGTGCGTGGTCACGCCGCTCGGACCGAGATCGCTGACGCTGGAGGCGTCCAATTCCAGGGTAGCAACTCATCCAGCCTATGGGCGGGATGAGCGGCGATGCGTGAGAGGACGTCGGCCAGCCAGGCTTGCGGGTC